>JGI20166J26741_10566670_pt1 | contig 31021 bp, 27 predicted proteins | sample TergutCu122P5_FD_26741 | JGI IMG/M metagenome (IMG submission 26741)
AAAAGGTGGAAAGAATCAAGAGGTTTAGAATAATTGACTTATGATGGTCTTATTTCTTCTTCGGTGCTGGTGCCTTCTTTTTGTCATCCTTCTTAGGTGCTGCTGCCATCATTATCACCCCTTCAATAACTGTAATAACTTATATGAATATCAATCTTTCTCATTTTACAAAAATAAAAACAGATATTTTGACTGCTGGCAGACAAAATGTGTATTTTCAAACAACCCCAATTTCCAATATCTGGGAAATGGGAGTTAATATGTTGGAATGATCCCACATTATTTTTTCTGGAATTCTCCGGTCTTTTTATGTTTTATGACCTTGGATCCTTCGTTATTGGCCACGAGTATTTTTACATATTCTTCAGCTTCAGCCTTTGTCTTAAAGAGCTTCGTGGCCCTCTCATTGCCCTGTGCTTTTACCTGCCACATCCCATCTGTTCTTTTCGTTATGTGCCAAGTCTTTGTGTCCGATTTCTTTGTTTCTGTCTTCTTCTTTTCTGCCACTTTTGATTCTTCCTTTGGTTTTCTAACGGATTTCTTTTTGGGTTCGTCGGCTGGTTTCTCAGTTTTCTCAGCAGGTTTGCTTTCTTCAACAGGTTTATCTTCAGCTTTCTCTATTGGTTTTTCTTTAGATGCTGCCCAAGCAGCCTCTTTTTCCTTCTTCTCAACCTTTACATCCTTCTTGGGCTCATCCTTTTTTTTAGGTTTCTCTTCTTTCGTTTTGAATCTGTCAAAAAAACTCATTTATTCTTCCCCCGGTTTATTTTTGATCTTTGATCTGTATCAAATGCCACCCGAACTCTGTTTTTACCGGGCCGACCAGATCGCCTTTTTTTGCATTGAACGCCGCTTCTTCGAAGGGCTTGACCATCTGCCCTCTGCCGAACCATCCCAGATCCCCGCCCTTCTTCGCGGACGGGCAGGTGGAAGATTTCTTAGCCACATCTGCAAAACTCTTTCCTTTCAGTATCTCTTCTTTAAGATCTTTGGCTTCTTTCTCTGTCTTTACAAGGATATGTGCCGCACTGACCTGCTTTACCATAAATATGGTAGTGCGTCAATGGTTTATATGTTGTTTGTCTGGGATATCAGAAAATGATTTATTTCCTAAGTCTAATACGGCAGTAATGAACAATACAAATCGGGCATTGATGGGAACCCTAATAGGGATTGCCTTGTTTTACGTTATCATCTCATTCATTTTCACTAGAGTGTTGGATGTAGGTGTTAAGATATTTTCGATTTCGATTTTTTCGTTCGCAATGGATCCGCTCATAGGATTATTGGATCCGCTTTGGACACTCATCGGGGTCGAAAACGACAGCCTTACCGCTACCGCATTGTTGGTTCTCGGACTCGTGTTCGTAATAGTGGGTTTTGCATCAAAACCGACTTGGGATCTTAAAGGCGGAGAAGATGATCCTCAGGAATATCTTTTCACACACAGGCCGAAAGCATTCCTATGGTGTCTGATGATGCCGTGGAACTCGCTTACATGGTTCTGGCAAATGAAGAAAGTGCCTGTGATCATTCCGATAATACTCATACCTTTCATGTTTCCCTTCGCGGTGATAGCAGATGTGATATTGATAGTCCTTTTTGCGATCGTATGGGTTGCTATGACCGCAGGCATAAAGATGGCTGCGAAGAAGGACCGTGAACAATATGAAAAGGACACCCAATACGCCATATGTCCGAAGTGTAAGAGGAACTTCGATCGGCCGAATGTCAAATGTAAGTGCGGCCTTGTCCTTTCATACCCGGTGCCGAACGAACATGGGATCAAGACCCATGCGTGCAACAACGGCCACATTATACCCAGCACAAACAAGGATGGAATAAGGGCAAAGCTGCAGATGGTGTGTCCTCACTGCGGGGGAGGCATAATTACACATGAAGCAAAACCCATCGTAATATCAATGGTGGGCTCTGTCGGTTCTGGAAAGACCACCATGATGGTATCGGCGGTTGAATCCATTTCAGCTCTGGCCAAGGACAGGGGTATTGTTACCGATGTTATCACTGACGGCGTTTCTGTCAACGCACAGCGCAAAAAAACCAACATCATGCCGACAAAGACGGGGGAACTTGACTCCCAATATTTCTTCCTCAGATCCAGAGACCTCCCGGAAAAGCAGATCGTAATAAATGACATTTCGGGGATAGAATTCCAGCCGGACAACGAAAAGAACCTTTTCGAGGAATACTACAGATACAACGACGGGATCATATTCGCAATAGATCCGCTTGAGGTAATGGCGCTTCACCACTCTCAGTCGCCGACAAAAGGTTCTAAGAATACCCCCCTTGCGGCCTTGGAGTCGTTTTACCACATGTATACCGAGATCAATGGGTATGGCCCTGCCGTCAAATCGTCTGTTCCTTTTGCAATCGTGCTGACGAGGATGGATGAAACAAAGATCAAAGCGGCAGTGGATGCCGAGGCTACCCCCGCAGCATTCCTCAACAAGTACAGCCACGGGATGGTCGTCGATATCGCTCAATCCGCATTTGCGAATGTGAAATATTTCAAGGTTGCCTCTTTGGGAAACGATAACAATGCGATGGAGCCGTTCCTGTGGATACTTTCAGAGAATGACGAGGATCTGAAGAATAAATTAAAATGAATTTCATAGGGGGGGTCTCTCCTCTCTTCCGTCGGAGAACCTGATGAATCTTTCCGTTCCTTTGGGATGGAATTTGTCTATCAGATCCCAAGGCCACATTTCAAACTCGTTTTTTCTTATATAGTTCATAGCGTCCCTTACGCTCTTGTCATTATCCAGAATGACGGGCCCGAAAGATGACATCTTCTCGCCGATCGGTTCTCCTTCAAGAAGCCAATATATCCCGTCGGAGTCCCCGTTCGTAAAGGTAATATCCTCCTCACCCTTGAGTTTGAACCTCTGTGAAACTTTTAATTCCTCACCGTCGAACTTAACGGTACTTCCCTCTGTGAAGTAAAGATTCCTGTTTATCGTCGGAGAGACAGCAGGAAGTGTCATACTTGACCCGGGAGACATCTTTATAAGCAATATCCTGACGTTGTTCTTCCTGTCCGCTGCCCAGGATATGCTGTTCGGCGGGAGAGCATGTTTTCCTTCAAAGCTCCCGGCAATTATCTTGACAGAATATTCTTTACCAGACCCGTCTTTTCCATTTACGATCGGGATGTTCTCGGACCAAAGCGTCCTGACCTCAGGTTCCGAGCCTTTATCCTTCAATGGCAGGTTTATCATAATTTGAGTAATATTATTTGGATTCCTGCGATCGTCATAAGCAAGAGGATACATCTCATCGTGCAGGTACATGCTCCCCGCAGAGACCCATTGGATGTCTCCGAAACCAAATCTTCCCTCGTTACCTAATGAATCAAAATGATCGATGAACCCCAATTCGGGAATAGTCACGGTCTCGTATCCCCAATGCGCATGCATCGGGAATCCGGGCACCACTTTGCCGTTGTACATTCGGAAACCGTAGATCTTCTTGTAGTCCCTTCCGAGATTCCTTCCTCCGATCTCACTCAGCGGCGGTGCCTGCTGAGCATTCCCTTTCGGATAATCATCTTCGTGATGTGAAACAAAGACGAATGGGTCCTCTGTATCCCAATGTAATTTGAGATGCTGTGTCTTTATGACCGATCCCGTTCTCTTTTTTCCGAACACAACGTTCCCCCGAATACCGAATGAACAATAGGTTAAAAATACCAGCCCCATTACCGTCTGATATGGCCGGAGACGAGGATGGAACGGAAGGGATACGGATCAACAAGTTCCTCAGCGAAGCGGGTACCGCATCAAGAAGGGGATCCGATAAGATCATCGAAGATGGGAGAGTAACTATCAACGGAAGGACGGCGGTCCTCGGCGATAAAGTATTCGATGACGACAAAGTATGTGTCGACGGCAAAGAAGTAAAGAGGGTATTGGAGGACATAATCCTCGCATTCTACAAACCTATGGGCGTGACCTCGACTTCCGACAGGAATGATGAGAACAATGTCATTGACTACCTCGGCTATCCGAAAAGGATATTCTCCATCGGAAGGCTGGACAAAGATTCCGAAGGGCTCCTCCTTATGACGAACAACGGCGACCTTGCGAACCGAATAATGCGTTCGAAGAACGAGCACGAGAAAGAATATCTGGTGAAGGTCAACAAGAACCTGACTGCGGAGTTCATCCAAAAGATGTCAAACGGAGTGCTGCTGGATGACGGTAAGGTGACAAAGAAATGCTTTGTCGAGTCCGAAGGTCCCAGAGAGTTCAGAATAATACTGAAACAGGGATTAAACAGGCAGATAAGAAGGATGTGCGAACAGCTGGGTTATGAAGTAAAGAATCTGAAACGGATGAGGGTTGTCAACATCACTTTGGGCGACCTTAAGGAAGGGCGCTACAGAGATATTTCGAAAAAAGAAAGAGAAGAGCTGTACAGACAATTAGGCCTGAAGTAAAACTTTATTTTCACAAAAATGAAAGGGTTTGAATAGGTTTGAAAAAAAGGGGCGATGCCCCCGGTTTGTTCAGTTCCCTGTTGTGACCTTCTCCATAAGTCCCTGAGAATCTTTGATCTCGGAGTCGGACATCTGGAGTTTGTTCTGTAATTGATACTCAGCGTGCTGGGACATACAATCCACATGCGCAACCAGTATACCTTCATCCGTTGCGACGAATTTTACCGTGATCGGGGTGCTTCTGTTGACACCTACTGGAAGATCCATCTCGAATTCTCCGACGCTGTATCCATCTATGAGCTCGATCCTCTTTCCCTCGTCGTTGTCTGATGCCGAGTTCTCGAATATCTCCACCTTGATGGAGGTCTGCCCGTCTTCGATGGGGTAGTATGTCTTGGTCTGTACGATGGGAAGGACCTTGTTCCTGAAGATAATGTTGGATATCATCTCTTTTCCGTCATCGTACTGCGCCTTGATACCGAATGATTTACTCAGAACGTTATGGACGGTGATCTCTCCCTCTTTGGGAACGATCGTCTTTCCTGCAGCAACTGCTGCCGCCACCTCGTCCGCGCCTACCCAGTTGTGGGACTTCGAGAATATCGCCGCGCCTTTTGCTATCGATTGGTCCGGATCGAACACCCTGACATTTGCCTCCGGATATTTTTTAGAGATGCCGTTCTTTACCTGAGGCATCCTTGAGGAACCTCCTACCAGGATGAGGTCGTCGATGTCTTTCATTGTAAAGTTCTTTGCCGCAAGGACCCTGCCTATTATTTCAATTGTGGTCTGCATAAGAGGTGCGGTGGCAGCCTCGAATTCCGCTCTCGTAATTGTATAGACAGCTTTCTTTCCTCCGACCGTGAGCGTTCCCTTCGTGGACTCTGCGGATGATAACCTCTTCTTGATCGTCTCCGAATCTAGTATCAGTGCCTGTTTCACGTCGTCGTCATCCTCGAGCTCGCTTCCGTCGATGCCGTTCTCCTCACATACCTTCTGTTTGATCAGCTTAATCAGTACCTGATCCCAGTCCTTTCCTCCGAGGAGTCTTTCTCCGTCGGTGGCAACCGCAGTGAATGCATTGCCGTTTATATCCAGAATGGTAACATCGAACGTTCCGCCACCCAGGTCATAGATCATGACCCTTTTCTTCTCCCCTCCGCCTGCGCCGAATCCGAATGCGATCGCTGCTGCGGTAGGCTCGTTGATTATGGTCACTTCCTCGAGGCCGGCGACCTTTCCTGCGGTTTTTGTTGCATCCCTTTCATTCTGCCCAAAGTATGCGGGACAGGTGATCACCGCTCTCTTTACTTCAACGCCGTGGTTGTCATTGAAATCGTTGATCATTTTCCTGAGTATCGCTGCGGATAATGTAACGGGAGTATACTTGTCCCCGTCGATGTCCACTTCATAGTCGGTGCCTATCTGTCTCTTTATGGCTGTAACGACCCTTTCCAATGGATACATTATCGCCATGTCTTTTGCGGGCGAACCGACTATTATCTCTCCGTTCTCATTGAAAAGTATGACCGAGGGCGTTGTGTCCTCCTGCTCAAAATTTTTCTCAACTACCGGGTCTCCGTCTTCGTTTATGTACGCAAGGCACGAGTAAGTCGTACCGAGGTCGATTCCGATCACATATTCATTGCTCATTTTTCCTCATCTCCTTCTGCTTTTCCATTTCCATTTCCAGAATATCTGTAGATCACTACTTTCTCTTTCAAGAGAACGCGTCCTTGGTACACGTACCCGTCCGACACCCTCTTTGCTATCATACCGTTCATTACTTCATCGCCGGTGGGTATGACATCGACGATTCTTTGGTTCATTGTGTTCAGTTTATCGAACTTGCTGGGCCCGATCTGCACGCCGCAGTCTATCAGGATATTCTCCATATCAACACCGTACGCTTCGAACGAACTCAGCACATCCTTTGCTGAGAAACTGTCCAGCTTAGTGTTAATTCCCGCGCAAAGTTTGAAGAAATCCTCTCTCATTGCAGACAGCTGCTCGAGCATGCCTATGAACTTTCTGTTGGCAAGTTCGGTGTCCCTTCTGCTCACGACCGCAGAGTATTCCTTCAGTTGATCTTTTGTTGTTGTGTATTTTCCCAACTCAGATGTCAGATTCTCGATCTTTTTTTCCAGCTCGCAGATCCTATCATAGTTTGACGGTTCGGGTCTTTGTATCACACCGGCATTGGATTGTTCAGCTGCGGTGCCGGCTTCTGCGGCGGGAGGCTGCGCCTCCGGCTGCGGAACGCATGCCGGGGGGATCACAGACGCGGGAGGCTCCTCTTGTAACGGTTCCTCGGTCACATCTTCGATGACAATTGTCTCTTTTTCGAAAAATAACTCGGCTTCCTGCGGTCCTTCAGCAATGTACGCTTCTTTCTGAGGCTTTTCTCCCTCGCCAAGCTCACGTTCATCGCCTTTTGTGTCAACGGAACCTGTGACTAGGAAGTTCTTTAATTTGGCGGTCTTGTTGGATATCTTCTTCTCGGTCATCTTTTCTTCTCCTCCAGACTCTCACAGTTCAGAAGCCATATGAATGGGTCTTCGACGCGCATTGGGGATATTCCTCTGGTCAGAACATTTCCCGTAGGGTTGCTGCCGAGTGCCGATACCGCAAAATACGAGTGTTCCTTGAACTCCTTGACGGTCTGTATAAAACCCTTTGACACTGCTCTGCGCATATATTCCTCGATCTCGGCACTTATCTGTTCAAAATTGGTCCTATCGAACTTTCCTTTCTCTCTCTCAATGTTCAGTGATGAGTTGGGGCCGAACAGTATGCTGCTCTCTTCATCATTCTCGGGGGCTTTCATGAGAACATCGGCCTTTGTGAGAACAACCGCCAGCGGTATCTGTATCTGTTCTTTCATTCTCATGGAATTGTTCGTTCTTATTATGTTTGTGATATCGGAAAGCATGTTGGCAACGTTTGCTCCGACGGGGGGCTTGTTGTCCATGCGTATCCTGTTGTTGATGTAAGGTATCTGGAGCGGATCGACAAGGAACACGATGCCTGATGCCCTTGATATGAATGAATTTAGGTTCAGACTCATCATCTTGTTCGTGGAGTCCATATCCTCCCCGGCAGTGTCGAAGAACGCCAGTGTATACACACGGGGAGAATCCCCGCCCAGGAACCTGAGATAATATATCATCGGCTCCCTTGATTCTCTGCTTTGTTCGAAAGAGAGAGTCGGCGAAAGTTTCCTTCCTTCTTCGAACAGTCTCTTGTAATACATGTCTCTGTACTTCAGAGTAGTACGGTCGGTGGCGGGACTCATTGTGGCTCCGAACTCCGGAGAGAATGAGTTCCTCAGTTGATTTATCAGCACTGCGATGTAATGGCTTTTTCCTACACCTTTCGGCCCCAACACTACGAATACGGTACTCCCTTCTTCCTCCGCTCCCTGCGGAATAGGGTTGTGGCAACCCGGACATAGTCTTTTATAGACCGGTTTTTTACAAATATCGCATATCCCCGACGCATTCCTTATGATGTGGTACTTCGTTGTCACGGGCGACAGGCCGGCCGGATCTTTCCCGAGGAAGATCGAGTTCTCCGGGTCTATCTCCTCGTCTATATTTTTGGATCTGTACTTACGTGCGGTCTTTTCATCAAGTTCCCTCAGGAACATCTTAGTGCATGCCGGGTTCGTGCACTGATAATGTATGTCTTTCAGATCTACCGAGGCAAAGCAGAAAGGGCATGTGTATTTTGATGAGTGGGGGTGTGTTTCTATTTCCTGTTTCTTTGCCATGTTCTCATCTCTCCTTGTTAAGCGGGTGTATGAATTTGAACCCGTTATAGTCCTCTTCCTTGGGGAAGAAAAGCCTCGTTTTGTTGATGTCTACTTTGTCTTTCACAATGAACGTCACGACCGCCTTCCCAGATGTGAGTGGAATCGGCTTGATGGAGGACCATATCGATTCTCCGTCGTTGATCTTAAGCGGTATCCCTTCTTTGACTGCCACTGCCGTTATGGGGGGGAGTTCCTTTGCACCATGTTCAACAGTTATGCTGAGCGCGATCTTCGTCCCCATATTCGACTCTCCTTCGACCGCCATGGAGTACCGGACCTTGCTGGAGGCGCCGGAATAAATATCCAGCGTCATACCGCGGGACGGCATCTTCTCTCCCGAAACATCGTACATGGCATATATCGTGACGACCCTTTTTTTAGAGTTGCCCATGGGTATCCTGACCATCTTGTCTTTGTTGTATCCTTCACGGGTGATCGTTATCCTTTCTGCATCCATGTCGTCCGGTCCGGTCGCTACGGATGAGTCCTTTATCACGAACACTGCCATTTCCGCACCGTTGGGCCAGGTCATTGTGATGTCGCAGTCGTTTCCACTCATGGTCTTCAGAACATCTCTGAAGGGTTTCAGATTGGCAACCATGATGTCTTTTCCTCTGACAGCCACCTTTCCGGCCGGTATCATCGGATAAATGTACTGCACAGCGCCGTCAGGCAGGAGGAACCTCATTCCGTTCTCGTATGACTCCAGAGGTTGTATCTCTTTCATCCATGCATTGAGGTCATCGACCCTGACGGTCCTTCCGAACATGTTGACCTTTTTAGGGGAAGAATAGAGCACCACTTTCTCTTTTCCTTTCCATTTTGCCGTGAATGAACCGTCAGCTTTGTTCCATCTGATCTCCATGTCCCTTACTGGCTCCGGAAGTTTTGTGGTTGTGAATGAGAAAGCATTTCCCATCGATCTCTCGATGCGCCCTTTATTTTTGTATTCGGCAACGAAAAGATAGTGGTATTTCACTCCTCCTTTCAACCCATAATCATCGATTACATTGCCGCCATCGTGCATGATCTCTACTTCCTCTCCCGCACCGGCCGCAGATGTGCCCTCTTTTCTCCATACACGCACTTTCGAGCTGCCTTTTGGTTTCTCATAGATCAGTCGGAGTCCGCCCTCGATGGGTTCAATACTTACATTTTCGACCTCTTTAAATACCATTATAGGACCGCATGACGCTGCTTCTCTGGAAAGTATCCCCCACCTTTTCGAATAAATTGAATAATAAACGTCAACGCCGGGGTCCATGGTCTTGTCCAGGAAAACGCTTCCGGGTATCTCTGTCAACGGGACAGTATCATCTGTGACCACCGGAAGGGAGTCTTTTCCTCTGAATATGCAGAAGGTCATGCCCGTTCTTTCCTCGGGAACCGCGAATTTTATCAGCGCTTTCCCTTCTCTCACCTGAACTGTCGCATCTGCCGGCGATTCAGGAGGATGCTCCTTCATTTTTGCTTTGGCGACAGGATGGTCCGGGCATATCTCTACCGCCGTCACATACATCATCATGATGTTGCTGTGGTCCTTCGATGCTGCCGCACGTCCGCAAATGCCGTCCGCTTCGGTTATCTTCTGTACCGCCTCATCGTACTTCCTTTCGATGTCCGGGTTGTTCAATATCTTTGTGAAATCCAGTTTTGAATCGTCTATTGTGCTCCTGAGTGCATAGAACTTCCTTTGCTTGTAAAGAAGGTCGATAGAGTTGATCAGTTCCGCATACTTTGCTGAAAGGGGCTTAAGATCATTCTTCATCCCGGGTATTGCCGGATATGTGGAGTATATGCGCTCTATCTTCGCTATGCAGTCAGCAGCCTCATCCACCATCCCATACGACATTGCTATCCTGAACTTCTTCTCGAGGTCCTTCGCTTTATTGAACCCATCCTGGAAATCAAATCCGCATTTTATGCATGCTTTGTTCCCCGATGTCTGCACGGTCCCGCACTGGGGGCACTTGGTCTTTATGCTCGCTCCGCAGACCGAGCAGCACATTATATTATCGCCTGTCTCGACAAGAGCATCGCAGTATACGCACGTGGTGAGTTTGCTTTCTTTGGATGAGAAGTTCGCGAGATATTTCTTCTTCACGCAGTAATCTTCCAATATGGCAACCGCCATTTGCGGGTCGATGTTGGTGTTGCGGACAAACTTGTTGATCATATCGTCTATGTATTCTCTTGTGAAGGGTTGGCCGTAATCCTCGTCCATCATCTGCTTTGCAGGGCCGAGTACTCTCATGCATTTACCGTATTTCACAAGATTAGAAAGCTCATGATCGGAACTGAGAAGGAGTTTGAGCGACCTTAACGTCTGGATGTACGAATCTTGATTGGGGAGCACTTCTTGTCTTACGGTGCCCACTCTCTTTTCACATGCTTCGAAGGATGCCCTTATCTGAGTTAAAGAACTGCCTTCGTCAAGCGGGCTGATATTTATCTCGAGATCTTGGTTCCCGATAAGGTCATTGAGGACGTCCATCGGAGTAAAAGATTGAACATCCTGAAGCGCTTTGAAGGCAGATATCACTTTGTCGCTGACCACAGGTTTTGCCGAGATGTTCTTGATGCCTGCCAGATTGATCATGTCGTCCTTGCTTACACCGTCCCACTGGAGCTTTTTTATAAAGTTCTCTGCGGTGCCCGGTAAAAGCATGCGGTTTCCGTCATGGAGTATTATAGAATCCCTGTTCAGCCTTGTTGCCTTGGCTTTGAGTATCTTCTTTCCCGCTTCAAACTCTTTGGACCTCAGGACAGGATCCTTCATGACGCGATACATATCGGGCACCATGTCCAACCATGTGCCGATCAGGAACCTGCGGTCAAGATCGTTCTGTTTATCTTTACTCTCTTTTTTCCACTTGCCCTCTTTGGCGGCGATCTTCTTCTCTATCGCGTCGTAGGTGTACGTACTCTCTTTGAGAGGATTCAGACCTATCAGGCGACAGTAATTCTCTCTGTCCTCGGCCATCGGTCACATCCTCAGCGGAGCCTTCCCTTGACTTCTGCACTACCAAGCCTTCCCATGCTTTCACCCGAGCTCTCACGCATCCCCATTGAACCTGAGTTAAGTGCTCTGGCTATCTTACTGAACGATTCGCCCAAACGGTCAAGCGTGGTGAACATGGCGCCTTCTTCGACCGTAGATATCTGCTTCAGGAAGCTTATGTCCGCCTCGCCAATTCCTAAACCAACAACTGCCACGTTAGCATTCCTGCAGGAAAGTGCTTCGCTTACCGCAAAGTCCCTCTTTCCCCATATGCCGTCGGTAAGAATGACTATCATCTTGCCTCCGGGACGGTTGGCCATCATTGACATCGCAGTACCCATCGGGCTTGCGTCCGTCCCTCTTCCATACACGTTGACCTTAAGGCTGTCGAGAGCAGTGATGATTGTATTTGTGTCACCGGTCATGTCTCTCATGATACCGACCTTGTCGCCGAAACCGATTAGACCTATCTTTGTGTTCTCGTCCGCTGCCGCGATAACGAAGTCACGGATGTGGTTCTTTACCTCTTCGAGGGAATTCCTCATACTTCTTGAAAGATCGATGCACAGTACCACATTCTTCATTACTGGGCCGCCGGTAGTGTTGGCGCTCGGAGATCCGCCCATCCACGATATATCCTCGGGAACCGGCTCGGAAACGACCTCCAGACGCTCTCCGTCCTGATAAGCGGACACTTTTACCACACCATTCTCGTCGTAGGTATATTCGATATCTATCAAAGCGCCGTTCCCGTCGTTGTAGAATCCCGTGATAACGACTTTTGCGAGAACATAGCAGTCCAGCGGGATCTTGCTCTCCCCCTGAAGTGTATAGACCTCTATCACATCTGTCGGATTACCGGGGCTTATCTTGAATGGCTTCTTGACCGATGACGGAACTTTGGAGTTCCTTTTGATCATTATCTCGTTGATGTATCTGTCCCCTCCGGGACTTTCAGCCAAAGCACCGAGGCTGTGGGCAGTAACATCTGCTATCTGAACCTCTCTTACCCCCGTATGCGTGCCGCAATACAGCTCAGCTGTAATTGCCGCGCCTTTTGCGACGGCCAGGTCGGTGTCGGCATGATCGATCACAGGTCTGCCTGAGACCATTTCTAAGAATTTAGGTACCTGAGGCATCCTTGTGGATCCTCCGACAAGCAAGATCTCGTCCACATCTTTCCAGGATTTTCCCAGATCATTGAACAATTTCATGCATACATCGTTAGTCGCATTGAGGAGGAACTGGGTCCTCATATCGAATTGCTCTCTCCTCAATACATACTTCCCGGAATAGCCTTCATATTTTATCTGGATCGCTACGCTGTCTGATTTGGTAAGAACTTTTTTGTAATTCTCCGAGGCAACGATGAGCTCATTCTTTGCTGACTCATCGTCTCTCGGATCCACGCCGAACTCTTCAAGGAACTGTTCGCATGCGAACTTAACGATCGTCGCATCCCAGTCCTTTCCTCCGAGAAGGTGGTTGCCGTCCGTCCCTATGACCTGTATGTTGCCTTTGTTTATCTTTACAAGCGTCACATCGAACGTCCCGCCGCCCAGATCGTACACGAGCACGGTCTTGTTGGACTCTCTGGTGTACCCATAGGATATGGCGGCGGATGTGGGTTCGTTTATGATCTTCATCACCTTAACGCCGCACGCTTCTCCTGCACGAATGGTCGCTGTCCTCTGGAAGTCGTTGAAGTACGCCGGGACGGTGATTACGACAGAATCGATCTTCTCCTTTACTTTCGCTTCCGCGTCAGTTATCAGCTTTTTGAGAAGCATCGCAGAAAGATCCTCTGCGGTATACACCTTACCATTTGCTTCAACAGTAAAACTGTTGTCGCCCATGCCGCGTTTGAAAGACGCCGCAATTGTGCCTGCGCCTCCAGCCTGCATGTCTTTTGCATCTTCTCCGATCAAAATCTCTCCGTTATCCAAGAAACAAATTACTGAGGGGGTCAACTCCTTTTCGAATTGGTTGTTGATCACTTCGGGCCGAGATGTTTTCTTGTCATATCTTGCAACTGTAGAGTACGTTGTTCCCAGGTCTATACCGACTTTCATATCCCATCATACGGAGGTAGCGCACACGCGTATAAAATATATTTCCCATGGCGCTACGAAAATCGAAATCAGAATTAAGCCGACAGATTAATTTTTTAAATTTCGGTTTTGAGATTACGAAATTCGTAGTCGTTCGTTCCGACCGATGCCAGACGTGCTATCCTCATATGCCAGATGTTCAGACCTCATCTAAACTGCTGACAAAAAGGTCGCATTCGTCACAAGACATATCCTCACAGTTTCTGTTTATCAAAACCGTGAAAAGGCCTGCACTCCTGCCGGCCGCAATATCATTGACGCTGTCACCTATCATAACGGATCTGTCCGATCCGGCTCCCATCTCCGACATACACAACAAAACCGGCTCCGGATCCGGTTTCGGCAGTGCCACTCTTTCATACCCGACCAAAGATGAGAACCGCCCCAATACACCAAGCCTTGAGAGGATCTCCCTTATCTGTGATGTGTACGAGTTTGAAACAACACCCATTATCTTCCCCTCGTTCGAGAGGCGGTTCAAACATCTTTCCGCATCGGGGAACAATCTCACTTCGTTCAAGTATGACCTCTCATAGGTAGTCAAAACAATTGATACAAAATCTCTGTATTTACACGGTGAATTCGGATAATATCTTGAGAAGATGTATTCTAAAGGAGAACGGACATATTCGTTATACAGTGCAGGCTCATAAGGGATATCGAACTCTTTGAACCCTGCCTTGAAGGCTTCCTCGTATCCTTTCCTGGAATCGACTATCGTGTTGTCCATGTCGAATATGTAGAAATCGTATCCTTTCATTTCAAACAATACACAATAATATGTGTCATATTTATTTATTATAAGGCAATCAGTGCTCAGTGAGTCAATTGATGGATGACATCCAGATTGCGGAAGCGGCCAACGCAAAAAATATCATTGAAATCGCAAGATCTATAGGTCTCAGCTCTGAGGACATCGAACAATATGGGAAGTATATAGCAAAGATTCCGCTTGATGTTCTCTCAAGGTTCGATAAGAACAAGAACGGAAAACTTATCGTCGTAACAGCGGTGACCCCTACTCCGGCAGGAGAAGGAAAGACCGTCACGACCATCGGCCTGATACAAGGTCTCAGCCATATAGGGAAAAAGGTCGTAGGCGCGCTCAGGGAACCATCCATGGGCCCTACGTTCGGTGTTAAAGGGGGAGCGACGGGGGGAGGTTACTCTCAGGTCTATCCTATGTGGGATATCGACCTTCATTTCACCGGTGACATACATGCGGTCTCATCTGCCCACAATCTGCTGTCAGCAATCCTGGAGAACAATCTCGTAAGAGACAATCCTCTGATGATCGATCCGTCGAGGATAGTTCTGAAAAAAACGATGGACATGAACTGCCGCGAGCTCAGACAGATCATTGTAGGCCTCGGGGGGAGCAGGTCCTCCGGAGGTGTTATGCATGAGAGCGGATTCCTTATCACTTCCGCCTCGGAGATATCTGCCATTCTTGCTCTTGCTACCAGTTACAGCGACCTCAGAGAGAGATTAGAGAAGATGGTCGTTGCTTACACATACAAGAACGAGATGGTGACCGTCAAAGACCTTGGATGCGTCGGTGCGATGATGATATTGCTCAAAGACGCACTCAAACCCAACCTCGTCCAAACGCTGGAAGGACAACCGGTGTTCATTCACGGATTCCCCTTCGCGAACATAGCGCATGGTAACAACAGTGTGATCGCAACCAAATACGCAATGAAGCTCGGCGACTATGCTGTCACGGAGGCGGGATTCGCCGCCGACCTCGGAGGAGAGAAGTTCCTGGACATTGTTTGCAGGCAGGCGGGGATAGCACCCGATTGCGTGGTCATCGTTGCTTCCATCAAGGCACTGATGACACACGGAGGAGGAAAGCTCGAAGAACCCGAGACCCTGACAAAGGAGACGCTGGTAAGAGGCCTGTCGAACCTTGACAAACACATCAAGAATCTCAAGAGCTACGGTGTGCCTGTGGTCGTTTCGATCAACCACTTCTCATTCGACGATCCGGAGCATATGCAGATACTGCGCGATCACTGCAAGGATCTGGGTGCGGAATGCGTACAATCCGATGCCTTCATGGAAGGCGGAAAAGGAGCGGAAGAACTGGCCAGAAAAGTTGTGGAAGTTATCGGAAAGGTCAAACCGAAATTCAAAATGCTGTACGCAGATGATGTTCCGCTCAAGGATAAGATCGAGGCGATCGCGGAGAAGATATACGGAGCGGACGGAGTGATATTTTCTGTTGCGGCAGAGAGTACACTTAAGACCCTTGAGGAGAAAGGGTATGGAAAACTCCCAATTTGTGTTGCAAAGACACAATACTCCCTTTCTGATGTAGCTGAACTTAAAGGTGCACCGAAAGGCTGGAAGCTCAATGTGAGAGAAGTGGCTTTGTCGGCGGGAGCCGGGTTCGTCGTTCCGATCTGCGGTACAATGACACTCATGCCGGGACTGTCGAAGACCCCTGCCGCCATGAAGATGGATCTTACCGAGGACGGAAAGGTCAGAGGGCTGAAATAACTTCGGCATCTTCCATAGCATACCAACGTTCCGCTTCATCCTTATCTACGGGAACACCGTCCCCCATTTCATACATGTTACCTAAAAGGATCTGAGCGCCCCTGTGTCTGTTCATTGCCGCGGAAGTGAGCCAGTTCAGGGCTTTATCGATATTCTTTTCAACGCCGTATCCTGTTTTATACAGCTGTCCGAGCACGAACTGTGCTTCCGAGTGTCCCGATTCAGACGCAGATGTGAACCATCTGACCGCGGCGTGAAGATCTTTCTCTGTGCCGCCGCCGTCGAAGTATATCAATCCCAGTTCATATTGAGCGCGCGGGTCGCCCATAGTTGCCGGCGTATTCAGAAGCTCAATGGCTTTTTTGATGTTCTTCTCGACCCCGTATCCCTTGCTGTACATTTTTCCTAAGAAGTACATGGCGCCAAGATTGCCGTCTTTTGATGCGAGCTCGAACCAATGTTTGGCCGCAGAAAGATCCTTTTTGACCCCCTGGCCTCTCGAATATATCAGGCCGAGATAGAATTCCGCATCGACCGATCCTTTGTTGGCTTGTGCTGAGAGTATTGAGAACGCACTTGCGTAGTTCTTTTCAGACCTGGTCCTTATTATAAATTTGGCCCATTCCAACGGTTCCATCTGACTTTCAAACGGAATGCCGGAATCCTCATGCATGGACAGCAATAATGGAAGGTAATTATAACTTTTATGTCTCTATTACATTATAGAGAAAATATTTGAGAAGGGGCATGATTTTAGAATGATTTCATTCTGGAAATGGTCACTAAAATGATAAATACATTCGACATATGGAGTAATCATGCCCTCGGAAAGGTATGACGGCAGTTTTTCAGAAGCACGTTCGCACATGGACTGCGCATCGTCGAGATACGATCTGAATAAAGCAGCTGAAATGCTTGAGAGGTTGTCCTCCGAAGGCAACGGCGCAGCTCAATACCTTTTTTCCCTTTTCTTATTGACGGGGACATCTGTTCTGAAGGATAACGTAACGGCAACGGACCTGCTGGTCCTTTCTGCGGCGTCCGGAAATGAGGATGCGATCATACTGAAGGACGAGATCGATAAAAACGTCAACGCCGCTGAACTCGACAAACTCATTTCACTTAAATTAAGGGGTGAACAGAGGAACACAGATGCATGCAGGGAGCTGTTCGATATCTACACCGAAGGAAGACCCCCCGCGAAGAAGAACCACCGCGTTGCGATAAAATGGTACACTATCTGCGCAGAAGAGGATGATGTATTCGCACAGAACACAGTAGGATTCATGTATCTGATGGGGAAGGGCGTCAGCAAAGACAAAGATAAAGCTGTGTTCTGGCTGAAAAAAGCGGCTGAGAACGGCAGTGCCGATGCTATGTACCACATGGGGGAAATGTACGAGACGGGGCTTTGCTTTACCGAACCAGATATCAAGCAGGCGCTTATATGGTATCAGCTCGCCGCGGAAGCCGGCAGCGCAGATGCCCAATATTCTCTCGCTGCCATTCACTCTGTCCAAAAAACAAGACAATTCGACCCCGCAAAGACCGTTCACTATCTTGAAAAAGCCTCTGCACAGGGACACGGTGAGGCACAATATCAGCTGGGAATGATGTATGCCTACGGCAACGGTGTGAAACGGAATGAAGAAAAGGCCGTGAGTCTACTGGAAGCCTCTTGCAGGTCCGGATTCCAACAGGCGATGGTAGATTATGCGAACATGAGATTCGAGGGAGATGTCCTGAAGAGGGACCCTGCGATCGCCGCCGAATGGTTTGAGAAGGCGGCCGCATCATGCAACGGTTACGCACAATACGCTCTTGCCGTTATGTATGGGAACGGAGATTACTACAATAAAGACGATAAAATGGCCGTCAAATACTTCACCGAGGCTGCGGAGATGGGGGAGGTCAACTCTCAATACAGCCTCGGCTGTTTCTACTATGAAGGGAGGGGAGTGGAAAAAAGCGAGAAGGATGCCGCACTGTGGTTGGGGCAGGCTGCTGAACAAGGACACCCGGGCGCAAAAGCATTCCTCGGAATGCTTACGATCAACGGCAGAGGTGTGGAACAGGATATTGACGAGGGCATGAGGCTTTTGAACGAATCCGCAGATTACGGATACTTCGAAGGACAATTTTACCTCGGAAAGATCTATATGGAAGGCAAGATCGTAAAGAGAAATATACCGCGTGCGAAAAAATATCTTTCGATGGCGGCAAAACAAGGAGATCCGGATGCGAAAAAACTGCTTGAAAAAATAAAAACTGAGAGGATGCATTGATATGCCCGGAAGGAACACGACTGACCTGACCATATTTCAGGATGCTGAAAGGGGAGACCCGTATGCAAGGCTTGGTCTGGCCTATATGTACCACCATGGGAAGAACATCGACCCCGATTCGGACCTTGCTGTCAAATGGTACATAAAATCATCCAATTCCGGATGCTCACGGGCAAAATGGGAGTTAGCGAAAATATTCAGAGACGGAACGATAGCCGAGAGAGATAATGAAAAATTCATTAAGTATCTGAAAGCGGCGGCGGAATCGGGGGTTCCGGAAGCAAAGGTCGAACTGGGTATCGCCCATCTTATCGGCGACCATGTGGAAATAAATGAGGAACGCGCATTCCAATGGATCAATTCCGCAGCGCGTCAAGACAATCTGATGGGACAATTCATATTGGGTTACATGTATGGGAACGGAATCGGCGTTGACCGTGACCTATCCAAACGTGAAGAATGGTATACAAAGATCGGTCTCCGGGGGAACGGTGAGCTGTTCTATTGGATCGGCAGGAATTTCGAATACGGTCTGCTGAATATCAAGACAGATCCCTACGAAGCGGGCAGATGGTATAAGATGGGGGCCGATATGGGGCACGAGAAATGCATCTTATGCTGGCGTGCCGTGCTTTCGGCCCTTGACGGCGGTGCACGCGACTCTCTTGAGGAAAGAGAAGCAAGAATTATGAACACAGGCGTTGAAAAAGAAAAGCTTGTCAGAGAACAGGCACTCGTCACCGCAGACAGATTCTTTGAAGAGGGTGACGATGAGAAAGCGTTTTCCTTCTACAGAATGGCGGCAGACCTCGGAAATCCGGATGCGCTGTTCACATTAGCAATGCTGTACCATACGGGAATACACGTGAAAAGGAATGATAATACAGCCATCGCGTTGTTGACAAAAGCATCATTAGTGGATTCTGAAGACGCGCAATTCATGCTCGGCATGTTATATGAAGAAGGGAGAGGCGTCAAGAAGGACAAAGAAGAAGCCATAAAATATTATACAAAGGCGGCAGCCAACGGATACTTGGCAGCCTATTACCGGCTCAGCCTCTATATGGACAATCCCGAGATACATGTCAGAAACTCGGTAGCGGTCATGAGGTGAGCGCATGGGATTCAAAGAAGTGATGGATGCCGCTTCGGGAGGCGATCCTCATGCGCAGAATGCACTGGGTTACATTTATTTTGATGGCAACGGCGTGCAGAAGGATCTCGACAAAGCGTTCATGTGGTTCCGGTTGTCTGCTAGGCAGGGCGATCCGGAAGGACAATGCAACATGGGTTATATGCTCACCCACGGATACGGTGCGAACCAGGATGTCGAGAAGGCGTTCGGGCTGTACAAGAAGTCGGCAGAACAGGAGTATACCAGAGCTCAATTCAACCTCGCCCACATGTATTCGGAGGGTCTCGGTACCGAGCAGGATTGGAACGAGGCCCTGAAATGGTATACGAAGGCTGCTGAGAACGGCAGCATGGCCGCGTACTACAGAATAGGCGTTATGAAAGAGGAAGGCAGAGGCATACCGTCGGACGAGACGGAAGCTATTAAGATCTATTCCAAATGTGTTGAACACGGGCACCAAAAAGCTATGTTCAGGCTCGGAATGATGATATTCGAAGGTAGAGGATTGAAAAAGGACCCAGACAAAGCGGCAAAGCTGTTGATAAAAGCGGCAGATGACGGAAACCCCGAAGCGATGCTGCAACTTGGAAAGATGTCGCTGAGCGGGGAGGGGATGGTAAAGAGCAGCAGCAACGCCATGAAGTGGTTCAGGAAAGCTGCCGCAAGAGGTAATGAAGAAGCAAAAAACATTATCGGGGATACGTCGCCCTGACATATTGGTCTCGAGAGTAACGAAGTGTTTTTATGAATAAAGTGGCGGCCATAACTGGAACAACAAGCGGCATCGGATATGCTTTATGCGAGAGATTCGCAAAGGAAAAAACAGACATCATACTGATATCCAGAAACAAAGAGAAGCTGATGAAACAACAGGAAGACCTTCAACAAAAATATGGGATCAAGGTGTGGTCCATCCAACAAGATCTTGGGCAGGCGGGTTCGGCGCAGACCGTCTTTCAAAGACTGTGCGAATTGAATGTCAGCGTCGACTATCTAGTCAACAATGCCGGATTCGACGTGTCCGGAAGGTTTGTTGACACAGATATCGAAAAAGAAAAAGAAATGATACAGCTGAACGTCGTCTTTATCACAGAATTCACCAAATTGATCCTTCCTGGAATGGTAGAGAGGAAGAGTGGCAGGATATTGTTCTTGGGATCGATGGTGGCATATGCTCCGTGTGCCTTGAACGCCGTATATTCGGCATCGAAAGCATACGTCCTTTTCTTTTCAAGAGCGATAAGGACCGAACTGAAAGGTACCGGCGTCAGTGTGACAGTCCTTTGCCCCGGAGCGACGGAAACAAACTTCGCAAAGAGATCCGGCCTGGCGGGGACTCAGGCTTTCAGCAAACATGTCATGAGTGCCGAAATGGTTGCGGATGCGGGGTATGAAAGTATGATGAAGGGTAGAATAAAACACACTCCGGGGCTTTACAATAAACTCTTGGCATTCTCATCGAGGATCCTTCCCGCATCCTTCGTTGACGGATATACAATGTGGATCTTCTCGAAAAAATGACCGGTCTCACTGGCTTTTCTTGAATTCGGCCGGTGTGCCCATTGAGAACTTACCGCCTGCCGCCAATTCGAAGTGAAGTTTGGTTATCCCAAGGTCGATCATTGTCAGATTCCCCTCCGGTATCTGAACAGAGAGTTTTCCGTCAGAATAACTGAATCTGGCCTTTTGACTGTTCATTGCGGTCGGTGCGAACTGGACTGCCTTCATTGCCGACTCTATCCATTCCGGTACCTCCTTGTTCCCGCCGAGGAATTCGGATATGCTTTTTGTTTTGCGGTGCGGAGCGTTCGGGACCTTTGTCGAAATGCCCATGCCTTCTTCACCGTATCCGATGGAAATAACGCATACAACAGTCTCGTCGTCCTTTGTATCCAGGGATTTGCTCCTTTTATTGAAGCCGGCCACCCAGCATGTGCCCAGTCCGTGATAAGTTGCCTCGAGCACTACTCTCTCCCCGTAATATCCGCACTTCTCTTTCAGATCCGGATCATTGGTCTTTCCTTTGACCACTATTGCAGATCGGACATTCTTGAAGTTTATTGTAAGGATGGATTTGAAGGAGTCAAAATTCTCTACGAACTCCATTGTAAGCCCGGAGATCTCGTTAAGTTCGGAGATCGATTTCTCAAGGAGTTCGATCTTTTTCTCTTCTATCCTCTTGTCAAGGTACTTTCTTACAGATGTCCGCCTCCATATCGCATCGTAAAGGTCTTTGTCGTACATTGTTCCCCTCTTTATCTCTTATTTCCGCCCATCATCACCAGGTATGCCAGCAAGGCTTCGAGCTGTATCCTCTCGTTGCTTCCCTCTACGATCCTGAACTCGATCTCTCCGGTCTTGTCGATCAGCCTGACCTTCTCGGAATCGGTTATGCTGAGGTCATAGAATGAGGAGTGTATCTGCTTGATAACGTCCTGTCCGGAAAGGCCGTACGATATCATGATGTTATCAAGCATATCTCTGGCACCGATGAAATTCCCCGCTAATGCCGTCTCCATCATTTTCTTTATTTCTTCGGGCTTTGCCATTCCCGTTGTCTGATAGATAACATCCATTGTGATCTGCTTTCCTAAAGAGGCTGCGACCTGAAGCGAGTTCACCGCACGTCTCATATCGCCTCTTGCAACGTGGACAAGTCCCTCTAAAGCATCACTGTCTATCTTCACTTTCTCTTTTTCGACTATCTTCTTTAGATAATTCTCGATGTCCTCTTTTTGAAGAGGACTGAACCTGAACACCGCACATCTTGATTGGATGGGATCGATGATCTTAGACGAATAGTTGCATGAGAAAACGAACCTGCACACTTTTGAGAACTTCTCCATCGTCCTTCTGAGGGCCGCTTGTGCGTCCGATGTCAGATTATCTGCCTCGTCGAGGAATATTATCTTGAATTCAGCTTTTCCGAGAGGTGCGGTCCTGGCGACCTCTTTGATCTTTCCCCTTACAACATCTATCCCCCTTTCGTCCGAGGCATTCAATTCGACGAAATTCCCTTTCCATTCGTCACCGAATAACCCTCTTGCCAATGCGATGGCGCATGTTGTCTTCCCGGTGCCTGCCGGGCCGGCGAACATAAGGTGGGGCATATTGCCTGACGAGACGTAAGCTTTGAGCCTCTCGGTGATATGTTTTTGACCAACTACTTCGTCAAGGTCCTTCGGCCTGTATCTCTCGGTCCAAATCTCGTTCATGGCTAACGGCTCTCCATGGCATATGTGTATGATAAAAGTTTTCTGAAAAATGATTGCCGATAACAAGATTAATTATGAGCTCGGTCATTTCGAACATCATATGAAAGTCTACGATGCCTATAAACTGGCGATAGAGACAGGGATCAAGAACGACCCGAGACCGAAAGAAGAGGTCAATATTGTCTTGAAGAATGCCAAAGAAGAGTATGACAAGCTTCCCAAGAACAAAAAAGAATATTTTGACAAAGAGAAACTCTGGAACCCATATTCCGACTCCAGGCTCTCCTGGGGCGAAGAATTGGCAAAAGAAACGGAAGCGGAGAGATTCATCTGGGGCATTGACATCGGTACCGGAGAGATCATGCTTGCCGACCGTCTGAAAGAGAAGGGTCAGAAGATATCGGCCGTGGTCGCACATCATCCAACGGGCATGTCTAGGACCCCTTTCCCGGAAGTAATGTGGATGCAGACGGATATGTTCCACGATGTCGGGATACCGATCAATATTACCGAAGGGTTGATAAAAACGAGGATGGACGAGGTCTCGAGGAATGTCATGGGCTCAAACTACAACCAGCCCGTGGATGCCGCCAGGCTTTTGGACATACTGATGTTCAATATCCATTCTCCCGCAGACAACATGGTGCAGCTTTACCTTGAAGATCTCATAGAGAAGGCCGAACCGAAATATCTGGAGGATATTATCGACCTTCTTATGACCGAACCCGAGTTCAAACTGGCTTCGAAATACAACGACCCGCCGAAGATAATGGTCGGAAACAAAAAGAGCCGCTGCGGAAAGGTAATAGCGAAAATGACGGGCGGAACATCCGGCCCGAAGGAGATGTATGAAAAACTCGCTCAGGCCGGAGTCGGCACTGTTGTGGGGATGCACTTCCCGGAGAATCATCTGGAAGAGGCAAAGAAACAGAACATCAACATGATCATTTCGGGCCACATGGCTTCCGACTCACTGGGAATAAACAGAATATGCGATGTCTGGGAGAAGAAAGGCATCGAAGTCATCGGCTGCGGCGGATTCATGAGGTTCAGCAGGAATTAACGATGTTCGACAGATCGTCTGCCGTAATAAGGGACGCCAAGAAACTGTCCTTCGAATATGTCCCCGAGAAATTGGTTCACAGGGAAGAGCAGATGCGCCGTCTCGAAACGCTTTTCAAACCAATGATAACGGATAATCTGTCTTGTTCTGCCTTCCTGCACGGAGGCGTAGGGACCGGCAAAACCGCAACTGCGAAAAGGTTCTGTGAAGATGTGCTGAAATATTGCGCCGGTAAAAATAAACAGGTCGGCCTCATATTCATCAACTGCAGGATCAGGAACACCGAGCACGGAGTGTTGATACACCTTTTAAGATATTTTGACTCCGGATTCCCGGACCGCGGGTTCTCCGTCGAAGAGATGCTCAGATCTTTGAAGAGACATATGGATGAGGGAAGCAGACCGTACGTTATCGTGCTGGATGAGGTGGACGTGCTCCTTAAGAACGGCACAAAGGACCTTATGTACCAGCTGACAAGATTCACCGACGAACTGCGCAACTCCTCGGTGTCTCTGATATTGATCTCACAGGAGGCTGTCGTCGAGATGCTGGACACCGCCTCTCTTTCCAGTTTCAAGCGGGCTAACGCCATCAAATTCGACAAATACACAAAGAACGAGCTGAAGGATATAGTTATCTTGAGAGCAGAAGAGGCTCTTGTTCCTAACGCGATGAGTATAGATGTCGCAGACCTTTTGGCGGATATCGGAAAGGGGTTTGGTGACGCCCGCCTTGTGATAGAGATGTTGGAGAAGGCTGCGAACATCGCCGAAGAAAGGTCTGGCGGCAAGTTAATGGCGGATGATGTAAGATCTGCGAATGCGATGATCTACTCTAATGTGTCTGAGAACAAACTCGCAAATCTGGACACTAAAAGGAAGATCGCACTGCTGGCTATAGCGAGGGCAATAAAGGGAGAGCCGTATGTCAGCATAACAAAGGTGGAAAAAACATACGAGGTCGTATGCGAGGAATACGGGCATCCTGCAAGAAAGCATACCCAATTCTGGACATATGTCCAGGATATGGAAAAGATGAATCTTCTGGAAACAATGGTAAGAAGCGAACCGGACGGAGGCAGGACCACATATATTTCCCTTCCGGACATCCCGCCGAAAGAACTTGCAAAGAAATTAGAATATCTCCTTGAAACACCGGTTTCAGATGATTTTGTTGAGTTCTGATAGAATGAAATGCGATCTTTGTTCACACGAGGCAGTAACTTTGATAAGATACAACGGGTCCCACCTATGCGGCGAACATTTTACGTCCTACGTAGAAAAACGGGTGAAGAAAGAGATCCGCAAACAGATCGATGTGAACTCGGGAGACACGATCGCCGTCGCAGTGTCCGGAGGAAAGGACAGCATGGTGACGCTCCATATCCTCGACATGGTCTTCGGAGAAAGAAGGGACATTTCTCTTTGTGCGATAACCATCGACGAGGGCATCGCTGGATACAGACCGCCTAGCATCGACATCGTCAAAGATTTCTGCAGGGAACGCGGCATCACCTCCTATATAAGAGCCTTCTCCGAGATGGAAATGAGCATGGATATGATCGCCGGGGTCACCGGAGATAGCAGCCCCTGCACATATTGCGGTGTCTTCAGAAGAAAGCTGATGAACGACCAGGCCAGAAAGGTCGGCGCCAAGTACCTTGCCACGGGACATAACCTTGATGATATGGCGCAGTCGGTAATGATGAACATCGTAAGGGGAGATGTTGAACGTTTGGCCAGACTCGGACCGCATACAAAAGTGCAGCCCGGATTGATACCGAGGTTCCTCCCCCTGAGGATGATACCTGAGAAAGAATCCCTTCTGTATGCGATTGTCTCCGGGATACCTTTCTGGGACGGAGAGTGTCCATATTACATGGACGCGTTGAGGAATCAATACAGGGACGTTGTGGATCAACTTGAGGACAGATCTCCGGGTTCGAAATTCAGCATCCTTTCTTCATACGATACTTTGAAACCTATGCTGACAGAACATTTTCCGCCCTCCGGGTTACATGCATGCTCCTGCGGCGAGCCCACTCTCGGTGAAAAGTGTAAAGCGTGCGAGTTCCAGTCCGTGCTCGGTAAAAGGATCAGATATCTCTGAACGGCACTATGTCGCAGCAGCCGCACTCTATGCACATGGTGTGACAGTTTCTAGTGTCCAGACCGTATTCGGCAAGCTTCCTCTTCTGCATCCTGGCTAATCGCATTATCCTTTCTGCATCGACTGCAGGTTGTTCCCCGATCGCCGATCTCAACGCGGAGCTGTTCGTTGAATTGATATGGATCGAGCGCACCGTCGGTATTATCCCTCTTGAACAGAAGAACTCGAACATATCTTCTATCTCTTCATCGGTCTCCCCCATCCCGAATATCATATTCGATGTTACCATGCCCGGGCCGAAAACATTAACAGAATACAGAAGCAACTCAATGATTCGGTCATAATCCAGATCGGGACATGCTTTTTCGAATATCTTTCTGTTCGGGGACTGTATATTCAGTTTGATCTCGGTCGCCCCCGCTTCCTTCAGTGCCCTCACGTGTTCTTTTTTTGAAACATAGGGTTCGACACCGATAGGCAGTTCCGGGAACTCTTTTCTGAGCTTTGATACACACGACACAAACCTATCCACTGTCTTATCCACACTGTCCGCGACGCCGCTTGTAAGTGAAACTGACACAACCTTCTGTTTTCCAATGGCTTCTTTCGTCATTCTTACGATATCGTTGTCTGTAAGTCTTTTGTTCAATTCCTTACCTAACAAAGGTGAAACGCAGAAAGCACAGTGGTACATGCACCTTTGGTCAATATTGAAGAACGCCTGTTCGGGGGAATGGTACACAACAGGTTCGATCCTCACTTCATCAAGGAACGGCTCGCCGCCTCTGGTCATTGAGAGTATGCCGTCATTCTCGATAAGAACAAATTCCCCCGAGTCATATGAAATGCTCTTTTTCACTCTGTGTCCGTAAAAAGAGAAAACCGCCGATGATGAACCGGCTCCCGGTCCTGCGGTAGACCTTGACACCCTGAACGGAAAAACAAACCCCTCGGGCAGCCTGACCCCTCCTCCCAGGATGAGTTCGGCTTTTTTCCTTACGTTCACATCTTCTTCCATTTCATACCGTCCGCAGAGTCCTCCAGAACGATCCCCGCTTCAGCTAATTTGTTCCTTATCATATCTGCAAGATCGTACTGTTTCCTTGCTCTGAGCTCTTTGCGGAGTTCGATCAAGACGCCCATGGCCGCGTCGGCTGTTCCGTCATCCTTCATGTCATCATCTTCCGGCAGTATTCCGAGTATGGTGTTGAACTCATCTATCATTTTTATTATCTTTGCGGCGGTCCTCTTTGAAAGGGACTTGTCGGCCATCATCTTGTTCGTCGAGCGTGCGAGTTCGAACATTACCTCTATGGCAATGCTTGTGTTTATGTCATCGTTCATGGCATCCATGAAACGATACCTTGCGCTTTCGAGTATGTCGCAGCTGTCATCGTCCGCTCCGGGGCCTTTCTTTGAGTAGTCAAGCAGCTCGGCATAGTTGTTCTTCAGCCTTTTGAGTGCGGACTGAGCTTCTGTAAGCATATCTTCCCCATATGCAAGGGGGCTGCTGTAATGAGTATTAAGGAAATAGAATCTTATTGTATTGGAATCGAACTTTTTGCTGACATCCCGTACTCTGAAGAAGTTGTTCAGTGACTTAGACATCTTCTCATCCTTTACCTGAAGCATGCCGTTGTGCATCCAATAATTTGCGAGCATGTCGTGCGTTACCGCTTCGGTCTGAAGTATCTCATTCTCGTGGTGCGGGAATATCAGGTCGCTTCCGCCGCCGTGGATATCTATTTTGTCTCCGAGATACTGTTTGATCATCGCCGAGCACTCAATGTGCCAGCCTGGCCTTCCTTTCCCCCACGGCGAGTCCCATGAGCATTCTCCGGATTTTGCGCCTTTCCACACGGCGAAATCCATCGGGTCCTTCTTCTGCTCGTCGAGGACCACTCTCCCCGATGATTCCATGCTGTCGAGCTTCTGTTTTGAAAGCTTTCCGTACTCCTTGACCTTCCTGACCTCAAAATATACGCTGCCGTCCGGTGTCGGATATGCAAAGCCGTTCGCAATGATCTCTTCTATCATCTCTATTATCGGAGCCATGCTCTCGCTTGCTTTCGGGTATATGTCCGCTCTTTTTATTCCGAGGCTGTCCGCATCTTCGAAGTATCTTTCGATATACCTCGCAGAAAGTTCCAACGGGTCCGTCCCTTCTTTGTTGGCCTTGTTGATTATCTTGTCGTCGACATCTGTGAAGTTGGTGACATGGGTGACATCGTAGCCGATGAATCTCAGATACCTGACCAAAGTGTCGAAGACGATCATGCTTCTGGCGTGGCCCATGTGTATGTCATCGTACACTGTTACTCCGCACACGTACAGCTTGACCTTCCCTTCTTCGATAGGTATGAATTCCTCTTTCTTTTTGGTGAGGTTGTTGTAAATTATTAGGGACATCTTATCACAGCATACTTCCAGGGAACATTTATTGTTTTCCGATGATATCTTTGAGTTCGGGAACCGATTCATATAAGATCGACCGCATCTGCGGCGTCGGCACCGAATTTGACGGCCGGACACGGACCGAAGCAATCCTTACAGAATATGCACTCGTCCTCGTGTATCTCCACCTTTCCGTCCTTCATATACAGCGCTTTCGGGGTGCATCTTGCGACACAGAGGCCGCATCCGATGCATTGTTCTGAACGTACAACCAGTTGGAATGCCTCGTCGATCCTGATCCTTGCATCCTTTTCCACGTTGGCCTTGCAGATGATGGATCCCGCACCGTAGAATGTCACGTAGTCTGCGGAGAGGATGTCGTTCTCCTCATCCAGTTCCACCGACCAACCGATCGCATGCGTGAACGGCTTCAGTTTCTTGAGATCTATGGGTCTTGAAAGCGCAGCCTCTATGCTGTATCCGATCACACACGGAGAATACCCTTCCTGGACCTTCATTGCGATTGGACCCTTGTCTGATACGGCTTTCCTCTTTGTAAATTCCGGAACGTCTTTTCCTGTCACTTTCTTTACCTCTTCGCGTATTGACGGGGGTGCATTCTTCCACCTCCAAAGACCGAAATCTTTCCATTCCACAGGGAGTCCGTTCGCCTCGATGTACTCGCTGAGGAACTTATTCCACTGAGGGGACCTATCGCTGTCCTTGGATATTATCTCTAACTCCGAAAGGTCCGATGCGGGGCAAAGGAAACAACCGATCCTGTCCAATCCTCGTGTGTACCAAACATTGAATGGTTCTTTCTTTGAAAAGATGTATAGCCAGACATGCATCGCACACCAATTCTGTATCGGTGATGCACCCAATTGTCCCGGGGTCCATGGGTTCCTCCAGACCCTTGGTTTTTCGCTTCTTGCTTCGGACTCGTATTTACGCTGTCCGATAAAAGATAAAACGCCGTCGGGGAAGTTCTTGTTTATCGCCGCAACAGTCGGTCCGAGTTTATTGGTCTTACAGCACCATCTGAAATCCTTTGCCGGCGGCCCGAAGAAACGAACATTCCCGAAGAATGCATCGGTCGGTGCCTTCTCTTCGATCAGAGTCAGACCGTGCCTCTTCACGACATCGTGAACGTGCTGGACCGTCTCGGACAGCTCCAATCCGGTGTCGATGAAAAGGATCGGAATATCCAATCCGGCATCAAGTGCCAGCAGCAAACATGCGAGACTGTCCTTTCCCCCAGAAAAAGAAACTGCCGCGGGGAGATCGTTCCTCTCGATCGTGTTCTTCATGAAGCCGACCGCTTCGTTAACTCTCTTGTCGATTATGCTCTGATTAGCCGCAACTACATCGTCCCAAGTGTGTTCAATCTGCAAATCTGTGAACTCTTCCGTTTTGTACCATCTTGTCTTGACGGCTACGCCTTTATCGCTGTTCTTCATCTCTTCCGCAGACATCTTGGCGTTTCCGGTCGCAACAACGTTCATGTCCGGATCTACGATGATGACCTCATCACCGATCTTTACATCGGGGTGTGCGTCATTCACTCCGGGTGCCATCAGGTTCTTGCTTTCTTTGATGAATTTGACAGCACCGGCGTCGCACACGACATATCCCTTGGACAATTTCTTTCCTATCCGCAACGCACCCTGCATCCTGGCGATGAACTTCCATCCGTTGCCGATGTCGTATCTGATCGCTCCGACTATCGCGCCGTCGACAACGACCTCGTCCATCCTGTCTACGGATGGCGCCTTGCTCATCAGCACAATATGGCCGTCGGGGAGCAGCGCCTTTCCCGCACCCTCCCCGAAATCATCATCGACAAGTCCTCTCACTAAACTGATGTCGTGATCGAACGCGGGGCGCGCATCGGCGGGCGGGGTCAATTCGATCTCTTTTGTTTCGGCACCGCATACCGGGCAGAGTTTGCTCTCCATTATCGGAAGGTTGCATGAATAACACCACCTGAGATGATTCTTACCCAGTATCATTGCGCCCATGCCGTCAGCTATATCGGGCAGAGATAAAAATCAAACGGTGTGACCGTGTTATAATTAAAATGGAAATGTAGGCTACATGTAATAGCTTTATTTTATATCAACAGGCAGACTGAAACATCATTCATGGAAGAAAAAAATAATTCGGATCCGGATGTTCCTTTGGACTCTTTGGTTCCCATAAAATCATTTGACGATACAAGAAGTAATCAGAATAGATGGAGAAATAACATGCATAGCAATAGTTTTGATGCAACTACTGCAAATGCAGTCCAAACGCTGAAAGAAGATTTCGACAGGCAGTTAGAGTTGGTTTCTGATAGACAGAATACAATGGTGCAATCAATAGGTATCATTTTGGCATTTGCGTCTGTTCTGCTTATGGAAACCATACAGATGGTACATCTAAGCCACAGCAGCGTTCCTGGTATTGCATCCGTTATTGCGCTTTTTACATGTTGCCTTATCGGCATAGCAACCATCTGGGAGTGGAAAAGTTGGAGTCTCCACACCGGTTTTGATTTATACGAAATAATTGAGGTCTTTAACAAAAGGGATTTTGTTAGATTCTACTCCTTACTCTTTGAGGGGGCAGTCAGGTCGTACGAATCTATGTCTGACAATAACTATATCCTTAAAAGGAGAATAACATATCTTGTGTTGTCATTGGTGACAGGAACAGCGTTCGCAGTAATTGGCATGGTGATAGAATGGGCATAAGGAACATATTTAAAAGAAGAGAAAGGCCCTCCACAGAAGGTCTTCAAAGCGGGGAGCAAAAAAATATGAAAACCCAAAAGGTCATATTACCGCCAATGGATGAGAACGGTCGCTGGATCCAGGATAGACCCATCAACGGTAAGCGTTGAATTTCACCAAAACACTTACGGTGCACGTGGGATTTCAAAC
>JGI20166J26741_10577781_pt1 | contig 30884 bp, 12 predicted proteins | sample TergutCu122P5_FD_26741 | JGI IMG/M metagenome (IMG submission 26741)
ACAGAGGTTTTTATTTGCAGATCTTATTGCTTGCTCAACATGTTTCGGGCATCATTATGCCCATCATCAGGAGTTCAAGAGTATTATACCGTGGTTGCTGTTGCACCCACAATTCTTCGGATGTCTATCCTGTAGCCTATGCGCTATACCGACTGCGTGAAACCAGTTTGTACGAAACAGATTCATAAAGAAGACCCTATACTAGAATATGGATACTGTCCATTATTTGCTGAATATATGATACGACGTTTCGCAAGGTGGGTCTAATCGTGTAAACGTGCGATTTGTTGTTGTTATGGGTTGTTGACAAAATCGTATTATTAGTAAATAAATGCTCTTTAGATTATTGCTTAATGTTAGGATCGAGCCTAAAACCACCCTGATCCACGATAAGTACGCAACTTACTGAAGACCTTCGTGTATATCCATATTAAATATTTCTCGCACTCTGGACAACGACCTGTTTGCTCTAATATCGCGATTCAAACGTTTTATCAAATCAAAACATATAGGATATTCAACATTAAGTTGTTGTATTTCATTTTCGATGACGCATGAAAACCTTTCAGTTTACTGGAATAATTTTTCGCCGTCGTTCTTTTCGGTTCTATGGGCCTGATACTAATTGAAGAAGATATGTTTCTATCAAATGTTAGTTTTCATTTTCGACACGCCTCACTGTGTGTATTATCGGGGTGTGGTCGTCAGAATTCTCCCAAGTCTGATCTCCCCAGATCCTGTAATACTTTCTGTTTCATCATTTCAGCCTGTAGAAGTTGTTGGGCGGTTTTTGATCCCTGATACAGAAGGTGGTCCAGTGTCTACTCAGAGATGAGATGGCGGCTCCGTCGATTCTGCTTTTGGGCGGGGGGGAGCGGGTTTGTGTAGAGAGGGGGTTGAAGGAAAATGGAGGGGATGAAGCGTGCTCACATCGGTGTAAGGACGGGGGGAAATAGTGTTGGTGTAGGTTAGGGGCTACAGTAGTACTAAGATCGGCCAGAAGCGACGTGAAAGACCGGGCGGAGTGACTGTGAGGAGCGAGTACTTGTCACCAGAATGTCACAGTACTTAGACACGGTATCAAGTTCAGGTAACTGAACATACATGACTGTATGTGTGTGTCTGTGTTCGTGAGATGTGGACTTGCAGAGTGACACAATTAACATCCGCACCAATCGGGCGCTTTTAATTGACGGGTGTTCCCAAAGGAAGAAATCCGGACGATGAGTGTGATCTTTACCACAAGACAGGATTAAGGTAAAGTACTGTCTTAGGTGACTTAAGTAATTTTGTATATGTCCGCACTCCGATAATCTGACGCATCACTTTCCGCTTTTTCTTCAAATTCCGAAGAAATTCAACTTTAAAAGCCTGAATATGCTCTGTGATATGCGCATATTTTACGTATTTTTCGTGTTACCATTTATAACTGATTGCAAGATCTCTTTCCAAGGACCAAGAGTAATTTTATTCGGAATGTGTCCGTTTCGAGTCCCTGCTCATGTGGGCGAAAGGTAAAGAGGGAACCGCCGCATCTTTCCAGATACCTACCCACTCAAAATTATGTCGGCGCTGTGCAATGGCTGCTTTCGGGAAAAAAAATGGTTAAATAGCAAATAAAATACAATCGACTTAATGAAATTTGGAATGCTTAGAGGTAAGGCGTTCTAAATCAGCAATTTTTGGGTCAAACGCTAAGCTTCTTGCAAATTTAATAATATACTTTACGCTACTATACTTATTCCAACATAATTTAACATATTCATCGTCTACATAAAAATTATCAACTGAAGATACTATTCTTTCAATAGTACTCTAATTTCTGTTATTTTAAGGAAACGAAGAAGCACACAACTGCCAAGAAACCTAAATTTAACAGTGACATTCTATTAAAAGTCCCAGTGGCCGCGCGTTTTACGGCGTGGGTCTGCGGCTGCTCGAATGCTGGGATTGCGGGTTCGAATCCCGCCGGGGGAATGGAAGTCTATCTCTTGTGAATGTTGCGTGTCGTCATGCATAAATCTCTGTGTCGGGGTCATCATTTGTCCAGAAGAGTCCTATCGAGAGTGGTGTGTCATCATGATGCCCAGATAACGAGAAAATCCTTGTCCACTAGGGGCTGCTGCGTCTTGGAAACACAAGTGTTACGAGAAATATATACCAAAAGGTAATTTACACAACACCTGAAAGTGCAATCGGCGGTATCACGCACACATATGTTGTATGTCTGTTGGTACTTCACGGACTGACTGTACTAGCATACCGTAAGTTCGATCGCCGTCTCAGTCCTTTCGCACAGTCCAAAGTCTCTTCAAGCAAGGAAATGTTATTTTGACGTCTGGCATCCCACTGGGTTATCTGTATTAACAAACAGTACTTGTACACTGTCAAACATAAACGTTAGTTGTAAATCATTCTTGTTCGCATTAACTACAGCGACAGAGATTTCGACTTATTCAGTCATCATCAAGCTAATCTATTAAAATATAAAAATAAAAATATCGTAAACCTTACAAATACAGAATATCATATGTCAATTTGTAAGGCATCGAGGTTCCATTCCTATCAAATAGACATTAGAAAATTTATATTTATAGATTTTTACATTTTTATATTTCTGTATTTTAATAGATTAGCCCGGTGATACGTTGAAACATTCGTCGCCAGAGGTAATGTGAACAAGATTTATATACTAATAAAGGTTGTGTTGATGGTGTAAAAATACTAGATGTTAACAAGGAAATATTGCCTAGAATAAATATGCGGTAAGTCCTATCAAATTCGCTGAGTGAGGCCTTATCAAGGACACGCTAATTTTCGGCGTCACACGGTGCCTTATGTTTTTCAGTCTCATCACCAGCCAGTATAGTTTTCGAAAGGTCGGGGTCTTTCCCCAACCCTGATAATGTTCTCGTAACCGCTATATTGTCCTTGAATCTTGAACTCACTTGACTCATACAGAAAACTGTCATATTCTGTTCGTTATTCCTTCTTCATATACTAGCCGTTGCATTTGGCAAATGTCAACGGCATTTTTCCTACCTATTAACGTGTAATTAAATAATTTTCTGAGATAATAAATAAAACTCCCCCTTCTGACAAAGCGAATATCAAGCCAATAAGACAGCCAACAAAAACAAACTGAATTACCAATACCATTTCATATAAATCCATCGAATTCTGGAGTCAAAATTTTGCCAGTCTCCGCCCAAACAGCGCAGGCCGCCCACTTTTCGAATTCGAAATACTCCAAGATGTCTGACCGTTCGTGTTAGTGCAAACTATACGACATAGAGATGAAGTAATCTGAAAGAGCATGATTATTAGATATTTTGCTGCCACATAAACATAACGTAACGGACATAGACTGTTACTCACTAAATGTGTTCATCTGCACCCGTATGTGTAGGGAAAACTGAAAAGTGAACATGAACCTAACAGTCTGTAGATTTTGTGTTTGTTAACACTGTTACACGGAAAAATTCAAACACTGTTCTGACATGACTCATATATTTACTAGCGTCTGCATACCATAACAAAACATTACATGTTACTGCGTACATTAATCTTTGTACACAACAGGTAATAACGGAGAACGTTGCAAGCGGCAAGTTGTCGTTATCTATACACGTTGTTCCTAAAAAGAAACAAATATTAAATATACACGATGTACCACAGCGATGTGTTCAGTTATGAATTGCAATTAGTACATTTCCAGTTTCATATCTTTGGTGTTGGCTAATAACGAAACACTCATTAAGAGGGATACATTTACCGAACACTCTCAAAGCAATTTTATTGCAGTATTCCTGATGTAAGGTAAGGTACTGTGCTTGCTGTCTTTATCGGAAGCTACATCGAGTTTCCTAGACAGCACTTTCATTATGAATACTTCCGCGTTAAGGTTCGGACCAGCATGACGGGAGCTGCATTCGCGTCTTCCGCCAGAGTGCGCGTCCCTCTTAGAGACTTTCTGTGCCAGCCTTTACCACCGTTCGGAATATATATATATAAAAATACATGCATACATGCACACATACATACATACATATATACACGCCGTGGTACTAAATCAAACTTGACGGACCTCGAATTAATTAATTCTTACCCAGCTTTACAAGTATGTTAGGGCACAAAGATTCAGGTCTTCTGGAATATTACGCCGTTTAGACTGGTAAACTCTTACATCCTAGGTGCATGGGGTCCGGGAAGGCTCGAGCCCAAATGCCATTCAATTCAATTCATTTCAGACTCTTACATAGAGGACTGCATGGTCCTAAAGGTGAAAGCACTAGGATCGTCTGAAATGTGGGTAACAATTTACCAATCCACACAGTGTAATGTCCGAGAGGACATGAAACTTCAACCTTTAGTTATTTTAAATTTTCTCCTATTTTTACAATATTTACAAACGAAAAAGGTGGCTTCTGTTTGTTTAGCAGAAATCTGTATGAAGATTAACTTGCAAATATTCTGTTACACTTATTGCACTAATCCATTTGCTTGAAAGTTTCACCAATCATGAACGTGCAGAAGGAACAAGTCAATCTACGAGTTATACCGTTTGTTCTGATAAAAAAAAACATTATTCACTGTGAAAACGTAAAGTCTCCCTTTGCACGTCGTAAAGACATATAGGGCTGTGGAAGTAAAATTTAATTCATTTCTAACATCAGTACTAAATCTACGTTGGTCATCTCACCGGCCACTTAATCTTGAGGATTACTTACTAGACAGGAGACTGACTGGGACCCGGAAACGGTCTTTACTCTTCGGAGAAGAGAAAAATTTTCATGCCTGCCAAGGATCAAAAGAAATTTCTTCGGATGTTTGTCCAGCAGGTGTTCTAGTTATTTTAATAATTACGTACAACCCTGTAGCTTTAAAAGCACAGCGATGACATCAACGAAGCACAAGTTTTCTCTTCCTGACGTACATTCTGTCCATATTCCTATATTTTTCAGAAACAGCTTCTACTTCTTGTTTAAACATAACATAAATATTTGTAGCCTACTGAGCACGGTCTATTCCTGTCCTATGGGACAGTCTAAAAACAAACTAGGAAAGAGGGAAGAACTGTTGTACTGTAAATTGGCGGTGGTAGATGACGATTTGATTGCGGGTTTAACAAGGGCACAGTGTCTAAAACCTATGTGTTTCCAGCCTGAAATTTTGCGCGGTAGCACAACTGAATTCACACAAACTCAGTTAACTTCGTGTACGGTGCCCTCCGTCAAGGAAAGTGAAGAGACATTCTCATTTAAAAATTACATTTAGCCGTACGCCAGGATTAACCGATAATTTCAGAATTTTTGTTCTTTGAAACTTGCCCATCGTCGAGTATTCCAAACAGCAAAGTCTCCAAAAACGGGATCTGTTTCCGTCGTCGGGCGGAGAATGTGGAGACGCCAACTTAACTGCGTCCGTTAGGAAGAACTGAACTCAAACCCTCGATACAAAGCAGCCTTGGGGATTGAATTACCTGGACCGACAATTTATTTGTTTCTTGTTTTAGAAAGAAGAGACAGTAACATGAAGAGTCTACCAAAATATGAAAATTAATTATAAATTTACTGAGCTTGTTCCAAGATATTTTCATTCCAAACTTTTTTCCATTGTCAGTAGTAAACCAGACAACATGCTTTACACAAGACCGATAGGTGACCACCGTTTAGCACAAGAGAACTGTGTATGCTGTTGTAGAAAATCCGTTTAGTTCAAATTTGCGTCGATACAGTGTGCATAATAGCAGGCTTATGTTTTACACATGCATATGCAGAAAAGGTATTGTTACTACTACTACTACTATTGTTTCATTTAGTGACGCTTTTAATGTCAGATTACCTATGCTCCAGGATCGAATGATAGGGAAATGTGAATAATGACCTGAGGATTTGGACGGAGGTGTAGTTTCAGGCACTACTCCAACGTTTGTATGGCGGTAGTGACGAAAACCGTCAGTTAGGACAACTGACTTCTGAGATGATATCTGGAACGTATGTTAAGAATGCTATCCACTGGACCCTATCATTCTGTGCGATTTTTGCGACTTATACGTAACACATAAGCCTGCAATGAAATGTATAAGGAGCCCAAGTGTTGGCAAATATACCTTCAGTTGTGAGTTGGCTGTTGTATCTTGGTTTATAGCACAGTCGGTATAAAGAATAGACTATGGGCTGCACAGCCGAAGCATTGTGGTTCGACTCTGGCAGCGGCAAGTGGCTATTTTGTTCAAGTCCTTCAAAAAGGCTTTGGGGCCCACTAAGCCTCTATTCAATGCGTAACGGGCAATCTTTCCCCAGGGATACAATGGTCAGAGCGTGAAGCCAACCACTTCATCTAGTGCCGAGGCTAAGAATTAGAGGAGATGTAACTCCATTTCCCCATATGTCTCTGTGTTGTGCGCACTGACAATTTTAGTTGCTTAGACTTGATCGCGAAATTATGAAGCTAAATGCGAAAATGTGTTTCTTTTTCAGTTGCTAATACTTGATTTAGGAGGGGAAATCTGGATGTTGCGCCACAGAATAACCCGAACACCGTATTTTATATAATCTCTGATCATAAGTGTGAGGTAAATTTGCTTGAATTACTCAGATATTTTTCTTACAAAAGAGAAACACAACACAAATATTACGTGTCTTCTAAACTCTTCACATGTAACTGTGTAACAAATAAAATTAAATGATATGTAAGAATTTTCACCTCCGAAGTTGAACGATCGTTGTCACATAAATTAATTATCAACATTGTTAAAAACGAAATGAAACTGAACATCTTCCATCGTTGTATTCAGTATTAATAAGATCAAAATCTGTTCACTCATACCGCCGTGTCTGAGAAGCACAGGCGTTAGTAAGCTTTAAAATTCTGCCTCTTTACCCCAACAAACTAAGCATAGAACAATTGTACGCTTTCTTTTGGGGGATTCCCCGGCGTCTGAATTTTATATGCCGACGTTTCGGAACACTCTGTTCCATCTTCATGGGCAGGTAGGTGCGTGTAGATTCTACACGCACCTACATGCCTATGAAGATAGAACAGACTGTTTCGAAACGTCGGCATATAAAATTCAGACACCGGGGAATCACCCAAAAGAAAGCATACAACATTCAGGACAGGGCGAAAGTTTGAAATCAAGAATAAACACAGAACAGCTTGTATAGACAGGATACATGGAGACGATTTGTTAGAAAATTATTTTCTCCATTACAACCGGTGTGACACGCATTCGTATAAACTTACTTTAGGATCAATCAGTGCCTCGGTTTTGAGAATTATTAAACGCTCTAAGTTGAAAAAAAAATTACTCAGTTTTACGTAGATTAATTTTACGTCACCTCACTTAATGCTGGGCGGCTTATTTCAGACACAGAGAAGGAAAGAATAATTTAGTGGTTAAAACTGCTAACTTAAATTAAATGTTCAATTAAGATATACGATTTTCGTGTAATTTTACAAAAAATGTATGTTATCTTTACTCAGAGTTATTTCTTTCCTGCATATTTAAATAACATGAACTAATCTAAAATCTATGGCTTAGGTTTTTACGTCTTCTATGAGGATTTCTTAGTTCAGCTTTCGAAAAGTGGTTATATAGAACTGAAATTTACAGGCAAAAATTCTGTAGTAAGTCCAACAGAAATCACAAAAGTAAAAGAAACAAAAAGATCGTTGGTAATAAAAACTGATGAATGTTACATAAAATGTGATTTTCTCATTCCATAATTTATAGATAGTGAATTCCTTTCTAACATTGAGGTCATCATGCGGTATTATGTTTCAGCATTGTAAAATAAGCTATCTGTATTGAACGTCGTACCTACAAGCTTCTGTATTTAATGACAGCCCTACAGAAAGATCCGAGCTCTCGCCTCAGTAATCGAAATATAGGACCGGCAGAAAGAAGGGAAGCTCATCGTAAAGCTTGTAATGGCACTATACAGCACATTAAACATCTGACGAACATCCATGCTCCGGCCGGATTGAACCACCGAACCGGTTCCACAGGCTGCCTGACATCGCAGAACTTAGACCGCGTCTAGGATCGGCATATCAATTGATAAAACTAAGTTCGTTTTTAGTCTTAACAAATTAATTTATATTTCGTCCCCCCCCTCCCCCCTGCAAAACGTTTGTCCACACTAGCGATCAAATGTTAGTAAGCTAAGGCAACACTCGTGGCAAGGCTGCTCACTTGGCTTAATTATTTCCAGAAAAGTACAACATAAAGAGAAGTATAACAGACTGAAGTGTCTATTGCATTCCTCTCTGCAAATTTTACTTCAAATATTTTTCAGTCTGATATACATTACTATGCTTAAAAACGAGTGTAATTCTTCATGCCGTACGTCTTTTATTATCACCGAATTTTAAACTTAACTAGAATTATAGGTAAAACTTAATACGTCAATGGAAATATATTCAGCCCTTCTCGACACGTAACACGCGGCAAGAAGACAGACTGAGCGATTTGAACCCTTCAAGAAGGAAATATAATCCATTCTGCCGTTCCACGCAGTCAGCAGTCTCCTTCTCGGTTGTGAGAACTCGTCAGTTGACGTTGCGTATGGCAACTGCCAATGCTTATTCTAAGACAGCTATAAAATCCTTAAAGTACTCAGTGGGTAAAACGTAGAATTTTTTATTGTTAAACTTGGAGGTATATAAAGACACTACAAAGATTTAAAAGGCTGACATCCAGCAGCAATGCGAAAACATAAAATTTTAAATAGAAGCAGAAACTATTTTAGATTTAAAACATATCACAATATTAATCACGAACTTAGTGCAACTTCTGCCTCGATATTTTTTGTGTGTATGTCGCTGAATTCATAGGCACTTATTCGAACACAGAAGCAATACCAGACCGCGAAAAGTGCAGCAGAATATAAAAGACGCATAATTGTAGCTGGATGTAAGATATAAATGTACAGAAATTTGTTGTTACAGTTACCTTGGTGTTAAAAGCCCGTGGAAAGACAAAAAAATATGTAGTTCCGCCTCTGTCATATAACAAGAAACATTACTTAAAAATGTTACACAGCCTATTAACGTAGTCTTAATAACATGGAAGTACACTAAATGAAACAGCGTACAGTTCTTAGCCCAGTATAAGGAGGGTTTTCCTTATTTAAATAACAACATAAATTTGTCTGTTTCAGAAATTCTGTGACTCTTAAGTTACAAATAAATTGGTTTAAATTTTATACCTTGTTAAAAGAATGTCAACATATCTGGTGATTGGAACAAATTTATTCCAGCACTTACTCACCACAACACCTATAATTCTAAAAATATATTTCAAATACTGAAAGACCTTCTAGATATACCGAAATAGAAAGTTATATTTTGAGAGTTAGGTATCCATGCGCGGTCAGTAGGGACTGTAAGACTTACTCCGTGCACTACAATATAAATAAAGCTTATAAAAATCACATTAAGTCTCTTGTGTAATTAAGCAACAAATTCAGGCTGTGTTCAGACCAACTCTTATGTCGATAAATCTAAAATAATATCTACCTTTTAATATACGAGTTTTGTGGTGTTCCACACGACGATTCTTATCCGCCATTTAACTTCAACATTTATATTAGTTTACTTGCCTTCGTGTGTGAAATATTCGTCGTAACATAGCCTTGTTGCTATTACTGTCCATTCTAAGCGACACATGCGTAGACATACACATATACCTCTTTTTAAAATGTCAAATTCAGCAATGTGTGTTATATTCCCATATGAAAATAATTCCATGCTATTCAACCAAGCAGTATCGTGTGATGCTGTACCAGTCAGTAACTGACTAAACATATGCATCTTCAAATACTACAGCCACTTGTCCTTTATTCAAAATAATAAATGAGTGATGGTTTATGCTTTGGCATTGTCGCCAGATTTTAATTTGTTACTTAAGAAAATTGTGTAAATTGATAAATTCAAGCACAGGTGATATATTTATTGCACGGACAGTATAATATGGATAACTTGTGAATTAGTAACCTTTATAACTCTCGTGGCAGCTTTAAATTAGTACTCACAAGTACGAAGGTTGTAAAACGCAATTTCTCTTTCTCCAAACATTAAAATTCTCACAGTTAAGTCATAGTATGCACTTTTCACTGAAGACTGAAATCGCGTTTCCAGTCTGACCAAATTACATAGCAAACACTTGTTTCTATATTATGGATTTTCATGCATACATTTCCTTCCAGGAGAAGCAACAAGCAGAATTATGCTAATTTATTCATGGGGATATATTTTACCTTGAATAACTTTTTATCGAAACGACGATTTTAACGTCGATGGTGCTGGATATAAAGGAGAAAGATTTAGAAACTCTGGAATAAATGTCAGAAAAGAGCATAAAATTAAACGCATCTTACAAATCCTGACACACCTACGGTGTTCGTTTGGATAAAGGATTGTGGGACAGCGGATAGCTACAGCTCAGATCTCAGGTTGCAGGCCAAGACGTATTCAGCATTGAATATTCTACTGCACTCATGAAAGTCACGCCTGGCTTCTCACTCGGTCGCGTTCTACCTGCAGCTCCAAAGAAGGTGTAATTAGAAACATTTCTGGGAGGTGAACGAATGAAATACGTTAAAACCGCAGCAAGTAATCATGTTTCTAACTTTGGATGCTTAGAGGAATTCACTGCCGTGAAAACTGCTAGTCTAAAGATGTAACTCTTAAAACACTAACAATATTTTATTAACTGTGATATGTTTTCACACCAAATTCATTTGCCTAACTCCAGTATTTCGTGAGTTATCGCTGCTACATCGAAAGATAAATACAATTTTGCAAGTTTCCTATGTGGTTATTTACATTTTATAAAATCTTTCCTGAAGAAATGTGCGTATTTTTTTGATGACCTACACCATATAACATCTTAGAATCCTAAATTAAGTGCAGTTCTCACCTAAAAAATTCTCATGTTCGCCATGTTGTGTATCACTGCATGAAATGAAATGTGTGACTTTGGGGTGTATTATAATTGCACAATTTTCATCCCAAACTCCGTACGATCCGGTAAATTTATTCAAAAGTCTTTTGAAATGAGGACACTCACATACAATGGTGTAATCGTAAGTATAGTTTTTTCTAACGCAACAAAAATGCGCTAAGTAGTAATTGATATTACAATTCTTTTTCTCAATATATTATGTTATTTATATGAGATAAGAACTTAGAGTTTAATTTTAGAGCAAGGAAGAATTTATGGCGTGCCATGAAGCACACCTTTCTAAGTATACGTGTAATATTCTTCATTAAGTGCTGTCTCTACCGCGTTTGCTACATGAAAGATGGCAGCAAGGGACCTAGTCAGAATCAGAAAGAGTCTGACCTCATTTCTATAACATGGTGATTTGAAATGTTTAGTCTTCTGCCTTGCCAGAGATATGTTTATATTGATGATTATAAAAAATGTCGATATTCAAACAGAGTTAACATCTGGCAGAGCGCAAAGGAAATGCTATGGATAATCGGGAATTTACAAAGAAATAAGCAATTCCGTGGCATTTAAAAAGAGATGAAAGTAAGGACACTTCAAACACTACACTGCACGTGCATATTAAACCCAGCAAGCTGGTAAAATTTCAAGAGCCTTTGATAGGAATTCAGGAAGTATACGTTGCATTTCGGCCATGAAGCCGACTATCCTGTACGGCTGTTCGTGCTCTCACAGATCATCACCAGGAAAATGCCGGTATACTAACCCAACCAGGCCTTGCAGTAGACTGACAGCTGTCAATATGCAAGGACACCGTACCGACCAACAATATAAATTGTGTAAACCTACATTTTCTGTGGTCCACTACAGTCACGACTTAATCTTCTTACAACCATAAACATGTCACACACTTCTGCTGTAGATATACGAACATGTGTTTCGGCATCATAGCTGCCTCCTGTACGCTCCGTGGAAGCAAACCCAGAAGCATCGTACTTCTTGGCAACTGCGCCTTAAGTTACCCTTAAAATTTTCAAACTTCAATTCTAACACACTTCCAGATTGTGGGTTGTCTATAAAATTTAGAATTTAAAAGGGACGCTGTTCATAACAAGCGGTGCCCATGTAAAATGAAGTAGTGTGTGACACAATACACATTTAACTAACAAAATACACTTAATGTTAATGACGTACTTAATCACACTTTTCTCGCGTTGGTGAGAACATTGTGATTAAAATACATCACTAAGAGTGAAGTACATTTTGTTGGTTAGTTTTTATATTATGAACCCGATTAACGCACGGAAGATTGAACATATTACGATAGTTTGTGTGTGACATGTCTAGTTTTATGAAAATTAAACTGTTGAAATATCATTCGATGTCATGCAGACTGAGATAATGACAGCGTCATTAAATAAACCACAAATAAATGAATAAATAAATAATACGTATGCTAAACATTCGAATTAGGCCTACAGTTATTTTTACACGAACCAGTTGTTTTAAAATTAACACGAGAAGTAATGAACATATAACGTAATACAGAGGCACGTTTACGTAACTATTATTGCCGTGGAAAAACAATAAGTATTACATACTTTGAGTTACCCAGAATGAAAAGCGCATGTGCCATATTATTTTGTCTGTGACCTGTCCGCCTCTACCATAAATTTCCATACTACCTTATAAGCGGTAGGATTGTCAGAAAAAAAGTTACTGATCACAATATGTGTGTTCTGATTTCCTCTACTAGTTTTTTTAACTTTTTATTCTAAGAAGAATTCGGCGAGATACTGTCATAAATGTACATACGTGGTCATGTAAAGTACCCGATATTGTTAGAAAAGTCCTCAACAACCAAGCTTCATGAAAACCCGTCCAGTGGGTGCCGCGCTGCTCCATGCGGACGGACAGACCTGACGAAGCTAATAGTCTTTTTTCGCAATTTTGCGAAAGTGCCTTAAAATTTCTGCAATTTGTTCTGAAAGTATATTTATGGATTTCGTATGATTCTCAGAAAACATATTTGTAACCTTTGTGTTTACCTTAAATAATGTCACAAAAATGGTCGTTGTAATTGAGAAACGTCTTTTATGACGTAGAATGAAGTGATTATCGAAATCTTTAAAAACAAGTCGATACATTTTATGAAATGAATTAAAATTAAGATATTTAACCTATTTTTTAAAACTAGTCTTTAAGATTTTTGGTGCCTGATGCTGTTGTATGCTTATATTATTGCCTTCTTCATCAGCTTGGTTTTCTTTATTTTTTGGATTTGGTGTTGTGTTGGAAGATGTGGGCCCGCGCACTTAGCGCTTATGACACCGTATGCCTATACTGTTTATCTTACAGGTCAGTATGTACTGTGGAAGTGTCACCTTCAACACAAGTATTACTAGAAGTAAAAAAGAAACTGTGTTACTACTCGGCACTCCTGTATTTTCGTTATAATATTCGTGTTTGTATTTATAAAAATTTCGAAAGCTGCTGCAGTACAAACTGTTACTTAATTTAATATTCAGCCTGTTGTAACTGTGTGTAGCTTATATAGGCCTAGACTCAGCGTTGTACAAGAATACAGGAATATTTCTTGAAGTTCTACGCAATTATTATTATTATTATTTTCTTTGTTAATTTAATGGCGCTGTCAGTTGTTCAGACTGGACAGCATAGGACGACACAATAATTATCGAATTACAATTGAAAAGAATGTGGACGGAAAAGATAAAAGTAGAGAATATGTGTCCCGGTACAGGGCACGAAGGCATCTGAGTGGATGTGTTGCTCCACAAAATTTTAACCTCGGTTTTATGTCCCGGCCGCTTTACCGCCGGTACTCACTGAATATGAAGCAGGGTGGGCCCGCGCGAGCCGGTCTGAACGCTATGGGGAAGAGAAAGGTTCTTCTGCCGGGAATGGAACCATGAATCCTGGTTTCTCAGCCACTAACATATTTCATAATGGACTACGCTTTTCCAGTTCGTAATGAATTAGAATGGAACTGGAAAAAGCGGTCGTTGGCCTATTTTAAAATAATATTCTGTTATTTCCCTAAGGGTAATAGGAAGACCAACAAAGTTCTCAATTACGATTGCCGGTGTGCGGACCTATATTTGAACCCAGGGAACTCTTGGATATGAAGCTGAAATGGTATTGACATCTCCATGATATTAGGGAGGGTTTCCTTATGGCTACGTTCCGCACTGTACTTATTTAATACACACGCGTAAGTTCAGCAAAATAAAACCCTTTCCAATACAATTAAGAAAGAGACAACGGGAATTCCGGTGTAGACTTTCACTTCTGAATAAATTATGGTCTCATATGTTTTGGTTACGAGAAGAAAAATATGTTTTGCTGCGAGGAGAGCCAGGTAATGAGAAACACAAGGATTAACCCTTAAGAGTCCAGTGGCAACTTTGGTCCAGCGGCTGTAACACGAAAAAATTCTGAATTCTGCCACACACTTTATTCATGTGTTTAGTTCTATTCTGACATTAAATGGAAGTTACTTCTCTACAACATTACGTAGCTGATCTTTTTAACGACAGGGACTTGTTGTCTATGAAGTACGAAATGATTTTTCAAATACACCTTATATCGAAGTTTATCATGCCGTGGTAGGCGTACCACTGCTGGTACGTCAAGCATTATTTACTGGTACCCGGCTGTAATAAAAAATAAAAACACAGAAAGGATAAAAATTAAAAAAAAAAAGCAGAAGCAACATACTCGTATATTTGCTAATACGCAGTACTGCTGGCAACAATGTGTAAAACATACACATTGTCAACTAGTCTTTCAAATTGCAGGGTTTTATTCTAAAACAAAAAAAAATATTGGTGATACATTCAAATTTTTAATTTAATTTAGTGTTAAGCCAGGGAAAGAATGTGAAAACCTCTACAGTTAGATGAATGTCAAACTTTAGAGAATTAAACGAAAAAAATGCCTCCACCACCGATGTAGTTGTTTGTTAGACCGTCCAATTATATGAAAAGGTATTTCCTAAATATATTAGTTGCAGTTCACTGGCGTAATCAAGTGCATGGGATCTATCTAGGGCCTGAAGTGTGTGACTATCAGGTACTGGTTGGTGCACTGCACACTGACACAAACTGTGTCGTGATACAGGTTGTTTCGAATCTTGACAGATTTACACTCCACAGCCAGCTTCTTAGTGAAGGGTCTTCTCGAGCAAGAGACAGTGATTCAGCTACCAAATGTAGTCTCATATTTTATTGCACCCGGCGACTAGTGATCGTGTTCACATCTTATTTCTCCACGATCCACTTTAATATTAACCATACTGTCCAGGTTCCTTACCATTCAGTAACTGTGAACAGCTTCTGCCCGACAATTGTTCACATTTATGTTTCGTAGAAATATGAAATTCCTTTGCATCTCACGGTATTGTTCCATAATCGCTCAAGAAGCACGCTTTTCTTAAAAGTGTTATTTATTTAATATCCGACTCTCGGGGCTCCATTCCATGCCTCACGCAGTTAGTCGCTGGCCTTTGACTGCGGTGGCCTGGGTTAGATCGCAGGTCATTCCATGTTGGATTTAGGGTGGACAAAGCAGCACTAGGACAGAACTTGGTTTCTCCTGTCAGCATCATTACACCAAAGCTTCATACTCATATTTTACCCCATTATCACCTTCGCTATATGATCCTAACATTTGACAACATCGCCAAATAAAGCATTTCACTAGCTCACTCTCTCTTTCTATTTCCTGTCCCTGTCGAGCTCGAAGAGAATGCTTGGGAAGCTAAGACGGGAGATTCCTATAGAATTGCTTATCGGTGAGGTCGGGATAAAGCAGTTGGCATAGCGGCACGCTACAGCCTGGAGGTTTCGAGTTTAGAATCCCGGTGGAGGTAACAAATGTTATCCTCTCCATACCTCGTTCAGACCGATGCAGAAGCCCACAGAGCCTTTATTTAAAAAGAGGTACTGGGCTCTTTCCAGGAGTAAAGTGGCCGCCCGTATCTAGCAGACAGTTTAAGATGAACTGAGCTGTACCTTTACTTGTGCTCTGTACCTGCCTGATATCTTACGGCGAGGAATTTACTTTTAATAAGTTGGGGATTCATAATATAATGATGCTCGAGGACGGACGTGTAAACGTGTTGTTTGTGATAGCAACGTGAAGTGTTGCGCGTGCCTGTCGTCCAAGGAGTTCAACCAAATGTTAAAATCAGTCATGATTTTGGTAGAGGCAGCTCAAAAGGAAAGAGGAGACAGTTAATATTCCGTGTTTGGGGCCCTTCGCATCCCTCCTAAGGGCCCATTAATTATATCATTCGGCCCATCTGTACGCTTTAAAAACTCGAGTACCGCCTTACTACAGATTCGTATCAAATATAATGCTGGAGATTTAACTAAAATTTATCGACGAATTGGAATTCCGGTTAATATCTGGCAACAGCCAGGGAGGCTTTACGCGAATAACAGCACGACTTCTGCGAACATCTCCAACGTAACTTAAAAAAAAAAAACCAGATTTGACGAAAATTTTCGTAGTAAATTGCAACGTACGTATTCTACATTTCCTGTACATCTGTCACAAGGTATTAGAGCTGCTATGTAAAAGAGGAAGGGAAGGCGCCATAGTTGTGTTATGCTTGTACCTAATTGGTTCACTAATGTTTTAGTTACACTAAACGAGCATCAGTGACCTTTCTAGTCCAAGTTTCCATCACTATTAAAGTCAAGGACAAGTGACGGTTTGAATTCGAAGAATCTGTAAAAATTTTCCTGCCCTATCCTGTTTTACAGAATTTCCTTGTAGTTCTCTTTTCAAAAAAGCAACCTGTTACTTTTGGCGAGTTCAGTATGCAGAATTTGAAAGTTACACACAGATATACCAAGCATGGAAGAAATTATAGGCTAAGTAAACCGTATTTCCGCCGTAACGAATTTTAGATCTCATTCGCGTTCAGTTCTGATGTCAAAATTGAAACTTAGAGACAGACGTTTTTCTTGCTGATTGAAAAAGGAACCGCATTGGTATGTAAGTGCAGATGTGTCAGTAAAACTTGCTGCTCCATTTTCACGGTCTTCCGGCCAACATGCCAATAATGAGAGTAAGCGCCTGCGACGTCCGCACATACATGTCAATCTGACAGCCATTGTATTCCAGAAGACTGAACAATCATTAGAACAGCTGTGGAAAAAAAACAAATTACGCGTATGAACATATAAGTTCGCACCGTCAGCACACAAACAAGTTTAATAGAGCAACTGTTTAAGGATTTTCCAGAACCAAATTTTATATTTCCAGCTATAATACGAAATTAGCAACGTGTGTGTTGATGTAAACCCATTTTGTTATTTTCTATTAAAGACAGAATAAACTTAACAGGAATAGAGGATTTTAGTTTCTCACAGTGGTCTTACTGAAGATAAAGTCTGCTGGGCTATTACGTCATGTCGACCGGTTAACAGCTATCGACATTCCGAAGGGCAATACGTCCAACTTCAAAGTCATTCTCTTCTTAGTATACGATCTTTCGAAAGTTCGTTATTTACTAGACGACAGAGGATTTGAGTATTCTAAAAAGAACAGTATTTTTTTTACAAATTTGTAAAATACTTCAAGGAAAGTATAAGGACACACAATGTTTAAAATTAATGGCGGCCATGTTGCTATTGCCTGCAAAATTTCAGGGAAGGGATTTGAATAATAATCCTATAAATTCAGATGATCTGTTTTGCACTTTCTTGATGGGAACAAAGAAAATGTTTTCATACTACACAGCCAGATACACACACGCACACAGAATAGTAATCTCATTATGAATGTTTCAACTAATGTAAAAGATCTGGCAATTTCCAAACTTTTTCAGTTACTGCGAGATGTTTATGCTAGTCCATCTGGCGTAATTTTGAACGGACCTGTTTTCATTACCTTCTTGTCAAAATCATGACTCTTTCCGGTCTAAGTAATGCGACGGAGATGATGGCGATATGTGAATTTCAAGCGAGGCGAATCCAGCTACAAAGTTTTGAAGTTTCGAAGGACAATTTACTGACAAAATGATATTCGAGATTCTCACAGTAGAACTGATTAAGGTGCAAGTCTTCTGAGATGTTGCAATCTGTCGTTGGGTACACTCACATACTTCAACACCATAAAATTTATACCTCCATAACTTCAAAATAAGTTAATAATTCATAATTTTCTGCCATGAATCTTCTGCAGTTAGGCATTAACATAGGAGAACGGCCAGCAGAATCTATGGACCCCTCTTTCTGAATGGAGAATGGAGAATGAGATCAAAAAAGAGAAATTTAATCCATCCTGGGCCATGTGACATTGTCAGATCTGTCAAATCCAGGACGATTAGTTGGTGGGCTCAGCGTATACCCAAAAATAACCTGAATGAAGAATTTCATAGCAGGAAGAAATGAGGATGACCAAGAAAACGATGGATAACAGATGTGGAGGAGGACCTTTGGAGGATGAACATCAGAGTTTGGCGAGTGAAGACCCAAGATCGACAAGATTGTAGGAGGAATATGGGGGAGACCGAAGTACATATCATACTGTAGTACCAGACAGATGACGATGATGATGAATTGGCATAAAAAACGTGCTTTCCAGATATATGGCTTGTATTAATCTTATCCACATTTCTGTGGGAATTATTCCAGACTTTCTTACTTACTCTACAAATATATTAACGAAGTTTATATTGGACTGCTGCTAATAATATGGCTTTTCTTCAATGACTTTCCATTCTTCACTTAGTTCATGTCTCTGGCCTGCTAATATCTTCTGTAGCTGCTGTACCTCTAGTAAGACATAATCAGAAAAGAAAGTTTCAATTTGAATATTACTTAGGATTTTAACATACAACAAAAATTTCTTCCTTAAATGTAGGCTTTATTTTCATATTATTATATTTATATTTAATTTATTCTAGAGGTGTCTGGAACTGGCGGACAAAGGAGAAGAGATTGCATACAATTTTTTTTTTCTGGGGAAGCATTGAGGCGGCGAGGGATCTGGGTGAAACGTATAGTAAGATTAATCAATCTGACCGTCGCTGAACGTATCTTACTCTTATGCTAATAGCGTTCAATTTGCGACCTTATTATCTTTTATTATATGGCCAGATAATTAGTTGAAAATATAAATATTTAATTAGTTAATCATTTAGCACCACCAGCAGGAAAGTAGAAAAAGAACTACGTAATTAAATGTGAAGCGAAATTTTAATTATTAAGTGATACTTGACGGTCTAAGTAAACTTCTCACTTAACCAAAGAACATTTGAATTCAGCATTTATAATAATCCCGTTTCTCCTAGTTCAGGATGAGGTTAGGAACTCTTCCTTATTGGGGCAGACTGTAAGGAGGCGGAAGGAGAAACGCTGGTTCACGCGGGCAGTAAACTGGATGTGATCTGGGGATTGTGATAATGCCTATTGCTGATCACGGGATTTCCCCAACAGAGTCGCACATCTCAGCGTAATTCCCTTGAAGGTACCATATCTGCATATGCAACAATGGTCTGCCTGCTATCTTCACTTAACAACGATCAAGTCGCCATTTTCCTCCACTAGCTTGTTTATCGGAAGCGTATGAGTTACCGGGTCTTGGTTTTAGTTCCGCAAGAAATATGTTGGGGGTAGTGGTTGATGTCAGGGGTAGGTGACGTCACAGAAACAGGAAGCTCAGTCATCTTCAATCTTCTTTCTCCTCCTTATGGACCCTTCGAAAGAGAGGTTAGTGCTCCCTGCCAACCCCTAGAACGTTAGCACGAGAAGGGGGGGAAAAAATCAGGAACCTCCAGGCTATCCTTTCTTTCAGAAACGGATTCTCTGAGAATGCAGAAGAAAGCGACAAGCCGGGCGGTCATTCAGTCCGTTCTGTAAAATTATTGACTTTACTCCGCAGAGAGAAAAAAATCATGCTTGTAATGAACGACAATTTTTATTGTGAATCATTTCTCTTCCAACATTCCTGGTAATTCCTTATACATAGCGAAATTTTTCTTTCGGAAACTGTGGCCAAACACAAAACACCTGATACAAATTCATCAACAAAAGAAGCAGTTAACATTTGCTCATTTTGACTTGTGAAACAGGTGCCCGACACAGTGCCAATAAAGAAATATTATAAGCTTGTTTCAAACTGTAGGTCAATTTTAAACAGTGACCGAACAGAAAATACGTCGTCGCTTATTCCGTCGTAATATTATTACGATTATCAGTCAAATCAAAACGCAGTATAGGCGAAGCATAGGACGCGCATGGGAGTGAAGCGGGATGCATAGCAAATTTTGGTGGAAACATGAAATAAGCAGAGCCGTTGGAAGACGAAGCCGTAGAAGGAAATGACATCAGTAATTGGCAAGTGTACGAAATTCTATCACACCTAAAATATTGGGAGAAACATCGGTGATTACAAAGTTATATGGAGTATCGGAAATATACCACCACTTAATCTTAAGCTTTGCACTAGATGGAAATGAGAAGCAGATTCACGCCACGGCTGCTTCAACCACCGGAGAAAGCCTTCCCGGTACCTACTGATTAGGAGACTTTGTGGCCTCCACAGCCGGCCTTGATAATTTGGTGCCACGTTTCCTCGGCCGTCCACTGATTCATGAGTTTAATTATCTGACCATACATACGGCCGTAGAGGTGTACTTCCACTCGTTCTTAACGTTGATATTAGACGGAAGTGAGTGGTCAGCTTCAGGCGTGGACTGCTTCATTCCCATTACCACCGAAGAGGCGGCTTTGTAGGCCCCAGAACCGATGTGGACGCCTTGGAGAAGTGAACCACGACTTCTGAGTCGTCCAATCCGCAACGTTGTCGTAATGCCAAACGAGCTATCTTAATTGTGTTTGCAGTAGAATATATTGTACAATTTCATGCATTTATATAATGAAAATACTGCTTAAAATAAACGCATAATTAACTGAGCATTTCTGTCTGTCGTCACGCTCATTCCACCTTAAAGACTTTTAACACACCATTAAGTAAAAGGAATTTTTCCTTGTCTAGAAAACACATGCAAGACACTATACACACAATTTTTCGAATCTACTGCTATCTTCCTCAATTGAAGAGAAAGATAGCAGATTATTCCGAGTACAAGCAGCATTCTTTCTATTTTATGTCAAATCTTTTACGTGTTTAGACCAATAAAATCTGCTGGTATTAACAAGCTTACGATATAACATTCAAATAATTTTACGAAACTTGGTGTTACTTAAAATAATTATTACTCTGCTCGCCTGATCAGTTACGGTCCATGATTTGAAGCCATTCTTTATTGAATCTCGTATTGCAATATGTGACATAAATTAATATTTATTTATTTAGTTAGTTCTTGTTTGTGATACGTGTCTTTTCGAACACTAAAAACGCGTACAATATTTTTGTTGAAAGTAAAGCAATGCTTACAATTGGAAGATGTCGAAGAAATTATAACTTTTAAAGAAAGACTGGCAACATGGAATTAGACGGATACGGATACCTGACTTGTAACACAGGATAACAGTATGAGGGAAGAAGGGTCGGAGTATGCAATTGACATCATTTACATATATCTACTATCGATATTAAGAATGTGTGATAGAAACAGGGAAAATGTATAGGTTTACGCAAGTGTTCTCAAACAAACCAAGGACATCCGGCGAACGAGTAGCTTTAGAGGGGCTTCTGGATGTTAGGATACGCGTATCTGATTCACACCATGTTGATTTGCAGGAGGACCCGTGGCGCTGGTTCACCAGAACAGAGACATCGGGAGGGGAATGAAGGACACGACTTCGTCTTCAACGGCAGATCTGGGTGGCAACAACAGCGACGGAAGAGAAAGGACCCGGAGCAGCAGTCCGAGCTCTCTCGACATGAACAGCCTCTCTCCGCCATGCAGTAGCAAGAACTTCGCAATTGTAACTGCCGCGGCTGCAGCAATTTCCGCAGGCCTTCACCCTGGCACAGCAGAAGGAATGTCACCTATCTTGAGTAACCAAATATACAGCTCTCCCATGGCGGAATCACTGCTAGCTGCAAGCCAGACAGCTGCCCTCATGGCCGCCACGTCTGTGGGTGGGAATCCACACCGACTACCTGTTGGCTTGCAAACTCTTCCTTCTGGACCAGCTTTATTTCATCATCAGCGTGCAGGAAATATTTTCAATTGGTCTTCGGCCTCAGTGTCGCCCCTCCCTATGACGACGAGGGACTCTTCAAACAATAACAATCGAATGACGGTAAAGAAGAACAACAACCACCACTTGGCTGTGAACAGGAAAAATCAGGCGAACGCAAAGAAACGGGCAGGTAGGAAGCCGGACTCCGTGGAACCGACTATCATCGAAGTGACAAGCATGACACAGATCACGGCGACTCCACCTTCGCCTCCAACTTCAGGTTTGTAACAAAACTTCCATACAGCTCATTGGAGATATTTAATACCCATTTCGCTGAGAGAAAGCTTTCGTTTATGAAACATGGAAAATATTATTTCATTTATACCATTCGAGATGAGAAAATAACATTTAAAACAAACCTTAGAAAAACAGATTTGAGAATGTCGGCTTCAATATTAATGTCGCGGCTGTGCAACAACATGGTATTTGTTCAGTATTAAGGTCTGAGGTTCCCTAACCTGTGAATATTAAAGTCGCTTTCCTTTTGGAATGACACCGTGTAGATATGACATCAATATAGTAAGTGTATGACAGTGTGTTACACACACTAAAAGGGGTACATGTATCGGCCACTCATGCGGCAAACTTCAGGGAGGTGTATTAAAATGGTTAGATATGTCGAAATATTATGGAAGGTTTTGAACCAATGCATAAATATAAAATATTAAGTTTTAATAAAAATGCATGGTTAAAAATACATATTAGAGACAAAATACAGGTAAAATATTTGTGATTGATTCCAGTAGAACACGGATAGTATCTACGTATTAAATCAGCATCCAAGCAAGGATGTGTTGAGGATACCGGTACGGCAGACCACACAGTGGCCGAAACATGTAGGAGCTATACGGTGTGTATAATATACTTTCATTCACTTACGAGCACTTGCTGGTTTTGACATCATATCTAATTGATCAGTGCACGGTTGTGGATCATTTAAAATTGACAACATGTAATTTGCTGGGTACGTACCTACATAGCTGTAAAATTCGCTGCCAAAGGAAGAGAATGTACCAGGTAGTTTATTAATTAGATGCCATACATAACCATTTTATTGTCTCAGTTTTTCACTCCTTTTTGTTCTGAATGTATCACCCGTCATGAAAACGTATGTCATCTACCAACAATCAGGAGATTTTTTTAAAAGTATAGACTACCTGAGGATACGAAACCACCATGAAATTTGCAAGTCAAAAAACTTTTTGAGGTTCAGAAACCATTAAATTATACAGCAGAAAAGCAACAGAAAGAAATAAGTTGTATTGCCCATACACCAGCAGCAACATAAAATAACTACTATAGTACCTAACTTGCTAACACGATCGTCAATCGAAATTGTAATCGTGGAACTGTCACAGTATAATTGGACATATTATTTATTTGCTTCTTTATTCATTTACTGGTGCAATAATTCATATTTCTTTCGTTTAACGACGCTTTCATTTGTTAACGCCAGACTTACATAGCGCCAATAATTTAGTGATCAGAGATAAAGAATTTAGAAGGATGTGGCAAAAATTGTTTGCCTAATTCACGGTGCTACCCCGCTATTTGACAAAGGGGCTGAGGGAAACCACGAACACCTGTCAGGATGTCCAAGCTTTGAATCTGGGAAGATCTGGTTACGAAGGAAGAGACCACGACATTTGGTTTTTATAATTTTAGTCTCTCCATCCTTTAAAATTCCTTCGTCTTCCTCTTTTCAGCTCTCTCGAAATGGCAACAGCAAATTCTTGCGTAGTAATCTTTGGGCATCAAAATATGTTTAGTTCTTTGTTGTTTGCTTTCTAATATGCTGCCATAGCCTCAAAATTGGCACTATAGAAATGTGCGGATTCACATGCGAATTGTCTTAAGGGGACTGTTTGCAGACGAATCATGCAAGAGGATATAGCGACAACAAAATAGCTCCGTGTATCAACTGTGCTCATCTATGTACACTTTTCTTGGTTCCTTAATAACACGTGGCTTCTGCTGCAAACAAACACTTGATCGTTCCCAGTGTCATCATGTACTGTTTCCTTGCAGTTAACAGATTTTTTAAATCGTCATGGCACAGAAGACGTGAAACTTCAGCTACTTCGCTGTGGGAACTTTAAATCTCGCATGATAGCACACGTAGAGAATCAAAGTATAAAATTCACTTTATGAAAAAGTTTAACTCGATAGCTAACACAGCATGCATAGCTACCGCACTATACAACATTGAGCCGAAATTCTTTGCCACTGTTAAAACATTCTGTTTACAAATCACAATGTAAACTTTAAAACTCTGCTATCTGCAAGTCGATTTGGCGTGTTACTTTTGTAATATCCACTATTTTTTATATTGTGGGCCGGGATAGCACAGTCGATATAGCGACTCGTTACGGGCTGGACGGTCCGGACATCGAATCCCAGTGGGGGCGAGATTTTCTGCACCTGTCCAGACCGGCCTTAGGGCTCACCCAGCCTCCTATACAATGGGTACCGGGTCTTCCCAGGAGGAAAAGCGGCCGGGGCGTGGCGTTGACCTCCCACCCCATCTATCGCCGAGGGTAAAGAAAGATTAGAGCTATACCTCTACTCCCCCTCTGGGCCAACGTGGCCTGTTATAGAGTGAACTTTACTTTTTTGGTAATAAGTGGTCTCATTTATGATTAGGTATCTTTAGTACTGCAACATGTGTGAAAAGAAACTCTAACGTAGATATGTACGATATAAATATTAAACTTGAGTAAACTATGAGAGTAAAAACTTCTTCCAATTGTACAGTTAGAATGTGAAATATTTCAAGATGTTATATCCTGCAGGTTCATCGCCTCCTTCGGAATTGGTAAAAAGCGGCAGTAGCAACATGGGGGACGCAGTAACGGGGCGCGAGAAGGCATTTACCTGTGAGACGTGTCATCGTTCCTTCGGATACAAACACGTGCTGCAGAATCACGAGCGAACCCACACAGGCGAGAAGCCGTTCCGCTGTGGTGTGTGTGAAAAGAGATTCACCCGCGATCACCACCTGAAGACGCACATGCGGCTCCACACGGGGGAGAAGCCTTACGAATGCACACATTGTGACCGCCATTTCGTGCAAGTGGCCAACCTTCGTCGGCATCTCCGTGTGCACACTGGTGAACGCCCTTATGCCTGCGAACTCTGCACTTCCAAATTCTCCGATTCGAATCAGCTCAAAGCTCATATGTTAATTCATAAGGGCGAAAAACCGTTCGAATGTTTGCGCTGTCAGGGTAGGTTCAGACGTCGGCACCATCTGATGCACCACAAATGTCCTAGCAAGGAAGACTCTTCTGGTATTCTACTGACTGATGTGAAAGAGGGAAATCAGAAGTCACTTGATTTTGTAAGAGATAGAAAATTTTCGAGGACAAAAGATATTTACACTCAAGATGACGATGATGAAACAGAAGGCACGAGACGACCTCTCCCTGTGTCTGCCATCGTGATCAATGATGTGGATAGACGTGTGGTTATGAACGATGTTGAAGACGAGGAAGACACCTTAGATATGGTCATGGAAGAGGAAGAGGGTGTGGATGAGGTCAGCCATCTCGTTACCTCCCGAAGAATCCTAGCCCACAATAACAATGGATCCGTAACAGAGAAGAAGAACAGAATACGGAAACCGCAGGAGATACGTCGTGTGATTCGCCTTTCGAACACCACGCCGCCACCTGCGCCCATGATTGTCACCAATCCGCTACCTATCCCATCAGCAGCCCTCGTTCTTCCAGAACAAACCGAACCGGAGGACCTATCCATGAGTACGGGAAATGTACACCGGCTGAACCAAAACGGGTACAACAATCGCCCAGGCTGTAATAAGCATTCCAACTCGCATAGCAGTGGCGATTCGCGGTCACCATCATCTTGTGCGGACGAAGAAGATGAAGATCTACCGCCCTCGAGCACTGGCCTGTTCCTCCAGCATAGTCACCCTAAGTTCCGGCGCCACAACCACCTGCAACGAAGCAACGGTACTGCGCCAGTTTCCTAGTTTCTGGTGAACCAAAGTAGATGTGGCAAATCCTAAATGATAATCAACTACGGGTATGTACCAAATGGTATATAGTCATAATTTAAGTATATATTATTATAATATATAAGGAAATACGTGGGCATTCTTTATACATAAAACTATTATAGTAAACGAATTAGACGATTAGTCAAAAGTTATTTTAACTACACATAAACCATCTATTAGTCAGATTGGACCATGGTTATTATAAACTGTTTGTTAATGAAAATGCTAAGGTTCGATTATTTTTACACGGCATCATATCAGAAGAACATATTCGGAGACTCACTGAGGTTATTAAATTTTTGTCACTGCGGCTATGTCTATGAAATTAAAAATTACGAATTTAAACAGTACTAATTATTTTACGTCTAGTGTGCTTTCTGCCAAAGTAACTTTATTTCCTAAAACTTGACCGTTCTCTCTCCTTTCATTTTTAAACCCTGGCTTATTGAGCAACAAATTAATACAAGAATTTAAAGAAAAGGGACCAGAAGGGCAGCATAAACAAAGAGTGCCTTAAATTATAATTCATATCAAATAAGATTCAAAAACATATAAACCAAATAAGACATTTTTACTACAATGAAATGCGTGAATTTTTGTAGTAAGAAAACAGGAATTTTAAAGATTTTCTTTTGTAATAGAGGAAGTAGAAACCCTACTACGGTGGGTGGATAAAGAAGGTTTCTTTTTCTCGTTACGTACATGGAGAAAAAGAAGAATGGGATGGGGCAGAGCGCCACTTGGACTTGTTTACGCCATAAGAACCTAAACCAAACCCCCGGAGGTAGAAGGGAAGAAAGAAAAAAAGTTTAGGTAAGAAAGGAACAGAGCCAAGCCCAATTCATAACATTCCTTTCCAATAAGGAACCACAGATTTCTATGAAAAATAACAGCCCTACTTCCATCCATACTACATAATTTTCCCGTTCTTACGCTTGGCAACCTGCTAAATTTGAGACTTACAAGCCTTCTTGGCAATGGTTAGCTAATATCTAGAGACCTCAGGAGGAAGGATGGAGAGTTCGTTGAACCTGCATCTTTTGTGCAGTGGAATGAGGAAATCTTTCAAGTGCCTTTTCAAAAATGTAAAGGTACCTTCTTTTTGATGCACCACCATCAAAATATTCATCCCTCAAAGTAACGTCCCTACCACCCTCAACCTTCCATTCCTTCGCACCCCTTCGAAAATTCTGGGTTATAAAAGGTCCCCCTCTTTTGCTTTCTAGGACCTGGCCTTAATATTAAATTACCAGTATGGAAGTTAGAACAATAAGTATTTGGAGGAATTTCTCACGCATTGAGCGATGCTCATTTCTTACGTCATAGTTACATGTCATGGGATGGGGCCAGTTGTAAAAGGGGTTTGTAATCTTCTTCTCAGTCGGTTACGTGACAGGTATTCTATCAGCTGGCTGAGTTTCGACTTCTTATCTCAAATGTATTAAATGGACACCTGCATCTATCTTCTCGAATTCGAGTAAGAAGTAAGGAGACGAATCCATGTAGCTCCGAAGGTTTTCTTTTAATGTAAATAATATTTAATCTTATGTTGACTTGTATCAGGGGAACAACAAATCTCCAAGGGGAATGAATCGAAACATCATCCCGTTTCCAGCGAAAGGGATACATAATATTCTAATACGAACTACCACACAGTTAAGAAGGGGAAGTCTAAACTCTGGATTATTTTCACGGGAATACTTGTGTGTACTTTCGATTTAATTGATGTTACTGCAGAATTCGCTGTGTTTTGATATATGTGCGTCTATGGGTAAATCAGAAACCGGGAAATTTTATTCTGTTCTCTTTCTTAAATTTTATTTTATTCTCCCGTTTATGATATAGAAAGAAACGACGATGTTCCTGCTGTTTTTATTGGACATTTGTAGTGAAAAAATAAAACTTTGTAATCTGTTTTGACAGAAAATAGAGGATCATTAAACCCCTTTAAAAGACTAATTTTATTTCACATACCTAATTCTCTTTAAGTGCGTACAAGCGGTCAAGATGTTCTGTTGAACTGCATAATCTGAATCGTTCACAACCTCATTAGTAACCAAGAACGAACACATCACTAAAATCATACAAAATTACTACAAAAAAGTGTAAAATAAATCTCATCTTTGAGTTCTCTCGCGAATAAAGTAATTTGATAGGAAAGACAATTTGCTGATTTTGTACCTTTTCCTGGCCTGTTCTCGTTCTGGTTGCTGATATTTGTTACAAAAAAAAAAACCCTTCAGTGAGTCTCTGCAAACAGTCACATGATCATATTCCTACTTCATGTAACTTGATACAATGTAGCATAGCAGTAGGGGTCTCCTTAGATATATTTTTAAAAGAAACACAAGTTCTACCTCAAATAGCGGTGATGTTCCAGTCAATCAGGAGTGATTGTTATTTCTATAGTTCCGTTTTTGAAACTGACGTCTTGACAACTCTCAAAGGTCTCATGTTATAGACATTGCCTTCCTGTATGCATATGTGTTCTGGGTTTTCCCCCGTATGTATAAGAAATACCTTACTTTGGTTTTACTTTTGTCATTTTTGTCATTTTTCAGTCTAGGGCTCTTCTTACATTAATATTATATTGGTTTATATTTCAAGAGGAAAAGTATATACACATATTTTAATATACAGAAATACTGAACGTATTCAGTAACTTTGAATTTGGTATGTCTGTGGTTTCACGTTTCATGGTGGGTATTTTTCAAGTTGAATATTTTTCGTGATACGCAGATTTACTATGCAAGATTGTGCGTCAGAGTACTGTTGAAATATAGAAAGCGGGAATGACAAGAAAAGGGACTCTAAGCTGTGACATCTTCATTACAATCGTAATAGGTGTGCACATATACGTAAATACAATAACAAAATCCTTCTTGCTATGAATTCTCTTACATGAGGTCACATATAACTAATTTATTGAAACAGGCTAAAATATGCGGAAGTCAAGATTCAGTGTCTTAAATTTATGTTCCAAACTGTAGTTACTGAAATAGTCAGTTAAAGAAAGTCATCATCTAATTCTTCATTCACATACAGTTCAGAATACCAAGCTACAGATAGAAATGAATGTTAATCACAGTCCTTTAAACCTGAAGGACATAAAAATGACATAAAATGGTTTGTTTGCATGAATTAGACTGAAGTCGAAAATGAACAATACTTTTGTATTCTAAATAAAATTTTAAAGCTGCTTTGTATCTAAGACACCGTCGCTAACAGCCATAAGCAACTGCAACTTCAATTTCACTTCCTATGTAATACAGAGCTGGGATGGTGCCTAAGATATGTGGGTCCTCAATGTTGAACTTGCCTCATGTTATCCATCTGGCGCCTAGAATTTTGAGGTGGATCCTAGATTTTTGGATAATATGTGCACACCTGATAAAAAGCCATCAAACAAGAGTCAGCTGCTTTAAGTGTCTATATTTAGCATCGCATTCCGCTTACATTTGGTGACGATATCACAATATAATTAATATTCTAGAAACAGTATTCACAAAAAATATATCTGTGATCCTTGTGCATCGACGCCGTTTAAGATTTTAAGGTTTCATAACTACAGTTACTGTTGTCTTACTAATTCTGTCCACTTAAGTCACTTAAGTCTCCGATTCATAAAGGCGATATCACTATCCGATTAAAAAAACTGCAGACAGTTACATGCGCTGTGACACGGAAGTGATTAATTTCAGTGCATCTGCTGCGTCTTGTTTGTTGGCCCTGCCCGTGAACCTACTGAATATATACATACATACATACATACATACGTAGTTCAATTAAAGCCAAACACAGTCGAGAAAATTACTTTGAAAATTGGCCTAAAAATATTTCTGCCAATATATAAGAACCACGACGCATGATCTTAAAACTTAAGGGCTAATGTCTTTGCTCTATTTTGTGTTTGTTAACTGTTTCCACACACTGTGGCCTGTAACTGTTTCTGCTCACATTCTCAAGATAAGTTCTATGAAGTATTGTATTTTATTATATGTCAGCATGGATGGAACCATCAAGGTACAAACTACGAACAATTGAGAAATACCTCCTAATTAATTCACTCAAGTACACGGCACATGAGAAAGACTGAACTACAATATGTACATTATAAAAAAACACGAGTTCCGGGTCTGTTAGTGACTTTTCAGTCGCACTTTCAATGTAACGCTCAAAATAAGTTGAATTTACCGCAATTTAAAAACCTACAGCGTTTATGTCTGGCAGACTTTCGTCTGACAGCCACTGTTCTCTTAACAGAAGAGTAAGTAGCTTAGGGTCTGTTTTCTTAGAGCAAGGATGGCAAGCCACAGCACATATTTCTTCCATCTGGAGTCTTTTTACAATGTTTGTTCATGAGATATATTTTGTACCTCGTGAAATAGAGCTGCACAAGAGAAAACCCACTGATGTATTATTTTGTCGATTAGCCCTGCTTTTAAGTGTTGAATAAATAAAGCCATATTAAGAAGCCGTCCCTCACAAGTAATAATCGCAGTATATGTATCGCTCAGAACTACTGTGTACTGTGATACTTCGACTAACGAAGGTAATTCTTTCCGAAATCACATTCGTTAGCCGAAATCTTCGTTAGCCTAAACGTTATTTCCTGTAGGTTTCTATAGAAAATCGTTTAATTCGTTCTGGATGCTGCTCACTATTTAAAGATAAGTTTTATAAAATAGTAAAAAGCACACTATAAAAGGGCAAA
>JGI20166J26741_10600003_pt1 | contig 30507 bp, 45 predicted proteins | sample TergutCu122P5_FD_26741 | JGI IMG/M metagenome (IMG submission 26741)
TCGACGAGCCGTTCGACGCGGCCGTCGGCGAGGCGCTGGTCAAGGAGGCCGCCGCGCTCGAGCCTTTCGAGGCCTGCCGGCTCTTCCAGCACGTCCTGGTCTCCAGCCCGGCCAAGCGGATCGTCCCCTTCGGGGTCGACGCCGCCTCCGGCGAGCTGGTGCGGTTGAGCCACATCAGCCGCGCCTTCTTCGTCGAGCCTGGCACGCCGGGGGCCATGACGTTCCTGGCCGCCTTCTCGACGAACGCCGTGGGCGACTTCGACATGGCCGAATACAGGATGGCCTCGGCGGTGCTGGCCGACAGCGGCTGGACCACCGACGGCCGCGACGGCACCCGTCCGCTGCCGACGGGCCACCGGCCGACCACCCGCAAAGTGACCGGCGTCGGCCGGGACTGGCCGGCGATCGTCGCCAACCACGACCTGCTGTGCCCGCCGCACGGGGCGCTGACCCCTGCCGAGATCGTCTCAGTCCTCGACCTCGACCGCTACGTCGGCATGCTGCGCGAGTCGTTCGAGTCGAACTGGATGACCAGGCCGTCCGGGGGCGTCGACGATCACCCCGCCCCGGACGACGAAGAGGCCGACGAGGACTCCTGATGGGTTCCCGACCCGGACAGGAAGGACCGGTCGAGCGCCGTCTCCGCGAACGGGTGGAGGCGGCCGGCGGCTGGTGCCTGAAGTTCACCGCCCGGGCCGGTGTCCCCGACCGGGTGGTCGTGCTGGGCGGACGGGTCCTGTTCGTCGAGGCCAAGCGACCGCAGGGAGGGACCCTGTCGAAGCTGCAGCGGGTCTGGCACGCGCGCTTGAGGCGCGCCGGAGGGGGAGAGGACGTCGTCAGGGTCGTCTCCACCGTGGAGATGTCCGACGACCTCGTCGACGAGCTCCTGCGACCGAAGGAACGACCGTGCCGGACAACGAACAGCTCGTCCCGGACGCCGACTGGCAGACGAGGTGCCGCGGCACCGACGACGACGAGTACCTGATCTACGTCGACTGCGCCGTCTCGCTCGGCTGAGACGTGACGGCCTACGAGGAATGGCTCGCGACATGAGCAAGGACAAGAAGCCGAAGAAGCTGGGCGACCCGGTCGCCTACCTGCTCGTGGTCGAGCTGCGGCGCTCAAACGCCGCGTCGCCGGGCCCGTCGAAGAAGCGCTACACCCGCAAGCGGAAGCACCGCCGTGACGACGACTGAGCGCACGCCGAAGTACTCCGTCCACTTCGACGACGGCCCAGCCATGGCCTACGCGCAGTGGTACGGGACGGCCCTGACGCTCGAAGGCGCCAGGCACAGGCTGCGGCGGCTCGTCGAGGACGGCTACGCCTCGTTCGAGCCGTGGGACCGCGAGGACGAGCGTCGCAACGCCTACCCCGTGGCCGACGTCTACCCCTATGACCCCCACGACGACGACGCGATGTGCCACGGCGACTACCCGCTGCGCCGCTTCGCGCCCGGGCCGATCCGCCCCGAACCGATCTGACACACGAGCACGACGAGGAGTCGCCATGAGCTCCGCCATCCCCGAGAACGACGTCATGCAGCGCTGGACCAGGCTCGTCGAGGCCTGCCCCGAAGACAGGCTCGACCTGATCGAGCTGCGCGGCGACACGCTCGCCGCCTACGTCAACCACGTCGCCCACGAGGCCCGCAACGCCCCGATCTGGAGGCTCAACCTGGATCCCAAGGACTTCCGGAACAAGGTCGTCGAGGCCGACCGCAGGCGCCGCAGCCTGCACGACGGCTCCGTCACCGCGCTCCAAGGACTCAACCGGATGGCCGTCAGCCTGGGCCTGCAGCCGCTGTTCGCCGGCGACGACGGCGACCGGTACGAGGTGGCCGGCTTCGCCGAAGCCTTCGTGCGCACGTGCTACGCGCACGGGCGCAGCTCGGTGGCCGAGGCCAGGACGAAGGCCCACCGCCCGCAGGGCGTCGCACCGGAGGAACCGACCACGTCGAACGACGGACCCGAACTCTAAGAACTCGCAGAAAGGCCGCCACATGGCCCGCTTCCCCACGTACACGGACCGATGGTTGGAGGTCGTCGACTCGTTCCGCGACGCCATGCGGTCCGGGGACGCGCTGGCGCTGGTCGTCACCGCCGCGGACGTCCGCCGCGTCTTGGAGAAGGGCTTCCCGGACCAGGCGGCCTCGTTCTCCGACGAGGACGTCCGCCAAGTGCTGAGGGTCGCCGTCGTCCACGACGGCGCGAAGGACCGCTCGGTCCCCCGGGCCATCGCCCGGGCCGCCCGCCAGGTCCTCTCGGAACGGACCGGCCGGCACGACGACGCGCCGGCCCCGCCGTCCGGGGACTGAGCCGGGGACGCGGCGTCAACGCCGCCGGCGCCCGCGACATCCGGGCGCACCAGGACGATGGCCGGCGAGGAGGGCGCCTCCAGCACCGCCGACGATCCGGCCAGCGCCGCGTCCCCTCACCCCGTCGGAGCCCGAGAGGAGGGCCGTGCCGTGCCGATCGACTTCGCGCAGGACGACGCGTCCCTCGTCAGGGCGCTGCGCAGGCCGCTGGACCAGGCCCAGCGGGACGCCCGCGACTTCGTCGTCTCGCGGCCGGCCGCGGCGGTCTGGCTCGACGTCGGCGGCGGCAAGACCCGCGTCGTCCTCGAGGCTCTCGAGATCCTGCGGCCGCCCGGCCACACCCTCGTCATAGCCCCTGTGGAGATCGCCCGCACCGCCTGGCCGGCGCAGATCAGCGACTGGGGGTTCGCCGCCCGTGTCCGCAGCCTGACCGACGCCCCGGAGCCGGGGAAGCGCACCGGGCAGCCCAGGCGCCTCGCCCCGAAGGAGCGCCGCGCCCTCTACGAGGAGCTGCGCGACCCGGCCACCCCGCCGGCGATCTGGGTCTCCGCCGTCAGCCTCCTCGAGGACCTCGTCGCGGCCATGGGCTTCGACCGCCCCTGCGGGCCCGACGACTACCGGGACCCGTCCCCGAGGGCGCACTGGCCGTTCCCGACCGTCGTCATCGACGAGGCCCAGGAGTTCAAGAACCCGCGGTCGAAGGTGTTCCTGTCGCTGTTCCAGACCAGGTGCCGGATCCAGCGGATCGTCGAGCTCACCGGCACGCCCGCGAACCAGTCCCACATGGACCTCTGGTCGCAGATGGCGCTGCTCGACGGCGGGGCGTCCCTCGGGACGTCGTTCTACGAGTTCCGCGGCAGGTACTTCTTCCCCAACAAGGTCCTCCGGGACGGCACTCGCGCCGACTGGCAGCCGAAGCCGGGCGCCGAGCAGGAGATCCGCCGGCGCGTCGCCCACCTCGTGATCTCGAAGGAGAACCGCTCGTCGCTGCGCCCGCCCGACCCGGTCGTCGGAACCTACCACGTCAGGCTCGCGCCGGACGTCCAGCGGCGCTACAGGGCGTTCCTCCGTGACCGCGTCATGGAGCTAGCCCCAGACCTGCTAACCGGCGAGGCGCCGACGGTCGTGGCCGACACGGCCGCCCACCTGCGGGCCGTCCTGCTGCAGTTCGCCTCCGGCACCGTCTACACCGGCCCGAACCACCGCCGCGACTTCGAGGTCGTCCACGACGCCAAGGTCGAGGCGCTGCTCGACGTGCTCCGCGGCACCCCCACCCCGGTCATGGTGGCGTACCGCTTCCAGGCCGACGAGACGAGGCTGCTCGAGCTGCTGCCGGCCGCCGGCTTCCCGACGGAGAAGTTCGACGGGTCGCCGGCCATGGTGCGGCGCTGGAACGCCCGGGAGATCCCGGCGATGCTGCTCCAGCCCGCGAGCAGCGGGAGAGGGCTCAACCTCCAGGGCGGCGGCCGCACCATCGTCTGGTACACGCTGCCCGACTCGCTGGAGCACTGGACGCAGACCAACGGACGGCTCGTCCGCATCGGCCAGCCCGACGTCGTCGACATCGTCCGGATCATCACCGACGGCACCGTCGACGTCCTCCAGGTCCCACGGCTGGAGCGCAAGCACCGCAGCCAGCAGGACCTGCGCGACTTCGTCGACTACGTCAGGTCGCAGCTGCTCCCGTAGCGACGTCGAGGCGAGGACCGCTGGCGCGTCCCGGAGGAGTCCCGGAACGCCCGCTGGCGACTTCCGCCACCATGCAGACATTGCCTCGTATACCAGGCGAAACAGCTTCCCAGGATAGACTTGGGAACGTGCGGGCGACCGTCCGCACGACACCGATCCGGCGCCGTAGGAGTGCCGGGGAAAGGGGTGCTCAATGCCCCGACACACCGTCCCGGCGGACCAGCTCCGCGAAGGGACCGTCATCAAGGTCAGCGGCAAGATCGGCTTCTCCCGCGTCAGCTCCGTCATTGACGGAGCTGAGCTCGAGAAGCAGGTCCAACGGCAGACCGCCCGCGGTATGAAGTACCCGACCAAGGTGCCCCACACCACGATCACGCTGGTCGACCCCGTCGTCCAGGCCACCGGTCCGAACGGCGTGATGACGCCCGAGGAGACCTACGTCTCCGAGAACGTCTACGACTCGACGACCGGCGCCAACGCCGGTCACAAGGGCTTCTCCATCGACACCATCGGCACCCGCGTGCCGACCATCATAGAACGCCAGGCCGACGGCTCCTACGCCCAGGTCCAGCCGGCCGGGGAGCTGGCCCGCGGCCTCGACGTCACCCTCGTGATCAACGTCTTCAAGTCCCGCGAGTACGAGAACCGCGGCCTCGGCGTCGTGTCGGTCGTGGTCAACGAGCCGATCCGCACCTTCGGCGGCAACTCTGTCGCCGACGCGCTAGCCAAGGCCGGCATCACCGTCATCGGACAGCTCGTGACCCCGACTCCGGCTCCGGTCTCCTTCGAGGACCTGCAGACCGCCGCCGAGCAGTATGAGCTGCCCGGCCCCTTCGAGCCGGCGGTCGCGTCGGCGCCGGACTCCACGGTGATCGAGACACAGGACCAGATGATCGAGCGTCTCGCTATGGAGAAGGCCGCCGCGATCGTCGCCGCCCAGCAGGGCAGGCAGCCGACGGTCGGCTCCCCGTGGGACGTCGAGGCCAAAGCGGCCTGAACCACGGAGAAGCCCCTGCGAACGAACGGGGAGAGGGCCGTCCGACGAGCCCTCTCCCCGTTCCCGTGCCGACCGAACGAAGAGACGCCATGCCCACGAGCCCCCTCGACGTCTTCCCCGACTTCTACTCCAACCCCGCGATCCGCTCGATCGCGCCGGCCCCCCGCTGGACAGTGTCCGACTCCGGCAAACGCCCGATCGACATCAAGCGCGTCCTCGACGACCCGGGCTCCTGCGCCTTCGGCGTGCCGGGAGCGACTTCACCCACCGCCGACTGCCTGGTCACGCTCGACGAGCTCACGGCAGGACTGCCGGACGCGGCCAACGCCGCCTTCTTCGTCGACGCGCTCGAGGACGAGCTGGTCGTCCTGGACGTGGAGCACGACTGTCCGCCGGCCGTCTCGGCGCCGCTGCTGCGGATGCCGGCCCTCTACCGCGAAGCCTCGATGTCCGGCACCGGCTACCACCTGGTCTTCCCGCTGCCGTCGGTCGCCTACGACAGCCCGGGCCTGCTGGTGCGGCCGAGGCTGCAAGACCCCAGCCGCTGGTTCGAGGTGCTGCAGCGGCAGTACGTGACGTTCACGCGCCGCGCCGTCCCGCCGCCCCCGGACATGCTGCCCATGTCCGCCTGGGACTCCTTCTACGAGGGGTTCACGAACGGCCTGCGCCGGTCCGGGAACGCCGGGACAGGCCTGGTCGAGGTCGGCACGGCCATGCCGGAGCACCCCCTCAACGAGGCGTTCCTCGACGCCCTGACGACGGCCCGGGCGACCGCCTCGTTGAGACCGCTGTCCGACTTCCATGGCGACCACTCGCGCCACGAGTTCTCCGCCATCGGCAAGCTCCTGGTCCGGCTCCGCCGGATGGAGAGGTCGCAGGGAGTCCGCCTCGATCCCGGCCACGAGGCCTGGCTCGTCTACGGGGCCTTGACGCGGCTGCTGCCGCCGCGGCCCAAGCACTCCACCCTCCGCAGGGGACGGCCGCTGCTGCTCGACAGGGCGGCCTACATCATCGCACTGCACGACGCGGGAAAGGAACGGACATGACCACGATCGAAGAGCACACGGACGGCCTCGAGTCCAAGATGGCCGCGGACGAGGTCTTCACGACGTACATCGACGACGTCGCCGACCGGGCCGGCCTCTTCCCGGTCATGGGCGCCGCTGGCGTTCTCGGCGTCGTCCGTGACAGGGGCAACGTCGCCGACAGGACGCTGCTGGGCCTTCGGCCCGACGACGTCCAGGCCCTCTACGACACGTTCGTCGGCCCGGCCGTCGACCGCCTGGAGCAATGGCTGCTGGACACCGAGAGGATGCGCGGCTCCTCCGACGAAACAGAGGCCGTGCTGTGAGGACCATCGCCATCGAGTCGCCCTACGTCGGCGACGTCGCGATCGCGTCCCGGAACCTCGCCTACGCCAGGGCGGCGCTGAAGGACTCCCTGCTCCGAGGAGAGCCCCCCTTCACCTCCCACCTCCTGTACACGCAGGTCCTCGACGACGCGGACCCGGAGCAGCGCCGTCTCGGCATCGAAGCCGGCCTCGCCCTCGCCGAGAGGCTCGACCTCACCGCCGTCTACGTCGACCTCGGAATCTCTATCCCCGACATGCGCCAAGGCATCGACCAAGCAGACGCCGACGGACGTCCTGTCCAGTACCGGGCCCTCTCCTGGCCGTCAAGGAGCTGGTCCACGCTCGACGGACTCCGCCGGGGCACGGGACTCGTCGTCACCCCTTACGGAGCCATGGTACCGATCACGCAGTCGATCGATCAGATGCGAGACGTCTACGGCGCTGACGTCCTCGACCCCGCTCACGTCGGCGACGTCGTCGTCCCTCCCCGCTCGACGGACGGCCCGCCGGGCCTCCCGCCGGAACTCCTGGCGCTACCGCTACCGAAAGACGAACCCTGATGCTCTTCAACGACACCCTGACCGAGCTCGTCAAGACCGACCTCGCCAACGGCCAGGTGCCGGCGATGTTCGGCAAGCCCGGCACCGGCAAGTCCAGCTTCGTCGCGGCTCTAGCAGCCGACCTCGGCACGAAGTGCTTCGTCCTACCGTGCAACCAGCTGGCCGACAAGTCGGATCTCACCGGCGGACGCCTCGTGCCCACGCCGGACGGCTCCTCCTACTACCAGGTCTTCTACCCGCACCAGGTGGTGCAGGACGCGGTCGAGTACGCTCACGCGCACCCCGCCGAACAGCCGATCCTCTTCCTCGACGAGGTGAACCGGGCCCCGGCCGACGTCACCTCGGCGGTCCTGACGATGATCACGCTGCGCCGGCTCGGCCGGGAGGACCTGCCGCCGAACCTGCGCATCGTCATCGCCGGCAACGACCAGGGCAACGTCACCACCCTCGACAACGCCTCGCTGTCGCGTTTCGTCGTCTACCGCGTCGAGCCGAGCGCCAGGACGCTGCTGGCGCTGCTGGGCGACCGCGTCCACCCCGCCATCAAGGCCGTGCTGTCCAAGCACGAGGACACCGTCTACCAGACCTGCGTCACCGACGCCGACACCGGCGACGACGACTCCTCCGACATCTTCGCCGACGAGACCGAAGGACTCCACCAGATCACCACGCCCCGCACCATCTGGGGGCTGAACGACTGGCTGCTGGCCACGCCCCCGGAGCGCGTCGCGGCGCTCATGTCGACCCCGTCGGACACCTTCCCGGGCATCTCGCTGCTCGACGAGGTCGTGCGCGCCTACGTCGGCGAGACCGGATTCGCCGTGTTGCTGGTGGCCGAGGTCGCCAGTCAGATCGCCTCCGCCAACGGCGCCGTCAACCAGGCCCCCGTCCTGGTCCGGCCGCCCGAGTTCGACGAGGTGATGGCGGCGATGAGCGTCGACGAGCTCAAGGGTGTCGTCGCCTCCTTCGACCAGGCCCAGGTCGAGGCCAACTTCGCCTACGCGCTGCAGTCGTCCAAGGCCACCCCGAACCACGTCGCCGTACTGGCCGGGGCGCTGGGCGACACCGCCCCAGAGACGAAGCGGGCACTGGTCCAGCTGGCACTGGCGTCCGGGCTGGCCAAGCAGAACCTGCAGGCCTTCTTCGCCCTGCGGCCGCCGCAGGTCTCCGCCGGGGCACAAGTACTGCAGACACTGCTCCAGCAGGTCTCCTGACCCCCTACCGCCGCCGAGGAGGCGAGATGCGCATCCGACTGGCCAACCAGCTGCCGATCCGTCTCGAGCCCGCCGTGCGCGGGATCGCCGGACCGCTCGACCCGGTCACCGACCTGCGCGAGCGCGTCGTGCGCCCGCTGCTGACGCCCCTGCCGGGCACGGCCCTGTCCGTCGTCGACGACCAGGGAGCCCCGGTGTCCGAGGACGACGTCCTGGCGCTCGTCGAGCGCTGCATGACCGGGGTCGTCGACGACGAGGCCGAGGAGACGGTGCGCGACCTGCTGCGCCAGTCGCTGGTCCACTTCTCGACGTCCGCCACCAGCCGCGCTGACGAGCTCTTCGCCAACCAGGCGGCCTCGGCGGCCAGGCTGCCGCTCGGACCGACGTTCGTCTACACCGCCGACGCCGACGTCGTCCCCTCCGCCAAGGAGCTGCTGACGGCCACGACTGACCGGCGACTGCGCGACGCCTTCTTCGCCTCGCTAGCCTACACCTACAGACCGCCGACCGGCGGCGCCTGGTTCGCCTCCGAGGAGGCCTACCGGCGCTTCGCGCAATACCTGGATGCCCAGGCGCAGGCGATGTCGGCCGCGCTCGACCCAGACGTGCTCTCCAAACTCGGCCAGGTCCGCGACCTGCCGATGGACGGGCTGACCGAGTCGCTGCTGCTGCGCGTCGACGAGTCCGACGACCTCGATCCGCTGTCGTTCTCGCGGCTGCTGGTCTACCTCCTCGACCAGTACGTCTCGGCCCACCCCGAGGACGCCGGCACCATGCCCTTCCTGCTGTCGGAGCACCTGCTGCCGATGAGCCTGGTGCTGGTCAACGTCGAGCGCACGGCCCGGGCCACGGCCCAGCAGCTGAACAGGGAGTGGTCGCTGATCGAGCGGGCGGTGAACTCGCCGATCAAGGTGTTGTCGAAGACGGCCATCTCGAGGCTCGACACCTTCGTCCGCGCCCAGGCCGCCGCCCAGACGGCCGCCACCCGGCTGACCAACGCCGGCAAGCAGGTCAAGAAGGCCCAGCCGGTGAAGCTGAGGGCCACCCGGCCCACCAGCGCCGAGGTCCTGGCCGACGTCAGGCGGCTGCTGAAGCGCTTCCGCCAGGTCGCGCTCTCCCACAACGTCATCCGCGCTCCGGCCACCACCTTCGCCAAGGCCAACCGACGCGACCCGCGCAACTACAACCTGCCGGGCAAGACGGTCCGGACGAGGTTCCTGCCGGACATCCACGTCTTCCTGGACACCTCCGGGTCGATCTCCGAGGACGACTACCGCGACTCGGTCATGATGATGATCGGCCTGGCCAAGAGGCTAGACGTCGACCTGTACCTGAGCTCGTTCAGCCACGAGTTGAGCGCCGAGACGCTGGTTCTGACGAAGGGCCGCTCGCGCCAGAAAGTCTGGAACGCCGTCCAGAGGATCCCCAAGGTCTCCGGCGGCACCGACTTCGTCCAGATCTGGCGCTACGTAAACGCCTCGCCCGTCCGGCGCAGGCGGCTGTCGGTCGTCGTGACCGACTTCGGCTTCCGCTGCCCAACCCAGTACACGAAACACCCGGCCAACCTGGTGTACACGCCGTGCTCCCACATCGACTGGGACGTCGTCAGGAGCCACGCCGAGGACTTCGCCAGGTCGGCGCAGCACGTCGACACCAGGATCGCAAAGCGATTCCTGGGCATGGCGGCCTGAGGCCGCCCGGAGGGATGGGGACGGCATCGCCGTCCACCTGGGCCCGCCCGTCACGACGGCACCTGCCCCCGCGTCGCGCGTCCACCGGCGCGACGCCGTCGTGACGGGTCCCACCCTACCCAGCAGACCGCATCAGACGAAGGAACGAAGAATGCACGCACCCGAGGAAGAGGTCGTCGCCGCGTCGCCGGACGGTCGCCTCCGAGCAGTGGTCGTCCGGGACGTCGACGGCGTCGCTGACACCCCGCTCGACTACGACGGCCGCGTCGGCACCGTCTGGCTGTTCCCGGAGGCTCAGCGCCGTCACGGCTTCGGCCACGACGAGAGGTCGCCGTCCCCGCACGCGGACGTCGTCTGGGAGATGGACCGCTTCTACCGCCACCCCTACGTCGACTTCACCCGCGAGCAGGTGCTCAAGCACGTCGTGCGCAGGCACGGCACGTCGGTCATCTGCCCGCTGTTCATGCTCGACCACTCCGGGATCTGGCTGCGACTGGGCCGGGACATGCTCGCCGACCCGACGGAGGACGCCCGCTCCAAAGGCCGCTTCGTCGGCGACGAGGCCGGCTGGGACACGTCGCTGATCGGCTTCGTCCTCGACTCCGCCGCCGCGCGAGAGGCCCACGGCCTCGCTGCCGGCTCCGAGACCGTCCTCGAGGCCCTCCGCGAAGAGGTCGCCGAGCTGAACTCGTGGGTCACCGGCGACGTCTGGGGCGTCCGCGTCGACCAACGGGTCGAGTACGCCGGGCCGCACGTCTGGAGGACCGCGGTGTTCACCGGCAGCCGGTCCTGCGACGCCTGCGGCCTGATGCCGCTCGACGCCGACGACGACGCCTCGCCCTGCCCCGGCCCGGACGAGCCGGAGTGGGCCGAGGTCGAGGGCACCGCCTGCTGGGGCTACGTCGGCCACGACTGGGCCGCCCAGGCCGCGGCCGAAGCGATGGAAGAGCTGGGAGCGCGATGACCAGGAAGCTCGAGAACGCCGTCACGAGCGCTGAACTGAAGGAGCGCTTCCGACACGAGTACCCGCACCTGGACGCCAGTTCGCTCGCCAACGTCCGAGTCATCGAACGCTTCACAGGGCCCAACCCGATGGCCGGCAAGTGCTTGGTCAGCACTCGTCGTGAGAGGACTCGCTGCTACGTAGAGCCGCCGACGGACACGTTCAGTCGGTGGCTCGTCAAGGGCTGCAAGGGCTGGGTCACCAACCCGTCGGTCCCCGGTCGCGCCGTCTATCTCTACACGGCGGCGAAGGGCGACCCAGACGTCGCCGCTGTATACCAGCCGGTCACCCGGACCGGACGTGGCCACAGACGGTTCTGCTCACCGGACCAGATCGTCGACGCCGTCGCCGAGCTCCTCTTCAACGACTCCCGCGTCTGGTACCAGACGGTCTGACCACCGCACACAGCCGGATCGACATCAGGCACATCGACTCAGAAGGAACCACGACATGAGCACTCGCAGCAGCGTCGGCGTCATATCCGCTGGAGGCGGGTACATAGGCCGCTACGTCCACTACGACGGCTATCCGGTGAGCCTCCTCGCCCAGCTCCGCGACACGGTCGTCAGGGACGGCGTCGACGCCGTCGTCAAGAGGGTCGTCGAGGATCACTGCGGCTGGTCGTCCCTGTACGCCGGCCAGCCTGACCCCGCAGGAGTGGAGCCGTCCGAGAACGGCTGGTCAGCCTACTGTCTGTCGCCGGACGCGACACCGGAACAGGTCGCCGCTGCTCGCAGAGCCGACATGGCCCACGACTTCACGCACGACCTCCACGAACAGTTCGTCAACGTCCCCGGCTACGGCGTGGCCTACACCGCAGTCGACTCCGACTCAGACGACTGGGTCACCGCCGAGTCGGACGACGACGAACGCCGCTGCCTGGAGTTCACGGGCGACCGCTGGGACAGCAGTTGGCTCTACGCCTTCGCCGAAGGCGATCACGCCCTCCACGTCTACAGGATCGATGGCGCAGGGGCAGCGCTGGTCGCCGTCGTCGACGACGTCGCGATGATCACCGACGACCAGATCAGGACGATCGAGGACGCCGTCGACTAGGACGACTCTGGCCAGGTCGTCCTCCCAGAGAAGTCGCTGAAGTTCTGAGATGGCAGGCATCCACTACGACGCGCCCCTGCGCGACCGGATCGCCGTGCCGGTCATCAACTTCGTCTTCAGGCTCGCCTCGCCGCAGTACCGGCGCTCCGTCAAGGGCGCCATCGTCTACAGCATAGAGGCGGCCATGCGCGACAACGCCGAGGACATGCCCACGCGTCCCGCGTCCGCCTGGCCGAAGCTGCTCCCAGGACTCGACAACCTGCTGGAGAGCGGCATGGTCCGGCTCGACCCAGGCGACCGCGGCTACGGCGCCTGATCCCTCGTACCGCGCCCACGAATCCACCGAAAGCCGCACCGCCATGGGAATCCACAGCTTCACCGACGGCCGTGAACCGAACGACGTCCCGCCTCCGAACGACCCGACCACGCCGGGGAGTCCCGGCAAAACGACCAGCATCGTCCTCGGGCCGGCAATCCGGTCCTCCGGCCCCACGGCCAGCAGTGTTCCGGACGTCCTGGTCGACTACAACGCCCGCTTCAGGGACGCCGAGCCCGCGCTGTTCCGCGACCGGCTCGTCCAGCAGGTGCTGGCCGTCCTAATCCGCCGACGCAAGCCGAACCCGCTGCTGGTGGGCCCGGCCGGCGTGGGCAAGACCAAGGTCGTCGAGGAGGTCGCCCGGCTGATCGCCAACGGCTCCCCGCTGGTCCCGCCGCAGCTGGCGTCCTCCACCGTCTACGAGCTGCCCCTGGGCGCCCTGATGAGCGGGGCCGGCATGGTCGGCGAGCTGGAGTCCCGTGTCCTCAGCATCGTCGAGTTCCTGACGGACCCGGCCAACGACGCGGTCGTCTTCGTCGACGAGGTGCACCTGCTGACGAACGCCCACGACAGGGTCTACTCCAAGATCGCCCAGCTGCTGAAGCCGGCCATGGCCCGCGGCGATATGCGCCTCATTGCCGCCACCACCGCCCAGGAGGCCAGGTCCGTCGACGACGACCCGGCCTTCTCGCGCCGCCTGGCCCGCCTCGTCGTCGACGAGCTCACGCCGGAGCAGACGGTGGCGGTGCTGGAGGCGGCCCTGCCGGGGCTCGTCTCGCACTACCGCCAGCAGGTCGCCGTGCCGCCGACGCTCCTGCCGGAGGTCGTCCGCGTCTCCGAGGACGCCAAGCGCGCCGATCAACATCGTCCGGACTCCGCGCTGACGCTCCTCGACCAGTCGATGGCCGACCTCGTCGTCTCCCGCGGCGTCGCCGCCAGCGCGCTGCAGGGAACCCTCTCGGGCCCCGTCGCGCTCGGACCCGACAAGCTCGAGACGGTCGCGCGCAGGCTCGCCTCCGGCTCCGCCGAGCCGCCCGGCGCCTCCCGCGCCTTCGCGGTCCGCTCCGAGCTGGCCGCCCGGCTGGTCGGGCAGGACGCCGCCTGCGGCGCGCTGGCCGACGCCCTGGAGCGCGAGTCGCTCCGGCTCGAGCCGCGAGTCCGGCCGATGGCCTGGCTGCTCGCCGGCCCCAGCGGGGTCGGCAAGACGGCCGCCGCCGAAGCCGTGGCCCAGTGCCTGACCGGGCAGCCGGCGATTGTGCTCAACATGGCCGAGTACTCCCTCGAGCATGACCAGAGCAAGCTGATGGGCTCCGGTCCCGGCTACGTCGGGTCGGAGTCAAACAGGGAGCTGCCCTTCGACACGCTGGAGTCGAACCCCTACCGGCTGGTCCTGCTGGACGAGCTGGAGAAGGCCCACCCGGCCGTCCGCCGCCTCCTGCTGTCCGCCCTCGACAAGGGCTGGCTGCGCATGGCCTCCGGCAAGCTCGTCGACTTCTCCAAGGCGCTCGTCGTCGGCACCACCAACGCCGGCGCCGCGGAACTGGCGCCCAGGCCGATCGGCTTCACGGCCGGGCACCCGTCCCCGCCGGCGCTATCCCAGGCCCAGGTCGCGGAGGTCCTGAAGCGCAACGGCTTCGAGCCGGAGTTCCTCGGCCGCTTCGAAGAGGTCGTCGGCTTCGCCCCGCTCTCGCGGGAGTCCTACGAGGAGGTCCTGCGCGCCGAGTACGCCCGGCTCGCCTCCGGCCCGTCGCTGACCGCTCGTGGCGTCGTCGCGCCGGTCCCCTCCGACGCCGAGTTCGCCGCCGCCGTCGACGCCTCGTACGTCCCGGCCCTCGGCGCCCGTCCCGCCCTCAGGACGGCCCGTCGCCTGCTAGAGGACGCCGTCCTCGCCGCCAACCCGATGCTCGTGGCCCGGTCGTAGGCGTCACGGCGCGAATCCCTGCAAGACCCACTCGCCGGAAGGTGCGAATTGCCATGCCCATCAACCTCGAGGAGATCCTCGACGACGCCGCGCCGGACGCCGCTGCCCTCACGCCGAAGTGGTTCCACGAGGACCTCACCGGCAACGGCCGCGGCCTCGGCCTGCTCAACCAGCGGCTGAACCCGCTCACGCAGCCCGTCCCGCCCGTCGACACGCTCGTCAACCGGACGGCGAAGGCGGACGTGGACGCCGACGACTCGCTGCGGCTGGTACCGGTCGGGATCGTCCCGGCCTGCCAGACCGACGAGTGGATCATGGACACCGGCGCGTCGCTGCTGGAGATCCCGTCCAAGGACCCCGGCTTCGCCGCCGCGCTCGGCGTCACGCCCCAGGTCGCGGTCGTCCACTACCGCCGCGACTCGAACGGCAAAGCCTCGCGGCGGCTGTCGTTCCACTACCGCGTCGAGCTCTACACCAGGCCGGTCTCGGAGCCGGGCTTCGCCGAGTCGGAGCCGATCGTCGTCTCGTCGAAACCGGCCATCTACGGCCTGACTGCGCAGTCCAAGTACGCCCACGTCCTCTACGCGGACCACGACGTCAGGGACGTCATCGACGGCCTCGTCCTGGCCTGCCCGGTGCGGCTCGATCCCGACCCGAAGGCGATCGACGACTGGCTGGGCTCCTACTCGCTCTACGACCAGCTCTGCCGCCTGGCGCGGATGTGGAACGACCCCGCCTCCGGCGAGCTGCTCAGCGCCCACGTCAACTCGCTCATGGCCCGCAACGTCCGCCTCGCCGGCGAGTCCGTCCGCTACCTGGAGAACCACCCCTTCCCGCTGGAGGCCTACGGCACGATCGACGCTGGCCTGGTCGGCTCCGAGGCGGACAGGGAGCTCGTCCGCCACCAGAACCTGGCCCTGCTGCTGTACGGCACGCTCGACGGCCTGGTCTCGGTCAAGGACCGCCTGCCGGTGCTGCCGCCGGTCACGGCCCCCAGGCCGGCCGGGGTGTCCGACGAGCAGTGGGCCGCCGCGACCTCGGCCGACCCGCTGACGCTGGTCATGGCCGGGGCCGGCTCGGGCAAGTCCGCCACGATCGTCACCCGGCTCGACGCGCTCGCCGACGCCGGCGTCGACCTGTCGCAGGTCCTGGTCCTGTCGTTCACCAACGCCGCCGCCGACAACATCACGGCGCGCAGCGGCGAGGTCCGCTCCATGACCATCGCGAAGATGGTCATGGAGGTCTACGAGCACAACCACCCGTCGCACCGGCTGTCGACGGTCGACACGATCGTCAACTCGCTGCGCATCTTCCCGGACAAGGCCAACCGCGACCTGGACGACGCCTTCGCCGCCGCCCTGCGCGGCGTCAACGCCACGGGGCGGTCGAACCGCTCCCGTGCCTCGGCCCCGCTGGTCGACCTGTCCAACTTCGTCTCCGACCACCTGGCCTGGGTGCTGGGGCGCCTGGACAGGATCGGCCAGACCTGCCTGGAGCTGACCATGATCGTCAGCTACCTCGACCGCGACGCCATGGCCGTCCCAGAGGCGGTCGACGCCCGCTACCTGGTGGTCGACGAGGTGCAGGACACCAGCCTGTACGAGTTCGCCTACCTGATGGCGTTCGCCCGCCAGCGGCTTGCCAACCTGTTCATGGTCGGCGACCCGTCGCAGGTCCTCTACGAGTTCCGCGGCGTCGACCCCCGGGCGCTGACGGTCCTGGCGGCCAGCCCGGGCTTCGCCAAGTTCCCGCTCACCACGAACTACCGCTCGAACCAGATGGTCCTCGACTTCGCCGAGCTCCAGAAGGAGAGGCTCGACGGCAGCCTCGGTCCCTCGCTGAGGCTGCGCTCCAACAGCCTGGCGCCCGGCTCCGAGGCGGAGTTCCTCGACGCGGTGCGGCTGCGCACGGTGCTGGCGTCCTCCGGACAGGCGTTCGTGCGCGACCACCTGGTCCCGCTGGCCGACGGCGTCGTCCACGACTACGTCGAGGAGTGCCTGGCCAAGGGCGAACGGGTGGCCGTCCTCGCCCCGACCAGAAGCATGGTGACGACGCTGGAGAAGAGCCTCGTCGCCGGCTTCCCGGGGGCGCGGGTCGACAACATCACCTCGGCCCGCCGCGTCAACGACACGACGTTCTCCAAGTTCGTCGCCAAGCAGTGGTCCGACCTCGTCGTCGTCGCGCCGGAGTACGCCTCGATGGCGCTCGTCAAGCTCGTCGGCAACAGCCCGGGCGTCTACGGCCCCCGCTGGGGCGACGACCTCGCCAAGGCGAGGTCGCTCCAGGAATTCCTGTCGGACTGGTGGCTCGAGGAGAACGTCCCGGTCAACGCCCTCGTGGGCGCGGCCGTCGCTGGGCTCCTCCCGCTGGACCGGTTCTGGGACGCCTTCCGCGACCGCCTGCTCGGCTACGAGATCAAGGTGAACGCCGCCGCCCAGGTCGCCCTCCAGGCCCGCAACCGGCTGCGCAAACAGCTGCCCGGCTCGCCCGACGTCGTGGTCTCCACGATCCACGGCGTCAAGGGCCTCGAGTTCGACCACGTCGTGGCCTTCCTCTACGAGGACGACTTCGTCCGCCAGAGCGCCCGCCGCACGGCCCACGTCGCCCTGACCAGGGCGAGGCGCTCCGAGCTCGTCGTGGCGGTCCGCACGAAGCCGCCGTCGGAGATGCGCGCCGACCACCGGGCCCTGGCGGCGCTCTACTGGCGCCAGGACGTGCTGGCCGCGGCACGCGACGCCGGCACCGACGTCGACCACCTGACCGACGACGAGCTGAAGGAACTCCTCGAGGTCGCGGCGCAGGGCCGCGAGCCCTTCGAGACGGAGGTGTTGTGATGGACGGCCACGTCTTCGGACCAGGCCCGGAGAGGGGCGAGGTCTGGTTCGTCCGGGGCGACCGCCGCGCGGCCGTCGGGACCGAGGCCTGGTCCGACCGGCCGACCGTCGTCGTGTCGCCGACCGGCCGCAACGCCTCCGGCGGCTTCGCCGTGGTCGCCTACGTCCGCCGCGGCCTGCGCCCGTCGCCGATGCACGTCGAGACGGCGCACGGGACGGTCCTCACCGAGCAGCTCTTCACGGTCGACGCCTCGCGACTCAGTCGACGTATCGGACGGCTGACGGACGACGAGCTGGGCCGCGTCGAGAGGGCCGTGTCCATCACGGTCGGCCTCGGCCGCACCAGGCGGAACGGCCGTTGACGGGGAGACGTCACGGCCGGGCCTGCGTCACGTATGAGGCCCCGCTGGCCCGGCCGTGATCCCGCTGGGAAACCAGACCTGTGTGGGAGGATTGAGACATGGACGCCAAACCGGAAAGCCTCCACATACTTGGCGACGAAATGTACGACCGCACCCCCAACAAACGAAGGACCAAGCCATGGCTCGCACAGGCACGATGACACTGCCCGACGGCACGGTCGTCAGGCTCTACGACGGCACCAGGGCCAGCCTCGACGAGTGGCTCGACGGGCTGGGACTGCTCGGCTCCGACGACGCCGAGGCCGTCGCCCGGATGACCAGGATGTACGAGGGCACGGCAACCGAGGAAGAGGTCCACCGGTTCTTCGGCTGCGAGGACGAGTACGACGAGAACGGCGATCGCACGCTCCCCTGCCCACGCCCGAGCGGTCCTCAGAACACGGACCGACGAGTGCCGCGATGAAGGCACGCGACTCCGCCGAGAAGCACGGACTGAACGAGACCCAGCGCCATGAGCACCATGTCAGAACAGCTGCTTTCCCAGCTCGACGCGCTCCGTCCCGACCTCGCCTCCGGCGACGCGAACGTTCTGTGCGACGCCGTCGAAGCCGAAGCCCGAGCGATGGGGCACAATAGCAGCCAGATCAGCCGTTGACCACGATTTAACTGGAAAACCAACCTCGTCTGAGAGAATTGAGACATGGACATCGACATCACAGAACTACCCGGGCTCATCATGCGCACTCTGCCCGACGGCACTACGGCTCATTTCCATGGGAACGCCACCATGTCGCTCGAAGCCTTCGTCGCACTGTTGGGCGGCCCCGATCCGGCGCGCGCCCAGAAAGCCGCTCGTGTCTACACCGGCGTCGCCACCAGACAGGAAGGCCTCGACATATCGGGCGACGAGATGTACGACCCCATAACCGGAGACGTGATCGGGCATGAACAAATCTGACTCAGTCTATCGACACGGGATCTCCGACGCCCAGCGCATCTACGCGATCAAACACAGCATCAAGGTCTTCGACGATCCCTCGGATCAGAACTCCGCCGTCATCCTCGGCTACACGAACGAACTGCGGGGGATACCGATAGAGGTGATTATTGACAAACGTACATATCGTCCGTACCACGCCATGATATGTCGTGACGAATGGTTATGCTACTTTCGCGAAGAAGAACTCGTCTACGCCAAACAGAACAAAACGATCCCGCGCGAAATCCCGTCTCGTGACGAGATCGTCGCACGCGGAGGCTTGAGCGAGATAGTGCGAACCCCAATCTCGATAATTGAACAACAGTCACGGACCTCCGTTCGAGAGACACCGCCGATCGACTACAGCAGGCCAGCCGTCGCACTGGCGCCGAAGCCTTCTGACGTCACGTTCAGGAGGACTCCGCCGAAGCGGTTCCCCGACTACACGAAAGTCGCGTCGAGCACGCCGGCGATCAACGGCTACGAACCGGCGGACTGACATGACGGCTACGCTCCCGCGCACCCCTGAGCTCCAGAAGCGCCTCGCCGCCTGGCCCCTGACGAAGCCGGCCCACGACTTCCTCGGCTGGCTGACCTCCCAGGGCCTCTACGTCTGCCGCATGGTCGCGGTGGACCCGGGGCGCTGCGGGGTCTGCGGCCACTTCGAGGAGGACCACCTCCACGAGGACGGGACCTGCCTCGACTGCGTCGGGACGTCCGCCTTCTTCCACCCGTTCGAGACGCTGCTGCTGGCGCGTCCCGAGTTCGCCCCGCTCGGGGAGCGCCCCGAGCACCTCGTCTGCCGCTGGCAGGGCATCGACGCCGACCTCTGCGCCGCCGAGATGCGCGCCGTCGTGGAGGCCGCGAAGGAAACGGCCTGAGACCCCGAGAGGAGACCCGGCATGCAGACCGATCCCACCATGGCGGCTATCGAGTCGCTGGCGTACCAGAGCGCGTCGCGCCAGGTCGGGCGCTCCCGCGCGGCTCTCGCCAAGGCCATGGAGAAGGGCGACCTGGCGGCCGCCGGTGACCTCGCGTACGGCCTGGTCGTGGCCAGGGCCCGCGAGCTGGGCCTGCGCGTCGACGCCTGGAACGGCCCCGGCACCTGCTGCCCGGAGGGCCGCTCGCTGGTCGACTCCAGCCGAGTCACATCGGAACGCGACGGCGTCCTGCTCGTCCGCTCCGTCCACTGGGGCCACCGCAGTCGACGAGTCCACACCAAGCGCGTGCTGGCGCTGCTGGCAGCGGTCCGCGGCGGCGAGCTCGTCGTACGTCAGGGACCGCCGGCCACGACCAGGGTCACCAAGGCCGTCGTCGCGTCGTTCGACGAAAAGCCGAGGAAGGTTACGGAATGAAGCTCGACGCCATCCTGAGGCAGTCGGTCGACGAGGTCCTCGCCACCGAGTACGACGACGGCTTCGACCGCCTGCGCCGGCACCGCATGGTCGTCTCGTACTACAAGTACGGCCCGCTGCGCGTCAACTACGGCGAGGGCCTGCTCGACGCCGTCGCGGCCATGGAGGGGTGCCTGGCCGAGTACCGGCGCACCGGCAACACCGAGGTGCTCGCCGACCTGGCCAACTTCGCCATGATCGAGCACATGGTGCACCCGGAAGCCTTCGACGCCTCGGCCAACGAGGGCGTCCGGCACGCCGTCGGCACCTCCGCCAGGGAGATCGGGACGGACTGAAGCATGGCCATGTCCCTGCACCGTCCCATCGTCGTCGGCGCCGCCCTGCGTCCGCACTGCGCCTCCGGCGCCTGCGCCCACGACTCCTTCGCCGAGTGCGACGCCGTCGCCGACGAGGTGGTCCTCTGCGCCGAGTGCCTGCGCATCGCGGTGGCGGCGTGCCCGGTCACAACCGCGGTCGTCTACGCGCCGGCGCTGTGGCCCTGCCCGACGGCGCTCGAAGCGACCGGTGGGCCGCCCGCAGACGCCGCCTAGATCCCGACCAGCGGGTCGGCCAGCCACTCGTCGAGGTCGCTCGTCCAGTAGTACACCCGCGCGGCGCTCCCCCGGCCCGTCTTCACGTACTTGGGCCCGATCCCATAGCAGCGCCAGTTGGCCAGCGTCTTGGCCGTGACAATCCGCAGGTAGACCGCCGCCTCCTTCGGGCACAGGAGCTGTCCCCTGCCGTTGTGGTCGCCGGCGGCGACGAGTGCCTCGGTCGTGCCTGCGCCCATGCGCCGCTCCGTCCGTGCGGGGCCGCCAACCCGGCGGCCGACCATCAGATACGACTAGGATATCAGGCAAAACGCGCTTCCGACGAAAGGACCGGGAATGAGCCCCTCATCTGCGACGACGTCCCCTCCGAAGGCCGTCACCGGCCTCGACGAGCTGGCCGCCCGCGTCAACCGGATCGCCCACGAGCACGGCTTCTGGGACGGCGGCGGCGGCGGCGGCTTTGCCGAGAAGGTCGCCCTGGTCCACTCGGAGCTGTCCGAGGCCCTCGAAGAAGACCGCGCCGGGCACCCCTTGGTCTGGCACTCGGTCGACGGCCGCCCCGTCCTCACCGTTGACGAGTTCGTCGAGAGGCGCCCGTTCGAGCGCGTCAACTTCGCGGCGACCTGCTTCGACCCCTCGGACGGGTGGGTCGACACGCCGCCGAAGCCGGAAGGCGCCGCCGTCGAACTGGCCGACGCCCTGATCCGAATCCTCGACCTGCTCGCCGAGATGGGAGTCGACGTGAATGCGCTGGTCGAGGAAAAGGTCGCCTACAACGAGCAGCGGCCGTACCTCCACGGCAAGAAGTACTGAGGAACGACCGTGAATCCGTTCGTCTGGACCGTCGTCACCGTTATTTGCACCGTCGGCTTCATCGCTAGCCTGTGGCAGCCGATGAGACTCCTCACTGCGATTCAACGGCCCAATAAGAAATACCTGCTGCTCTCAATCCTCGTGCTCGTACTGACGTCGACGGGCCTCGGATTCGCATCAGTTAGAACGAGCCCGCACTTCACCTTCCTCGTCATGCTCTTCACAGTCATCGTACTGCTCGGGCTACTAGCCCTTCTGATGGGCATCTTCTCAATATTCTCGAAAGACTTGCGAAAGGACGTCTAGCCATGGGATACGAGTTCGACTACGGCGGCCAAGTGACCGTGCCCCTGGCTAGCGTCGACGACGCCAGGGACGCCGTACTGGCCGTCATAAAACGCTCCGGCGTCTCCTACGGATTCAGCCTCGACGAGCTCTCCCTCGGCGAACTGCTGAACACTATCGGCCTGGAGAACGACGACCCGGAGGTCGACGACGCCGGCACGCCCGGCAGGGGCGACGACATCGTCGTCTACGAAATCTACGGCTCCGGCGGGCTCTGCGACCAGAAGGACGTCCTGTACGAGCTCTCCCGCTTCGGCTGAGGCCGCGTCGACTGCACCGGCGAGGACCACAAACGCTGGTGCTGGGTCCTGTCAGGTGGAGCCTTCTACGAGTTCCAGGGAGAGGTCGTCTACGACGGCCTCGCCGCGGTCGAGCAAGACGTTCCGCCCATGAGAACGAAAGAGGTATGACGTCATGGACGCAGATCGGACATTCGTGCTCCAGCTCAGCACTGCCATCGTAATGGGAATCGCGTTCCTCGCCTTCGTCTCGATCACACTGAAGGCTGCATTCGGATTACCCATGCGCTGGATCGAAGAAGAACCCCTACGACTGCTCGAGAAACAGCTCAGTGAGAGGACGATGACATGATCACGCTGCCCGTTGACAGCTGGAACGCCGTCCTCACGGCAGGCACCAAGGGCCTCATCGGAGGGCTCCCCCTAGCGCTGGTGTTCGCCGCAGCCCTCTTCTGGTTATGGTCCCAAAGCACCTGCCTCGAAATCAATGACAGAACCGGCACGATCATCGTCTCCGCATGGCTCGTGTTGGTCGTCGTCGCCGTCGCAGTGCCCCTCCTTATCGCCAACGGCTCCCACGCAGGAGATCGTCGGACGCCGTGCGGCGTCGTCAACCGCTACCACGCCTGCGTGTCATCGCCGATCGTCTACGACAAGGTCCACACCAAGGACGTAGACCTCTTCGACCCCCCACCCATAACGTTCAACCTCTCCGAAGAGCTGCGCAGTAGCTACGGCCTACCCGACGGCACATCGGTCAAGAGCCCGATCGATTCCGCGCTTGGCCCCGCGCTCGACGACTACGAATTCGACCCGAACGGCTCGTCCCGTGACGCCGTCATCTTGGTGCCCGCTCCCGGCGGACAGCCCACCGTCGAGGTCCCCGTCACGCTCGCCTACACACCGACGTCCGACGGTTCGACCGCCACGGTGACGCTGGTCGTCTCGACCGTCAACCAGCAGAGGCTGGACCGGGCGGTCGCCGACTGGAACTCGCAGCGACCGATGACGCCGCAGCCGACGAGCACGCCTTCATAGAAAGGGTCAACATGGCCGAGACCAAGCACTGTGCGGACTGCGACTGCTCCCGCGCCCAGCACAGGTTTGCGCAGCACCGCCTGTTCTGCGCACGGGGCTGCGAGTCGTATGCACCCGTGTCGACGGCGGAGTACGCGCTGATCGTCATCGACAACGGGCACCTCGTCCGCCACGAGCACTTCGACGACGCCAGGGAGCTCCTGAAGTCGCTCGCCGAGCAGCTCGCGATCAGCTACGGCGAAGTGTCGACATTGGCGGTCATCGAGGTCCTCCTCTCGTCGACAGAGGTCGTCGGCTCGCCCCTGCCCCAAGACCAGGCCGTCGCCGTCGTGAAAGCGAAGGAGCTCGCCGACCTCTACGCCCATCTCGGAGTGGCCGTCTACGTCCAGACGAGCTACGACCCGGACTGGTCCACCCTCTACAGGTCCGCAGACGCACCGACGTCGGACCGCGTCGACAGACCCCACGCACATCACCCGAAGGACACCGCATGACCGACTCACCAGCCGCGTTCCGCGCCCAGCACGGGATCGCCACGATCAGCTATGGCGAACTGCCGCCCGGGCTGGACTGCCTCAAGTACGTCGAGAACGGCCGTCCACCGATCTCGCTGCGAATTTCCGGGGAATACCGGATCCCCGACGCGTACCGGGTCCCCGGCGTGCATCCAGCCATGCCGGGCATCGCCGTCGTCGGCTCCCGTGCCGCCACCACCTACGGCGAGCACGTCGCCGCGGACCTCGGCGCCGGTCTCGCGGAACGGGGGTTCGCCGTCCTCAACACGGGCGGTTACGGCGTCGAGGCGTCGGCCCTCCGCGGCGCCATGGGCGCAGGCGGGCAGACGGTCGTCGTCGCCCCTGGCGGACTCGCGCAGCCGTACCCGCCGGGCAACGCCGCGCTGCTGGAACGGGTCACGGCAGTGCTCTCCGAGCAGCCGGACGACCGGGTTCCGACGCGCACCACGTTCGAGGACGCCGCCCGCCTCGTGGCCGCGCTGTCGGTCGGCGTCGTCGTCGTCGAAGCGGCGGTCCGCTCGAACGTCGTCCACGTCGTCGAGTGGGCCGAGCGCCTGGGACGGCCAGTCCTCGCCATCCCGGGACCGGTCACCTCCATCATGTCCATGCTGCCGCACCAGCTGATCGCCAGCGGTCGGGCCCAGCTCGTCACGGGCGTCGACGACGTGATGCTGCAGCTGTTCGGCGACCCGGGCTTCACGCTCGAGGAGGACTGACATGGCCGACATCCACGTCGATCCTCGCTGCGACGCGCAACTGGCCGGCCTGCCGGTCGGGAACTGCTCCGACGACCTCGTCGAGGTCTGGCACGGCATGGGCACCCCGGCCCTGTCGTGCGGCAAGCACCGGCGTCTGCTCGACGCCGTCTTCAGCGGTCATCGCATCCGCCTCGGTCTGACACAACCGCTGACCGAGAAAACCATTGCCCAAAGGAGCGCCTGACATGGCCGATGACGAACAGTCCGCACCGTGTCACGAACAGACCGACCCCGGCTCGTCCAAATGGGAAGACGTCTTTGGTGGCATCGCCTACGCCTTCTTCGTAGCACTCCTGATCATGATCATAATGGCGTACGGCTTGATCATGGGCCGAACAATCCCCGGGTTCTCCTCCAATCTCCTAACCAGTATAAAACTCTATACGATCGCATTCCTGACATGCTTCCTCCTGGTCAGCGGCGTCTATGGGGCAGTAATCCTGATCAAGAAGCACAGGTCGCAGGGCTCAACTTCACAGCCCGAGGAGAAACTCGAGAAGAGAGTCTGAAATGACCGACATCGAACAGTCCGCACCGCGTCATGAACCTGGAAGGCCTGGCATGAACGATTCGACAACGAAACAGCAGCCCTTCCCGACCCCCCGCGAGGTCGCCGAGGCCAATCGCCACCGTGTCTGGTCCGAGTTCCAGGAACAGACGAAGGACCACGTCCTGACCGTCATGCACGACGACGGCGTCTACCGCCATCTGCGGATGCGCCATCCAGGCACCTCAATGTGGGGCTGGGACGTCGTCACCTGGCCCGACCACCTGTCGATCACGGGCGACATCGCCGACGGCTACACCTTCGCCCGCCTGCACGACATGGTCGAGTTCTTCACCCTGGGCGACGACCACTGGACGAAGAAGCAGAACTCGGACTGCCTGGGAGGCGGCTGGATGACGTACGCGCTCTATGACAGCGCCCCGCAGATTGATTTCCACTACTGGCTGGAGAAGCTGGCCGGCGACCAGCGGTACGCGGTCCGCGAGTACGACCACGACACCGCCCTGGCCTGGCTGCGCGATCGACTGGACAACGACGACGTCGAGTACGGCGAGCGCGACGGGGCCGTGCTGCTGCGCTTCGACCCGCAGTCCCTCCGCGACTTCTTCCAGGACTTCGAGGAGGGCGCCTACGACGACCTCTGGAGGGATGAGTCGCTCGACTCGGTCGCCAAATGGCTGATGTCGCTCGACCGAGACGCTTACCCGACCGGCGAGGGCATGGACAACATCGCCGAAACCCTCCAGTGCGACTTCGACTCCGCCTGCCTCACCAGGCCCAAGGACTCACCCGTCCTCGCCTGCTACGCGGTCGCGCTAACCGTGCGAATGTATCAACGTCTCCGCAAACTCCGGATCTACGAGCTCGGCCACGACGTCATAGATGAGCCCATCCCCGCCGGCTCCATGCTCTGCCCGACGCTTCTCGCACGCACCCCCGGTATCCACGGCCCCAGCGTCCAGATCCTGTCAGAATCCTTCCGTGACGCAGTCATCGCCCACGACAAAGCCGAATCGGATCGCCGTCGCGCCGAGCGGCTGGCCCAGCACCAGCAGGAGGAGGCCGTCAATGCCTGAGAAAGCCATCATCGAGGTCACGCCGGAACTGCGCGACGCCCTCAACGCCGCCGCCGGCCACGACCTCGGCTACTACGACTTCGACACGGTCGACGTCCGACCCGCCGTGGACAAGTACTACCCCCGCGTCGTCGTCCTCCCGACGGCCCGCCCGCTGAGGCCTTCCCAGCGGACGCCGGACGGGAGCCGACCATGATCGCCTACCGCCTCGGCGTCCGCTCCAGGCGCCTCCACCTCGCCGCGGACGTCACCGGCGTCCCTGTCTTCGCGGACGTCCTCGGCCCGTACGCCATCACCACCGTCTGCGGCCGCACGTCGCACGAGGCCATACAGGTCCTCAAGATCGCCGCGGACGCCAGGACGTGCCGACGCTGCTTCGAGCCGAGGGCGACCGAACGCCTCGAAAGGGAACCGTGATGACCGGTTCCACACAACGAAAGCGCGCCATGGACGAACCACGGAATCGATTACCCGACGATGATCGACTCGATCCGCGAAATCAGCAAAGAAAAGAACGAAGTCGATGACTGAGAGCATCGTCATCGTTCTTCTCGCAGTCGTACTCGTATGGGGCGCAGGCACAGGGATCCAACAAGCTGTCGCCATCATAGGTAAAAACATTCTCAAGCGAATCCGCAACAGACAGAAGACCAGATGAACGAACCCCAGACGAAGGTCCCTGACGTCAGGGACGCCCTCCGCGCCGTCACGGACGCCTACGGGGCCAAGGCCGAGTACCTGGGCCGACCGCTCGGCGATGCCCTGGCCCGCCTGTACGAGGCGGTCGAAGCCACCACGCCGCAGCACCTCTGGCGCGAGGACGGCACGACCTTCTGCGGCCTGGCCGACTCGCCGGAACTACACGTGACGCTCCACCATCACACCTTCGTCGAAGCCGACGCCCACCCGACCTGCTCCCTGTGCCACCGTCGCTTCGCCCACGAGACGGCGAACCGCTGGGAGACGCTGCAGGCGCTCCACCACTCGCTACGCGAGCGGATCCACGAGCTCACCGACATGTCCTGGTCCGAGCGGTCCAACGCCTCGGAGCACTTCGGCGTCTCCGCGAACGGCGTCAAGACGGTTTACAACGACCTCCTGGTCCGCATCTCGGAAACCGTCGACGCCGCCATCCCTGAACTCGTGACAGCGCTCGACATCGACGAGGCACCGCAGCTCGACCGTGTCGCCGGCGACCTCTACGTCCTCCTCGAGGGAGGCCTGGTGCAGAACAACCCGGTCCTGCCGGTGCTCGACCTCGACGTGCTGAGCGACGAATTCGTCGACCTCGGCACGCTCGTCGACATGGACAGCCTGCGCGACAGGGCGTATCGCCTCGGGCTGCACAAGGTCGTCGCGCGCGTCGACGCGGCCCTGGCCCAGTACCGCCTCCTGTACCGAGTCGACTTCGACGACGGCGACTGCCTGGTCGTCCACACCAAGGACCGGCGCCGCGTGGTCGAACGATCCACCTCCGCCGAATCGGACAGGGCCATCAGAGACGTCCGGCTCTACGGCCTGTGCGAGGAGCGGGACTGCCCGGAATGCCGCGCCGAGGACGAAAGAACCGCGTCATGACGGGCCCGAAGGTCGATTCAGACCGGCTGCTCCGGCTGATGCGTCAGCACCGAGGGACCGCACCCCTCAGCGCAGCTGACTGGGCGCGCCTGTACATGGTCCTCTTCGGCGGGCCCGTCACCGGGTACGACCTCAGGTACCCCATGGAGGCGCTCGCCGAGAAGGGCCTCGTCGTCGTCAGCACCGACGGCAGGCCGCCGTCGAGCCCGAGGCGCCTGTACACAGCAGTGCCCACGGCTGACAGCGACGAGGCGCAGGACACCACAGAGAGGAGAGACGTGGACGATCACCAGCACAGGGGCAAAGTCCTGCCCAACGAGAGGATGCGCCGGCTGATGTCGACGTCGTCCGAAGGCCTGGACGCGGCCGGCTGGGCCCGGGCCTACAATGCGGTCTACGCCGACGAGGCGCCGCTCTCAGCCAAGGGCGCCGGCATGGCCATCGCCAAGCTGGTCAAGGACGGCCTCGTTCAGCGCGTCGGCGAGAGAGGTCGCCGCAGCTACCGCTTCAGCCCGGTGACGGCCACGGTCGCCGAAAGGGCCTCCGTCGCGGTCGGTCCGGCGTCAGCCGTCGAGCCCGCGGACAGGGCTCCCGGCGACGGCTCTGTGCTCCAGAAGGACCCACGGTGGCCCCTGACGGCCGCCCTGCTGCAGGACGGCCTCGTGGACGGGCACAGGCTCGTCGCGGCCCAGGAGTGGCTCCACGGCCTCGTGGGGCTGCTCCACGGCGCCCCGACGCCCGTCCAGGCCTTCGACGATGTCACGCAGGCGGCCAGGAGGGCCGTCCTCACGGAGGCGCGGCAGGCCGTCGTCTGCTGCGACCCCGACTTGACCGAGCCGGTCGTCCACGCGCTCGCCGCAGTCGGGCTGTCCTGCACCGCGGTCTCCCTGCCGTCGCTGGGCGCCGTGCCGTCCGAGCCGCGCGCGAACGTGCTCCTCACCGGCGACGTCCGCTGGTCGCTGCTGTCGGAGCTCGGCGACGCCGCCTGGACGGAGGGAACGAGGCCCGTGCCGTTCCCGGAGCACGCCGGCCAGGCGGCCCAGCGGCGCTGGTGCGACGCCTTCGCGATGCGCTACGCCGAGGCCTGGTGCGAGGTCGTCACCGACGAGGAGAAGGGCCTGCTGAAGGCCTACGTCGACCTCCACGGCCGCATCCCCGACGCCGTCCGCGAGGACGTCATCGCCGAGTCGGGCCGGGCCGGGCTACGCGCCGACCGCCGCAGGCAGCTCGCGCCCGCCTTCTCGGACGCCTTCGTCAGGGCGTTCCTCGCCGACGCGTCGCGCACGGGCAGCTGAGCAGGGAGAGGAGGCGACGCCATCTACACCGTCTACGAGTCCAGGTCGTTCCGTCCCGAGACCCTGGCCGTCGTCGAGGAGGCCGACCGGATCTGCTCCGAGTACGCCGCCAAGGGCTACACGCTGACCCTGCGCCAGCTCTACTACCAGTTCGTCGCGCGCGGCCTGCTGCCCAACACCCAGCAGGACTACAAGCGCCTCGGCTCGGTGGTCTCCGACGGGCGCCGCGCCGGCCTGATCGACTGGTCCCACATGACCGACCGAACCCGCAGCTCGCGTCGTGCCGCCACCTGGGGCTCGGCCTCCGACATCATCGAGGCCTCCGCCCGGCAGTTCAGGCGGGATCCCTGGCTCGAGTCCAGCCAGGTCGCGCGGCCGCGCGTCTGGGTCGAGAAGGAGGCTCTCGTCGACGTGGTCGCCAGGGCCGCCGACGAGTACCTGGTACCCTACTTCGCCTGCCGGGGCTACGTCTCCGACTCCGAGATGGAGGCCGTGGGCCGCCAGGTCGCCCGAGAGGTGAAAGACGGGCTCGAGCCCGTGGTGATCCACCTGGGCGACCACGACCCGTCGGGCATCGACATGACGCACGACATCGAGAACCGGCTCCGGCTGTTCTCCGGCCACGACGTCGAGGTGCAGCGGATCGCCCTGAACATGGACCAGGTCCTGGCGATCGGCCCGCCGCCGAACCCGGCCAAGACGACCGACTCCCGCTACGGCTCCTACATCGCCCGGTACGGCCACGAGAGCTGGGAACTCGACGCCATCGACCCGGACGCCCTCGTGCAGCTGGTCCGCGACGCCGTCGGCGCGAGGATCGACGACTGGGACGCCTGGGAGCGGGTCTTCGACCAGGACAGGGACACCCGCTCACGCATGAGGGACGTCGCCCGTCGGTGGGACGACCTCTGCTGCCGCTGGCACGACGTCGACGGGATGCTGGACACGGCGGCCTGAAGGGCAGAGCGACCGTTCTCGAGCGGGCAGCCGGTTCACCGGCTGCCCGCTCCCGTTCTCCGCGTCGACGGGCGCGCGATTGGCACGCGTCGTCGTCAAGACGCCAATAGTGCCTTGTCACGGCCTATTTCTGTACTTCTTCAAGTCCTCTCTCGGACACATGTATAATCCCTAGTCAGATACAGTTTGACTAGGGATTCGTCGTTTCTGGCCCGGCCTAGGCGCGGCCTGGCACGCGTACCACTGGTCGGGTTGGCTGTCGGAGGCGAAGGACTTGTCACCGCTCCCCTCGCGTCCCGGCGGCGGCGGGCCCCACGGGTCCGACGATGACTCACCCCACGGCACCAGCGGACCTGCCACCGGATATCCTGAGGTGAGGCCGGGGACAAGCGCCGGCGACGGGGTGATCCGCATGAGCATGGAAACCTGGGAAACCATCTTCGCGCCGACCATGCGCTACTGGCGGGAGTACCAGGACCACCAGAAGTCGCGCGTCGTCGTGGTGCCGGCGCTGGACAAGGGCCCGCGCCCGGGCCCCGTCCAGATCGACTGGGATGCCCGCATCGTGACGCTCGATCCCGCCGCCGCGCCCGCCGCCGACGACGCGGGCCCCTCGGCGCACGCCACCGACCAGGCCACCCCGCCCCGCCGTCGCACACCGGCGACTCGTCCCCCAACACAGCGCGCGCCGGCGCCCCCCGCGCCCACGACACCATCCCGGGCAGCGTAGGCGGCGTAGGGAAGCGCCGATCAAGGCGCAGGCTCACCCGGGCCCGCCGCGTCCGATCGCGAAGCGGGACGGTGGTCTCGAGCAGCAGCCGACACCCCCACAGCGCCGGCTCCACAGGCGACGCGGCCACCGGCCTGCCTCCCCCCACTCATCCCCCGCGCACTGGCCGCCACCCCCCACTCATCCCCCGCGCACTAGCCGCCACGTACCACCGCCCACGGCCACCACGAAGTCGAGATAGGACAGGTGCACCAGTGCGGCCTGGCAGGCGACGAGGGGCACGCCGCTACGCAAGGCGATCTCGCCCGCGCTGAGCGCTTTCCGCGCCGGCAAGGCCTCGACGACGCGCCGCTGGTCGTCCGTGAGCCCATCCGTCGCCCGCGCTGGGCCGCGCGGCGCCTCTCCCGCGACGAGTCCGAGCG
>JGI20166J26741_10611114_pt1 | contig 30501 bp, 13 predicted proteins | sample TergutCu122P5_FD_26741 | JGI IMG/M metagenome (IMG submission 26741)
AGCCCGCGACGTTACGCATCTTAGTATAGAGGAACAAATTTTTGAAATTGTGCGCCTCGTCCACATACAAGCGGTCAACGCCAAGCTGCTCAAAGGTCACTACATCGTCACGCTTTTTAGAATCAAGAAGTTTGGCAAGACGCGCTTCAAGGCTGCGTTTGGTTTTTTCAAGCCCCTTAATGGAATACCGCTCACCGTTGGACGCTTTTAGCTCTTTAATACCCTGCTCAATTTCCCATAGCTGTTCATTCAGCAGACGCTCCTGCCGTTCGCGGCTCATGGGGATTTTTTCAAGCTGAGTGTGGCCGATAATAACAGCGTCATAATCCCCGGTGGCGATTTTCGCGCAGAACTTCTTGCGGTTCCGCATTTCAAAATCCTTCTTCGTCGCCACAAGGATATTCGCGGACGGATATAAACGAAGGAACTCGGACGCCCACTGTTCCGTCAGATGGTTTGGAACGGCGAATAGGCTCTTGTTACACAGCCCCAAGCGTTTCGACTCCATCGCAGCGGCTACCATTTCAAAAGTTTTGCCCGCGCCCACTACATGAGCGAGAAGCGTGTTGCCGCCATAGAGGATATGGGCGATAGCGTTTAACTGATGGGGTTTGAGTTCAATCTCCGGGGAAATGCCGCCGAAAGTGATATGGCTGCCGTCGTATTCCCGTGTCCTGACGCTGTTGAACATTTCGTTGTATTTTTGCACAAGCGTCTGTCTGCGTTCCGGCTCATTCCAAATCCAGTCTTTGAATTTTTGTTTGATAAGCTCCTGTTTCTGCTGTGCGAGCATGGTTTCTTTTTTATTGAGAACACGCCGCTCTTTGCCGTCAGCGTCCTCTTTGTAATCGTAAACCCGTACATCGCGCAGATTGAGCGTATCGTCAATAATCTGATAGGCGTTCATACGCCCCGTGCCGTAAGTAACGGTGGCGGGTATATCGCTGAACTGCGATTTGCCTTTGCCCGTTACTTGCCATTCGCCCGTGTATTGGTGGTATTTGACCTGATAAATGTTTTGGGCGCGCCAATTCGTGTTCAGCAATTCATACATGAACTCCTGAACATATTCCGGGTCAATCCACGTCGAACCAAGCCGGACGGAAATCTCACCCGCTTCAAGGTCTTTCGGCATTACGGCTCGCAACGCTTCTACGTTGACTTGGAGCGATGGAACAGTCATAGCCGCCGCTTCCGCATACTCCAGTTTCTTTCGGATATTACCGGACAGATATTCGTCGGCGGTGACATATACTTTCTCTTGTGAATCGGCGGAGCCGATGTTTAAGAAAATAACGCCTTGCAATTCTTCGGCGAGAGCTTCTTCGCTCATGCCGGTAAGTTCCGACATATACGCCAAATCAACACGGGCTCGTTCGCCGATTGACACAGCCAACGCTTCGCTTGGCGTATCGACGTGGGTTATGACGGTTTTCTGCTTTATTGTCCTCTTGGTGAACATATCCGCTTTGCGTTGCAGATTGCCGTCCTCATCAAGTATTTCAAGGGAGCAAAGCAGATAATACGCGCTGTCGGCGTTAAAGGCGCGGTTGTTTGCGGTGGAGTTTATCAACCCGTATTCGGCGATGAAACCGTCGTATAAATCGGACAGTTCCATTTGTTTCGCTCTGATTTCATTTTCGCCGTAATCGTCTAATTGCAGAGCGATAAGCTCCTGAACGCAATCACGAAGCCCTATCATGCCTTTGATACGTTCAAGGGTCGTCGCGGGGAGGTCAACGGGGTACATCAGCGAGTTTTCGCGGAAATATACCTGTCCTTCGCCAACTTTTGCGGCATATATTCTGCCGTCAACATTGTCCGGCTCAGTCGTGGGCGTAACAAGAGCGTAGCTGAAATTCTTAACGAGCGGGTCGGCGGGTATGGCGTGATTGTCCACGCCATCCAAATCGTCCAGTTCCGTGACCGTATACGTTCCCTGCACATTCAAAAGCGCGGCTCTAAGCTGTTCGCCCAAATCCGCGCCCTCTATCGGTAAGCAACAGGTGTAATCATCCCTGCCAAACTTGTTATTCATTCTCTCAAACAATCCCATTTTTCCGCAAACCATTTCGGGATTGTCTATGAAATAACGGTTACAGGGTATGCCGTCCTCTGTCTTGCCGAGATGAATCCAGTCCGGCTCTATGTCGAGGGGTCTGTCGCGCTTTTGCAGAAACAGAATATCCATCGTGGTTTCCGTTCCGGCGTTTTTGAGGAAAGCGTCGTTCGGCAATCGCACCGCGCCGAGTAATTCAGCCCGCTGCGCGATGTATTTACGGACTTCGGGATTTTTGCTGTCCATCGTGAATTTTGATGTGATGAACGCCACAACGCCGCCCGGACGGACTTTATCAATGCTCTTTTGAAAAAAATAATCGTGAATGGAAAAATTTTGCTTGTATCGGTTGTCCGCTACACCGTAGTTGCCAAACGGTACATTTCCGATTGCAAGGTCAAAAAAAGCATCGGAGAAATCGGTCTTTTCAAAGCCGATTTGCTGAATATTCGCGTGGGGATAAAGCTGTTTGGCGATTTGCGCGGTCATGCTGTCAAGTTCCACGCCGTAAAGTTTGGACTGCCACATATCGCCGGGAATCAGCCCGAAAAAGTTGCCGATACCCATGCTCGGCTCCAGTATGTTGCCGGACTTAAAACCAAGCCGTTCAATCGTTTCCCACATCGCCTTTATAACGACGGGCGTTGTGTAATGAGCGTTAAGGGTAGACGCCCGCGCCATATCGTATTCTTCCGGTGTCAGCAGGCTTTGTAATTCGGCGTATTCGTCAGCCCAATCCTTGTTGTTTTCATCAAACGCCTGCGGCAAGCCGCCCCATCCGACATAGCGTGATAATTTTTCCTGTTCGTCGGCATCAGCGTTGCTTCCGCGGCGTTCGATGTCCTTAATAATCCTGATGGCTTCGATGTTATTGCGGTACTTTGCTTTCGCGCCGCCCTCGCCAAGATGGTCGTCCGTTATGCGGAAATTGGGCGCGAGTTTGGCGGGCGGAAACCTTATTTCGCCGCTGTTGAGTTTATCCGCATAGTCTTGTGCTTCCCGTTCAGTCCTAAACGTAACGTATCGCTCATCATCAGTTTTCAGAAAGCGTTCCGCGTGGTTATCGTAAATGCTGTAACGCCTGCCAGTATCTCCTTTGTCAAGTAGATTAACCCTGCGGGGATTACTGCTGATTTGCTCTACAATAACGGTGGGTCTGACTCCGTATCGCGGTTGTTCCGGCTCTGCCTGCGGCTGCTCCGATTCTACGGGAGCGAACATTGACTGCTGTACTCTCCCCCAAGCATCGCTTTCACGGTCGGCGCGTTCTTTCAAAAACGCCGTAATATCCGTTTTCGGTTCGGCGGGGAGCGGGTTGCCGTCTGCGTCAAGAAACACATCCGCTTTTTCAAGAGAGAATCCGAGTTTGTTTATACCGCTGATAAATTCATAGGCTTTAACACCTAACCCGGCTATTTGCTCGTCATTGGCAAGTGTAAGCAGACCGACATCCTCGCCTGTTTCGTCATTTGCATAAGAAATAGGCGTGAGCATACGCTGTTCGTGATTCACGCGGAACTGGAACATCGGCGCGAAGCCCCTATGACCGTCCGGCTTATAGAAAGCAATATCAAGGTTGATAATATCCGCGTTCGTTGTCGCATAAGATACCGACATTTCGCGGTTATTTTCGTCCTTGAAAGTCATGGACTGATATGTGCCGTCAATAATTCGCGGAAACGCCAACGAAAACAAGTTGAAATTATTGCGCGATACGTTATCAATAACGGCGATTGGCTCTGCTTGCGGTTGGCTTCCGAATATCGCTTCGATTTCCGCAATTTCGGCAGGGTCGGTTATCTCCGTAAACGTCCCGAAAGCGGATTCAGGCTCTTGCGGCTCCTGTTCAGCGTCGCGTTCTGTTTTCTGTTCCGCTTCGGGTAACGGACGATTCGCCCACGACTCCCGGTAAACAAAGTTAAACAGTTCATCGGTTATGTCGTCGTTGAAAAAACCGTCCGGCACACCCGGCCGCAACGCCGCTATGATTTTATCAAGCGCGGTGTTGAGCGGGCTTCGGAGCGCGCCCCGGCTGTCGGCAAACTGCAAATGATAAGCGTAAAACTCATCAGCCATGATACAGTCGTAAACGGTTTGCTTCAGCGTTTCAAAATCCGGGGGTTCGGGAGCGGTAGAATCACTTTCCAGAGAATCAGAAGGCGCAGGCGGTTCGGGTTCGCTGTCCGTCGTTGCTTCCCGCTCAGGAGCTTGCGTTTCAGACGCAAAGGGTAAATAATGCGCGTTCCGTCCGTCGGTTGCGATTAGTTCGTCAAATTCACGCCGGAACAAATGCGCTTTCACAGGAACCGCAATGCTTGGGTCTATCAGCATTACGCCCATATCGTCGATTGTGTCTATGACGAAGGGCTTGTTTTGGTAATAAAAAGTGTCGCCCGGTATCGCGCGACGTTGGGCTTCGGGTTCTTCCGTCAGGTATTCGCTTTCGATAAAGTCCGCGACATCGGCAAATTCACCGCTCCCGACCCGTTCCCTAAACTCGTTTATGCCGTCCTCGACAATCTCGCCGGAAACGACATAACCGCGTTCCAATAGCGCATCACGCACAAGGTCAAACAGGTTATAGGGGTCGCCGATACCGTCTAACCGCCCTAATTCCGCTAATTCTTGAAGCCTTTTTATCGCTTGCGGGAGCGGAATCGGCAATGTACCGCCGTATATCTCTTTTACAAGGTTCACAGCGGCGCGTGAACGCGGATTGTCCGCAAATTGTTCATACAGCCGCGCCTTGTCCTCATTAGAAATATTCAGCAGAAAAGCGTCGGTATCGTTCTCCAGAATGTCAGAAGCCGCCTTGATTTCGGCGGCTTCCTGTTTGAGATTCTCGTTTATTTTGATTTTTTGTTCTTTTACGCTTGGCAGCGGCGGCATTGAATCAAACAGCGTCATCTGTGTGGCAGGTTCAGGCGGTTTCCCGAAATCACGGTTGTCGGAAAGGTCTATAACCTCTCTGCTTCGTGAAGCGGCCGCAACAGGCGTAAATACAGGTGTTCCGGGCGGGGGAAGATTTTCAATGCCCGGAAACAGCGTGTACGTCCCATCACGGAACGCCGTAAGCCGTTCATAACCGATTTTGCGGGTGTTGTAGTATCTGTCATTATCGGGCGTGTTTTCAAAAATATACCGCATTTGGCCGAGCGTTGATTCTATCCGCTCCGGGTCGTTCAAGAAGTCGTTCAGCGCGTTCCACTCATCCTCATGGGGATAATGAAAATCAAGTTCCTTAGCGAACGGACGCAGGTATTCTTCTTCGGGCAAGTCATAATAAAACGAGTTGATGCTTCGAGCCAGCATCAGTTTTTCATAGCTTGGAACGCTGTCAAGTTCAGATTGGGTAAAAAATTGCCCGCGCTTGATTAAATCGTCAATGCGCCGTGACACAGCGTTCCATTTGAGGTTGACTTCGGTATCGGGTTTACCGATTGAGCCGCCGCGCTGGAGTGTAAGACCTTTACCCGGTTCGGCGTTCTGCCATCCGTCCGTCTGGCTCCATGTGCCGCCGCCGTGTCCGTATTCGCGTTTTACGAAGTCGATTCTCTCTTTTTCGTCGTGGTCATTGAGGAAAAAAGACATAAACCGGAATTTCCCCTCGCTGTAAGTGCCGCCGCGAGTTAAGAGCGCGTCGATTTCGTCTTGCGTGATGAAATGCGAGAAGTTTTTTGTGTTGGTAAAATCGTTATACGGTGTCATAATGGGCGGGTGCATGGCGGCGTTCATTTCGTCAAGCACACGCAGCGGACTATGCCACGAACGGCTTTCCGGGTTATCAAGCCAAGCGTTTACATCGGCTTCCAAACGGTCGCGGATTATTTGTCGCTCGTTTTCATCGTCAAGTAAAGATTTAATTTTCGCAATATCCGCCGGATGTCCTCCGCTTTCACCGCGCCATTCATCGGGAACGCCACCCATATCGTCGCGGTAGAAGCTCCACAGCTTATCGGCGAGTTCAAGGCGTTCGTTTTCAAGGGCGTTGTCATAGGCGGCCCCGGAAATGTACCGCCCTTCGCGCATCAGTTCATCAATGCGCTCGGCGGCGGCTTCCCACGGGATAACAACCTTGTGGATGTTATTTTTCGCGGTAACGCCGATAGCGAGTTCGATACCCTCCGCTGTGAACCACGCGCAAACACGGTGATTGCCGAAGTCGAAGCCCTTTCCGCTTTCCGAATAGTCGCGCCCGTATATTCCTGTCAAAAACTCTTTTTTCAAAAACCATACGTTATCGTCAAGACCTTTTGTGAAATGCGCGGCAATACGCATGGCACTCCGCGATTCAAAAGGCATAAGGGATAAACGATGGTTGTCGAAGTTGCCGCCGTCCCGCAAAATAGAATCAACCTCGTCAAGTGTGATTGGCGAGGTTGACAGCAGTTCGACTATGGAAACTAAAACGCCGCCCTCATCGGACGGCGTTTCGTCTGCGTCTATGCGTAAATCAGTTCGTGCGTCACCATTTCTTCCGCTTGGGATTTCAGCGTGTTCATCGCTTTCGTCCACCCCATTTGGTCGGTCGATTTGTCGGGCAGGCTCGTCCGCGCCGTCAACTGATTCATCAGGTATTCGAGCCTGCGGTTCGCCGCCTCGTCCACTTCCCGCAGATGCGGAAACAGCTTCTCGGTCAGGAGCAGGCGGTTGTAATTGATTGTCCTGTGTTCTTTGAGGAACGCTTTCCTCATCAGCCCGTATCTGCCCAACGGCGTTTGTTCCTCCGGCGATTCCGACAGCCTGAGATTCGGAAGCAGATAATCTCCCGCTTGGCTGTAAGTAAGGGTTTCTGTCATAATTTTGTTCGCTCCTTTCGGCGGCTTGCGCCCGCTCATATTTTTTGATTACGATTTCAACGTCCCGTAAGACTTGTTCGGAGAGTTCGCTAACCGCCGTGCCGAGCGCGTAAATGATGTCGGTCGTGTTGAAGTCGGCGATTGCCTGAAAATCCTCGTCCTCAAACTCGTCCTCCACATCCAGCCCGCAGCGTGACATAAGCGTATACGCGATACTGTTTGTAAGCATTTCAACAAACGTGCCTTCAAGGTAGGTATTATCACGCTCGTCATAAGCCGCGCCGTCCATATCATAGAGTGCTTGCGGTTCCAACACACTATTCTCGGCACGGTACAGAATGTCATGGGCGTTATCATTATAATATTCCCGCGCAAGTTGGTTTGCAATGCTGCGGAAGGCGTCGGTGAGCGAATCGGTTTCGTCAACATCCTCGTAATTATTCGCGAGGGCGGCAAGAATATTACCTTTATGCTCCTGCCGCATTTCCCAAAGCTGAACAGGACGGGCGTTATAACGCGACGGCTCGGTATCGTTTATATCGAAAACGTGCCGCAAACGCGGGTAATGCCCCGTATCGTCAATTAACGCGATGCCTTTTGTGCCGCGCCGTACCCAACGGTCGAACTTGTCGTTCCAAAGTTCAATCTCCGCGACGGCGATTGCGTCCGGCTTTTGCGCGTAAATCAGCATTTGGTCGGGGAAGCTGTATTTATACAGCCGCGCCGACGTTTCGAGATAGCGTTGCCAGTTCCCGCGAAGCGTGGTTAAGTCGCTCGCGGTTTTGTCGGCAAGCCCCCGTATGACTTGTAGTTTAGTCGCCATTAGTCAATCGCCTCCTCCTGTTCATCGTCCCCATATTCGGGATAAAATTCGAGCGCAGCAAACTCATAGTCGCTCATGTCTGATACTTTTTTCAATACGTTTTGAGCGATTTGAAAGAGTTCGCCGTCCTCACAATCGCGAATCATTTCAATAAGCTCAGAAATGAGCTCATTACGATTTTCGGTGTTGTAGATACATATAAGGTTTATTTCCTCAACCGTGAATTGCTCTATCATGTCCGTACCTCCCGTTCAGTGTTTTTCTGCGCTCCCGGCTGACTCTCCCGCGCCACGCGCTGTTTGTTCGCTTCGATTTTGGCGAGAAAGTCCGGTTTGCCCTTTTGTACGGACGGCTCGCCGGAGACGTTCCCCCTTTTTTCAACTTGATAAAAGGTCTGTCCTTTCGCGGCGGGTTCGCGTTCAGCCGTTTTCGGCTGTTCACGTTCCGAGCCTGTGAAATGGGGCAGTTCCTTAAACCCGATACTGTCAACGAAATGCGCCGATACCTCGCCGCGCCATTGAAGCACTATTACATCGCTGACCGAAGGGGAACGCGCCGCGTAATCGGCGGGACGTTCGGGGTTCTCGCCTTGAAAATCCGCAAAAATCTTGTTCAAATTGGTTTGCGTGTCGCGAACGGCAAGAGGCGCGGCATAGACAAGCTCATAATTGGCGCGGTCAACACTTAGACCGAGTGCTTCCAATTCACGCATGGGTGCGAAGCGGAAATTTCGGGCTTCGTCTATATCGCTGCGGATTTGGTAAATACCGAACATACCCGGCGTTTCATGCAACAGTTCCGATTCGCGGCGGCTTTCGCTGCCGAGAGAGGTATCGGCGGTTTGCATCCGTTCCCAATCCTCTTTCTCAATACCGAAAAGCCCGTCATGCTGTTTGATTTCTTCCCTGTCGAGAGCCATTGCCTCCGTATTGTCGGGATAGAGCAGATATACGGTTTTATCCGCGTCAAATATTTCGAGCGCGGTTTGCTGATGGAGCGGAAGCATATTTTCGTAGGTATAACCGTAATAACACATTTCCGCGAAAGACGCAGCCGGGTCGGGCATTGTAATGGCGGGCTGCGGTGTTTCGGGCGGTTCGGGTTCCGGCAAGATGGGATTGCCGTGTTCGTCAAATGTTACCCTTGCGTTTTCATCCCTATCGGCAAGCGTGGCGGTTATCGGCATATAACCCTGTGATTCGATATTGTTAAACCATTCTGCTGAAAACTCGTTGATTTTACCTTGCAGATTTTTTACCGTATGCTCATTGCCGTTACCGTCTATGCTCTGACCGTCGCCGTTGTCCTCAGTCACACGTTGATAGAGCGGTGGCATGGATTGCTCGAACTCCACGGCGGTAAGTGTTTGCGCCGTTTTGTCTATCTCGAACACAATCATGGGGTCATACATCAAGTCGCCGTTCATCTTGTAAGTGTGCATGACGGAAATTCGGTTATCCCCGATATATTCAACGGATAACGGTTCAAAGCCCTTCGATTCGAGTTTCATATAGCTGTATTCGCCGCTTGCTATATTCGGGAACAATTCGGCGAATTTTTCGTAATTCGCGCGGGCTGTCTTATTGACGCGCTCCGGTTTGGCTTGCTCCGCTTTACGTTCGGCGGTTTTGGGTTCGAGATATGCTTTTATAAAAGCGTAATCCTCCAAACGCGCCTTAAAGTCCGGGCTTTCCATGTATTGCTTGAATAAGGGGTAATGCTCCCCGGCTTCAAGCAGTAAGTCATTTACCACGCGATTAACAATTTGGTCGCAGGCTCTGCGGGCGTCCGCTTCATCATTTTTGAGCAGGGTTCCCGATGATACGGCGAATTGAGCGGCTTTTTCGGCGACGATGTTGCTGTATTTAGCGTAAACGCCATTCGCCGGCGCTTCGGGGGATAATTTCGCAAGGGCAGCCTCGGCGCGTTCCCGTGCCGCATCGTTCATAATCATCTTGTAATGGTCTTTGTGTGACGAGTGGCCGACATTGTTAAATACAAAATCCACATCACTGTCTTTTAAGCCGCCCGCTACAAAATAATTTGGGCGGTTGCCCTGTTCGGTTACTTCGCCGCGAGCAATTTCAGAATTAAGGCCCGACTCCACGAATCCGAAAACCCTGCCGTCTATCGCAAGTGTGAGATAGTACCACCCCAAAGACAGACCTTCCCGCGGGTTAGAGCCGTCGCTAAGTTCCACGTTAAGGAACTTATACGTTTTCAACCCCCTCTGCTCCGCGTTGCTGTTGTCCTCCGCTTCCCGCACTTTGAGCGCGGCTGCGGCGCGTTGTTTTGTTTCCGCAACGGTTTCGGGATTATATTTGGCGAGGGTATTGTTCACGCACTCGCTGATTGTAGATTCCTTTTTGGCTTCGGGCGTTCGGTATAAGCCGATACCCATAGTCGCGCCGTTGTCGAGGGTAAGCATAACATCGCTCATGCCGCGGTATTTCCCCGTGCATGGAACGGTAGACACGCTCGCGCTCTTAGCGTTAAACGCTTTGGCAATGATGTTCAGCCGTTCTTGCAGGGGCAAATGCTCATGGCGTTTGGCGAACTCAAAGCCTTTTTGCTGTAATTCAGAATATTGCACACTCTCACCACCATTCTCTTTTTGATTTATATTGGAACGTAACTGCTCAATCGGCGTTTTGTTAATGGCTTCCCTCAGCTTATTCAAGTATTTATGAAAAGCCGTAGAATCGCCCTTATGCTTGCTTTTGTAGTAGCGGTAACTGCCGTCGTTGAGTTCCGCAAGCCCGGTATTCACCCAACCCTGCGTCCGCAGCGGCAGTTCTATACCGTACAACTTAAACAAATCAAGCACCGGATTTTTACCGTCAAACTCATGTTCCTTGTAGCCGACTGAAATGGTTTTGCCCTTATGGATTGCGTCCGCAATTTCGTCAATGCGTCCGTCAAATTTTTCTTTTTCCTGCCGCTCGGCTTCCTTGCGTTCGCGCTCGGCAATCTCCTGACGGCGGATATTCTCGGCTTCACGGGCTTCCCTGACGGGTATGTTGTGAATATCACAGTCATCAAGCCTGTTTACGACCGCCGCGTCCTGATACCGCACCCATTTCTCCGGGTCTGACATATCCCGCTCGAATTTTTCAGCGGATTGTATAATCGCCGCGTCAAATTCTTCTTCCGTTGGGCGGACATCTACGTTTTTATGAAGCTCGTAGCTCCATTCCCGTTGAAAAAAGCCGTGCATTTCTGTTATCCGTCCGCTTGCGGTAAGGAAATAGAGCTTTTTATTGCCGTCGCCTTCATCGTCGCTGAAAATCTGATACTTGCCGATGGGTTCTTCAACCTTGACCCGAAACCGTCTGCCGGTTCGGTTGTACTGACCGTCATAAAATACAGGCGTAAGCAGTACGTTAGAGCCGATAAGCCAGTCGTTTTTGGCGTTCGCGTATTCAGCGATAAGCGGGGATTCCGTTTTTGCCGCTGCCACGGTCTGCGGTTCGGGCGCGAGCGGTATTTCCTGTTTCTTAACGGCAGGCTCGGCGTTCAAATCAATACCGCGCTCTTTGGCGAGAGCGCGGTATTGGGTATCTATGCTTTCTATCATTTCAGAAGCCGCTTTTCGGATTGTATCAAGCGAAGCGTGGAGTTCCTTTGCTTCCTCTGTTTTGCTCCAGTTCGCCACATATCCGAAGCTGTTCGCGCCGGTTTCTATGCCGAATTTTTGGCAGACTACATACGACACGCTCTCAGCTTCCACTTCCTCAACACGGCGGCTTTTAGGCTTTGCTTCCTGTTCCGAGCCGTCTGCGAGATTGGGTTCAACCTTGCGCCGTTCATGGAGGTTGGCGTGTGCCATTTCATGTATGACCGCCGATATAGTCTGCACTTCGCTCATACCCTCGCGTATGCCGATTTTATCGCCGAACGCGCAGTAACCGTCTTGGTCGCTCATTGGCTCGAATACAATCGGCAGCGGCGATACCCTGCGGAGCGCGTCCATAAACAGTTCGTAACGCTCCACATCACCCGTCAGCGTTTCGGCAAGTTCCGGGAGCGGCTCGCCGTCTGTCTGTGATATATCAAACACCGAAACTGTTTTGAATCTCGCGCCCATACGCATTAGTGTTTCCATAACGGGCTGGCCGTTTTCGTCAAGAATCGGCTGTTTCGTATCGGGGTCGAGTTTTTCAAACTCTTTACTCTCCGCAAATGGGATGGGCGCGAGTATTTTTATCCCGCGTTCGCCTTTCTTGACTTGCCGCTTGAAGTTATTTTTCCAGCTTTGATAACCCGCGACGCGCTGCGCGTCGGGTTTTTGGGTATATATCAAAAGCGTATTGCGGGTCGAATAATTGTGAAAGCGCGACATAACGCTTAAATACTCGGCGTATTTATCGCTCTCAAACAACGATTTCACGCCCTCGTCAAGTTTTTCGAGTATTTCGCGCATTTGATTGTAGTCTGCCATCGCTATTTACACCTCCTGTCCGTCGCGGTTTTTCTTTTTAGCGGGAGTGTCGGCATTTGCCTTATCACGTTCCACTTTCTGCTTGTTATCGTTGATTTTGCCGAGAAAATCGGGCTTTTCCACTTTAGGCACGGATTTGGCCTGCTCCGGCTTGTCGCGTTGAGTGGCGTACATCATTAAATTATCGAAGTGCGCCGGGTGTGATTTTATGTTTATCGTTTTCAAGTCATCAGCGTTGCCAATCACCGATTTTGCCCATTCGCGGCGGCTGTCCGATATGCGCCCGTCATTTCTAAGCGAAGTCAAAGCAACGGTCGCAAGCAGTTCATCAGTCCTTTCCTTGCCGAAACGAGCGTCTAAAACTTCAAGAGAGTACGGGACACTCTTTTGCTCCACTCCCTCTTGGATTGCCGCGTCTATCACGTTCCCATATTCTCTCAACGCCTTGTTCTCCGCGACGCGAAGCTCTTTTTCAGACGGCTCGGTATAAAGGAACATTTTATTTGCACACGGCACATAAAGATTGTTGTCCTCAAGGCATCGGAAAATATCGGCTGTGCTGCCTTTTGCCGCTTTATAAAAGTTTTCATGGTTGTAATGTGTTTTACCGAAAGAAAGGTCGCAGCCCATGTTTCGCATGGCATATTGCGCGTCTGTTTTCCAAAGCCGGGAATCTCCTTCAAGCTGTCTGTCTGTTTCTCCGTATTTGAAATTGCGATACGGCTTGAAATGATAATCGCCAAACTTGAACACCGAACTGTCGCGCTCTATATCAAGTTTATTTTTCGCCCATTGCGGCAATCTATCTTCATCGGCTATTCCGAGTATTTGATGCCTGCCGTAAACAACTGACGCGCCGGAATATAACTCTTTACCGAAAACGCTTGTGCCTTTCGCGTCAGGACGCGCCCCGTTGCCGTGGGTACAGCGTATTATCTGGCTGTCGGAATAACGAAATTCGGGGCTGAGTTCGCTTGCTTTCACAATAAGCAGCTTACCCGTGTAGCTTGACTTATCGCTATCCGGCAGACAATGGGACGCCGTAAGCATAGTTCCGTCAACGCCGCGCTCGGCGCGGCTTGCGCGTTCTTCTTCAATTACACCTATAAGAGTTGACTGGCGTGTCAGAAACTCCTTTATAGCGGAAACATACCCCGGAAACGCTGATTTATGGTACGCTTCGCCGTCACTGTCACGGTTGCAGACAAGATACGGCGACTCCATTTCGGGATTTTCCGCTAAAACGATTTCGATTCTGCCGATTTGAACGCTTTGTGTTTGTTTCCAGCCGTCAATGTACTGTGGTTCCGGCATTCTTTCATCGGGATAACTGTGCAGGCGGTCGTTGACTTCGTTCTCCATATAATGAATAGCGTCGAAGGCTAAATCCTCGTTATAAGGCTCATCATAATCGGGCGTCATGTTGTACGGACACATTTCAACAAGCGCGGCGAGAGGCTTATCAAGCGTAGTCAGGTAGTCCGTCAGTTTATGGGAAAACTCGCTTATCCTGTCCTCGAAGAAGTTAAGCATTGCTAACGCTTCTTTTGCGTCTGCTTCATCAAAGTACGCTCCCGATTCTTTACCGGAGTGAAACTCCACGCGCAGCCTGTTACACAAAACCGTGTCATAAACGGAAGCGAAGCTGCCTTTTGAGAAGTCGGAACCGAAAAAACTCACGGCGGAGGGGTCGCTTTCACGGTGTTGTTTAAGGCTTTCTATTACATTGTCGGCGGGATATGGGTATGCGGCGAACCACGGGCCGTTTGCGTCGTCTGGTTTACGGTAAATAATAAACGGCGTGGATATGTCACTTTCGCTTACAAGCGGCATAATCTCGTTGATTACGTCGCTGAAATTCTTAGCCATAATTCACCTTGTCCTTTCCGGCGCAGGTTCGTGTCCGTCTATCGGAGCGGCGTTGCGTTCCGCTTCGGCTTTGAAATAATCAAGCCGATTAAGGAAGTCACGCTTTTGCGCGCTATCGTCTTTGGGTGGGGCGTTACCAATAATGCCGTCTATATTGTTGTAATTGCCCTCGACACTCATCTCCGCGCTTGCGAGATGGTTGAAAAAATCGCGCCCCTGTCGTTGGCGGGTATATTCATTCTTCATAATGCTTTGCCCTCCTTTTCTTCATGGGTACAAGGTAGCCGGACGGCGTAAAAATGCCGCCCTCCGCTTCGGCGAGCCTGCGTCCGTATTCGGCGCGGTCGATTCGGCGTTTGGGCGGCAAGATTGCCGTGTTGGGATTGCCGAGGTGAGCGTTGCCTAAATCCTCAGCATCCCGAATATCGGGATAACGCTTGTATTTATTCTTCACCGTAATCACCCATTTCTTCCTCATCGCCGGGGAAAGAAAAAGCATCGTCCTCATCGCAGGCATCGCAAACCTCATACATACGGTTTTCGATGAAAATGTCTGAGTTATCCTTGCCTTTAATGTCCAAGCTAACTGGAACGCGGTATTCTTTTATCTTTTCGTCCCACCAATCGTTTTTGGATGAGATGTATCCGAGTGCGGCAAACCTTCCGTTTTCCAGCCAATAGGTGTTTTTGCCAAATTTCTCAATGTCGATTGAATCCTTAACCGATGAAGGCAATCCTGAAAAATCCAACTCTGCAAGCCGACGATAGGCCAATTCCGATTCGTTTGAAATATCCGTGGTAAAACCGTAATCTTTTGTGTTGTAAGTGTAATTGATGAGTTCTTCCACCTTGCTGAAACGGTGAGTGCCGGTCATTATCGCTATCAATTTCAATAACTCGTCGTCATTTAATTTTTGGAGCCGGGAAGCAAGGTGATTAACTTTTGCGAACGAAGCGTTATTGAAGTCAATATAACCGGGCAGACTTGTACTGTATTCGGTTAAAGCCACATCTGCTATTACGCTCTCGCCATTTCCCAACATACTTTTAGTGAGTGGGAGTTGAAACCATTGAGCGTTATGCGGAGCTTCTTTGATTTGAAAACGAGCCGCTATATAGAGCGGGATGCACAGTTTGTTGTTTTTCATTTAGAAACGCCTCCTTTGTTTTTTGAGTTTGCACAAAATTCGAGCTTGAAGTTGACGAACTGGCCGCCCGTATCGTCCAAAACGACCGTCGCGTCGTACTTTTTGCCCGTTTTTTCCGAATACAAACCCTTGACGGCAACACGTCCGTTTTTGAGTAACGCGGCGACAATAGCGGCGGTCAGCGGCTTCTTTTTCGCCGTCCAAAACTTGCTTTCGCGCCAAATCTTAAAGCCGCAGGTACGGCCGTCACAGAAAAAGCCCTTCGTACCTTCGCGCACGGGAGAACCGCAGCGCGGGCAGATACCGAGGGCTTCAGCGGCTTGCCGATTCGATTCGGGGAATAACGACATGAACTCAGGCTTCGGGGTGTTGTTACTCAACACAATAGATTTCGTAAACGCCGCGATACCGTCCATGAACGCCTTGCCGTCAAGCTCGCCGCGTTCCACTTGTTTGAGTTTGTGTTCCCATTCGGCGGTCATTTTCGCCGATGTAAGCGCGTTCGGAAGTACGGCGATAAGATTCTTACCCTTATCGGTGGGGCGCAGATTCTTCTTTTGCCGTTCCACAAAGCCGCTCTTGACGAGCTTCTCTATAATCGCCGCCCGTGTCGCGGGTGTGCCAAGCCCTTTGCGTTCGGCATCATCGGGCATATCCTCCGCGCCTGCCGATTCCATACTTGATAGAAGTGTGTCCTCTGTAAAATGCTTCGGCGGCGTGGTCGCGCCCTCTTTGACGAAAACGGTAACACCGTCAAAAGTCTGACCTTTTGACAATCCCGGTAATTCCGATTCGTCCTCACCGTCCTCGCTATCATCGGGCTGTGTTTTCCAACCCGGCGTAATGACGGTTTTACCTTTTGCCGTAAAGGTTTTACCCTCGCAATCGAGCGTTACCGTAACAGCTTCGTAAACGTGCTTAGGCGAAACGGCGGCAATCAACCGTTTGCATACAAGGTCAAAAACTTCGCGCTCACCGCTCGGCAAAGCGGAAGCATCGGCGTTACGGCTTTCCAATGTCGGGATAATGGCGTGATGGTCTGTTACCTTGCCGACAATGCGGTCAATATCCGGTTCAAAATCCGTATCGCCGATGATTTGCGAAACCGTATCACGCATATCGTCCGTGATAAACTTCGCGTCCGTGCGCGGGTAGCTGACGATTTTCTTGTCGTACAACGATTGAACGTAATCAAGGGTCTGCTGTGCGGTATATCCGAGCAGACGGTTAGCGTCACGCTGTAAACTGGTGAGGTCATATAATTTCGGCGGTGCGACGGTCTTTTTGACGCGCTCAACCTCTTTAACCGTCGCGGTTTTGCCGTTGCAAGCATCGGCTATCACGTCGGCTTCGGCGCGTTCCTTGTGCCGTTCACCGCCTGCCGTGAAGGTGGATAAATCAATGGTCGGCGTATAGAACGGCTCTTTTACGAAAGCGGATATGTCAGATTCGCGCTTCACGAGCATGGCAAGGGTCGGCGATTGGACGCGCCCGGTGTTCAAAACTGTGCCGTAAAGCACCGTGAACAAGCGTGTGCAGTTCAAGCCGACAAGCCAGTCCGCGCGCTCGCGGCAAGACGCGGCGGCGTAGAGTGTATCGTACTCCGCGCCGTCTTTAAGGTTTTTGAAACCTGACAAAATCGCCGCGTCCTCCATTGAGGAAATCCACAAGCGTTTTAGCGGTTTCTTAGACTTCGCGTGGTCGTAGACGAGCCGGAAGATAAGCTCTCCCTCGCGCCCCGCGTCGCAGGCGTTGATGATACAGTCCACATCGGCGCGGCTCATTAACTCTTTGAGGGTATTAAGCTGTGCCGCCTTATCTTTCGTGGGGATGTGCTTCCAATCCTGCGGCACAATCGGCAGGTCGGCATACCGCCACTTAGCGAAGTCGCCGTATGCGTCGGGCGGAGCGAGTTCGAGCAGATGCCCGAAACAGTACGCCACGATATACCCGTTGCCGATAAAAAAGCCGCCCTTGCGCTCATTCGCGCCGATGGCGGCCGCTATGCCCTGCGCTTGCGAGGGCTTTTCACAAATTACGAGTTTATACAAGATTTGTTCCTCCCTTGAAACGCAAAAAGCCGGAGTCCGCATATAAGCGAAAGCTCCGGCTTTAAGGTTTATGTTGTTATTTATTTGTCCGCAAGGTTTATAACTTTCAAACCGCGCTCGCGGGCTAAACGGACGGTCTGCGATGTGCCGCTACGCCCATGCTTCATATAAGCGACGCACACACCGCTGTTCTCAACGAGATAAATGTTCCTCTGTTCCATACAGCCTTGAAAATACGGCTGTTCTGAAACATAGATAACCTCGTCGGCGGTTTCAAGCAAATGTTTGTATGTTTGTTTATCCGCAGGCTTCCATCGCTCGTCTTGATTGGAACAGGGCAGAGCCATACATAGTTTAATGTCTTGATTTTGATTCCGCGCCGTCAATACGGCATACGCCGCCATAGTGTCAAATCCGGTCGCGCCGCCGTTCAAAAATCGCGTAACGCCTTGACCGACAAGCTCAGATATTGTTTCTCCAAGCCGCTCTTTGAGCCTCGGCAAATCCTCGTTTTGAATAATTCGGTGTCCTGTAAAGCAAGCTGTTCTTTCAATCATAATCGCTTCCTCCTTTATATAGGCAATATTGCCTATCACGCATTACCTTCATTATAGGCAATAATGTCTATATGTAAAGGGAGTGAACGCCATGATTTCTTATGCTCCGCTGTGGAGGACGATGGAAAAAAAGAACGCCTCAACTTATACCTTGCAAGTTAAAGGCGGCGTGAGCAGTTCCACGATACGCAGAATGAAAGCGAATGAGTCGGTATCGACAAACACGCTTGACGCTCTGTGTAAAATATTGAACTGCAATTTATTTGATATAGCAGAATATCTCCCGGATTCGGAAGAATTATCGGAGGTAGGAAAATGACCGGAAGTGAAGCGAGAAAGATAACTGCGGATATGTTAGCTGTTATGACGCCGGAGAATTATATCGAGCAGTTAAACAGATGGCAGGAAATGGGGCTGGAAAGCGGCCGGAATAGTGAACGTGAGGAAATCGTCTGCCGTCTATTGGCAAGCGGAATGACCGCCGATGAAATAGCCGTGGTTTTGTGCCTCAGAACAGATGCCGTCCGTATTATCGAAGGCAATAACGCCGCGATAAAAATACCCGAATATACCAAGAAATTAAAAGAAAGACGAAAACGCAGAGAGCAAAAAAAGTAAGGGGCGGTTTCCCGCCCCTAATGCGTTATTCTGCCTAAAACCCTGTCCTCGGCAGTTGGTTAGGCTTCGCGTAGATAGTCGTTACCCAATTTGCGCTTCCGATTACCCATTCGCTGCCGTATTTGCCGCCGACATCAACCCTGTTACCAAATTGCTGTCCGTTCGGCAGGTTAGGCTGTACCCTTACGAATACCTGCGGGATTTCAACCTGCGTAAAGCCCGCCCTAACCGTGCCGAATACGAGGGTGAAGCTCGTGATGAACTCGTCGCTTCTCAAGCCGAGCGCGGCGGGTCTTGTGTCGATGACATTGTTGACCGTTGTGCTGAGATTATCCGCTATGACGCGGGTATCGCCCTTGTTGGTAGTAGCGATGATTTTGTATCTCAACGATTGATTGTACGTTCCGGTTACGATTCGCTCAAGCCTTACCGCTTCGGTCGGCAGCACGTCACGCCAGTAGAAATCGGTGAGCGGCACGGTTGAATCGTTCCGCACCTGTCTGATGTCGTAGCGGATTAAATCGCCGGACATGGCTTCGTTATTACCAGTTTTGCGGATTGTTACGCCTGTGTTCGCCGAATAATTAAGGAACTCGCGTCTGATGATTTGCGTGGCGAACTCAATCTCGATGTCGAGGGATTCCGTAGACAGCCTATACCATTGCGGGGCTTGTACTTCCTTAACGGTGTAACGCCCAAGCGGGAGAGGCTTTGAAACGGCGCGTCCGTCAGAACCGCTCACGAAACGGTCAACGAGGTTGCCCGTCCTGTGGTGGTAGACTTCAAAAACCGCACCCGCGAGCGGAGTGCCTTTCGGCAAGCCGTTGACCTCGTTGTCGTCGCCGGAGAGCTTCAATATTTGGATTTGACCCATCTGCGGGGTATTTTCCCACACGACCTCCGTGATTCTGCCGCTTCTGAACTCAACCGTTCTCGGCATATCATCGCGGTAATAACCGTCCGCGGCGCGTGTCTCCCTTATGGTATAACGCCCCTCGGTTAATATGCCTGTGAAGTCGATAAGTCCGTTATTGTCTGTGATATAAGTTCCCACATTGCGGTTATTGGAATCGAATACCATAAATTCAACCCCGAAAATCGGCTGTTTGGTTACGCTGTCGATTTTGAGCAGCCTTAACCCCGCTTTTTGCCTGTTGGTGACGTTAAGGGTGGTCAGTCTGCCCGGTGTAACCGTTACGGTGTGAACGGTCGTATCAAGCTCATATCCGTCAAGGGCTTGTTGTTCTACGACATGGTACTCGCCGGGGGGAAGCGTGTTGATTTGGATTCTGCCGTTTGCGTCCGTGATAAAACCGCCTGCGGCGTTCCTGTTCGGGCTGTTGGCTTGGGTATTGGGCTGATTGCCGTCCGACATCAAGCCTGTAACAACCTGCCCGTCTGCGCGGCGCACTTCAAAGACAACGCCGGCGAGAGGCTGCCTTGTGGCTTCGTCCGTCTTGACGATAAGCAAACCGCTCATTGCTGTGTTTTCCACGGTCAGCTTTGCGGGCTGCCCCCACTTGACTTCTACGTTACGCGGTTGGCTGTCGAGAATATAACCGCTTGCCGCCCTTGTTTCGGTGACAGTGTACCAGCCTTGCTCCAATTCGGGCAGGAAGATAGTGCCGTCATTTCTTGTGGTAAACTCGCCGATGCGCTCGCCGTTCATCTTGCTTACACTGAACATAACGCCCGCAATCGGTTGACGGGTATTGCTGTCAATTTTAATAATCTGCAATCCCGCCATCGGTTTATTGACGAACTCAACCTCTGTAAGCCTGCCGCTTCTGACGATGACCGTTTGCGGCGCGGCATCGAGGATATAGCCGTCCGGCGCGGCGGTTTCGGAAACGATATACGTTCCTTCTGTTAAATCGGAAATGATGATTTTGCCCGCTGTATCGGTTCTATAAGTTCCGATTCTTTCGCCGTTATCGCGCTCCAACACGAAAGTCGCGCCGGGGAGCGGGGCTCTGCTGACGGAATCAAGTTTCTGAATGACAATACCGCTTAAAGGTTTGTTAAGGAACTCAACCGTCGCTAACTGCCCTGAACGTGCCGTTACGTTTTGGGGTTCAGCGTCGAGGATATAACCATCGGGCGCGGCGATTTCGCCGACTACATACACACCTTCATTAAGACCGGGTATGATAACCTTTCCATCCGCTTCTGTTCTGAAAGTGCCGATTACTTCACCGTTTGCGCGGGTGATTCTGAATGTCGCGCCTGCCAACGGCGCGCGGTTGGTGGCATCCAGTTTAATGATTTGGATTCCGCTCAAAGGTTTGTTAAGGAACTCGACCGTCGCCAACTGCCCCGACCGTACCGTTACGTTTTGCGGTTCTGCGTCAAGGATAAAACCATCGGGCGCGGCGATTTCGCCGACTACATAGACACCTTCGCCAAGATTCGGAACAAGGACTTTGCCGTCCGCTTCCGTTCTGAAAGTGCCGATTACTTCGCCGTTTGCGCGGGCAACTCTGAATGTCGCGCCTGCTAACGGTGCGCGGTTTGTCGCGTCCAGTTTGATGATTTGTATTCCGCTCAAAGGTTTATTGAGGAACTCAACCGTCGCTAACTGCCCTGACCGTACCGTTACGTTTTGCGGTTCGGCATTGAGGATATAACCATCGGGCGCGGCGATTTCGCCGACTACATAGATACCTTCGTCAAGGTTCGGAACAAGGACTTTGCCGTCCGCTTCCGTTCTGAAAGTGCCGATGCGTTCGCCGTTGGCTCTGGTTACGGTAAAGGTTGCTCCCGCCAAAGGCGCGCGGTTTGTGGAATCAAGTTTTACGATTTGGATTCCCGAAAACGCCCTGTTGGTGAATGTGATAGTCGTCGGAGCGTGGGAGCGTACTTCGATTGTCCTTGCCGTGCTGTCAAGATGATAACCCTGCGGGGCGCGGGTTTCACTTACCACATACCAACCCGGTCTGAGATTCGGTACGGCTATTGAGCCGTCATTGCCTGTGGTAAATTCACCGACTGACGCGCCGCCTTGATGCTGAACAGTGAATACCGCTCCGGCTAACGGCCTGCCCGTGATTTCGTCGGTTTTTCTTATAACAAGGCTTCCGTAAGGCGCGTTAGTAAACGCAACCTCCGCAACCCTGCCGGACACGACCGTAACCGTTTTCGGAGTTTGGTCGAGGATATAACCGTTCGGCGCGGCGGTTTGGCTTACGATATACGAGCCTTCGGAAAGGTCAGGAATTAAAATTTTCCCTGCCGTGTCGGTTCTGTATATGCCGATTCTCTCGCCGTTTGAACGCGCTACATTAAATGTGCCGTTCGCAAGCGGATTTTGGGTAGCCGCGTCGGTTAAGAGGATTTGTATACCGCTGTGCGGTCTGTTCATAAATTCAACCGTTGCGAGCCTGCCCGTTACCACGTTTACGGTCTTGGGTGTTTCGTCAAGCTGATAACCGTTGGGAGCGGCGGTTTCACTTACGATATAGGAACCTTCGGCGAGATTGGGTATAAGAACCATGCCGTCCGCGCCTGTCCTGAAAGTGCCGATGTTTTCGCCGTTCGACCTTGTAACGCTGAAGGTTGCGCCCTGTAACGGCTGACGGGTTACGGCATCAAGTTTGGTTATTTGTATGCCGCTCAAAGGCTTATTGAAGAATGTTTCACTCACGAGCCTGCCGCCGCTGATGCTTATTGTTTTCGGGGTTTCGTCAAGCTGATAACCGTTGGGAGCGGCAATTTCGCTGATAATGTACGTTCCCTCGGCCAACTCGTTTATAAGCACAGTACCGCTTGAATCCGTGCGGAATGTACCAATGCGTTCACCGTTTACTCTATCAACGGAAAATATCGCGCCCGAAAGCGGATTATGGGTCACGCTATCAAGTTTAACGATTTGGAGGCTGTTCAGTCTGTTATTGCCGAAAGTTACGGTGTTGCCTGTGAGTGTGACGCTGTTGTGGAAAACATCGCCTGTAGCAGTCACTTCCACAATCCGCACGGGGTCGTTAAGTTCATAGCCCGCAGGGGCTTTGACCTCGGTAATCGTGTATATGCCCGGTTGGACACGCGGCACAACAACCGCGCCTGTGTTGCTTGACACAACATATGCGATAAATACGCCGTTTTTCTCCACGATGAACTCCGCGCCGGAAAGCAATTCGCCCGTTGCGGCATCGGTTTTGCGGATATAGAGGTTCGGAAGCTCCCTGTTGGTAAACTCAACAATCGTCAATCTGCCGCTCCGCACCTCTACGGTCTGCGGCGGCGAGTTAAGCAGAAAGCCCACCGGGGCTTGGATTTCACTTACGATATAAACGCCGGGGGTAAGCCCGTGAACAATGATTTTTCCCGCGACATCGGTAGTGTATCTGCCGACACGCTCGCCGTTGACGCGCTCAATCGTAAATACCGCGCCGATAAGCGGGGTTTTGCCGTCCATGCCCGTTTTGAGGATTTGAATACCGCTCAAAGGCGCGTTTTCAAATTCCACGGTTGCCAGCCTGCCGCTTGTTACCACAACGGTTTTCGGGGCTTCGCTGATTATATATCCTTCCGGGGCAATGGTTTCAGAGACGATATACGTTCCGCTTTCGAGGTCAGGCACAATAATTTTACCCGCCGAGTCCGTCCTGAACGTACCGATACGCTCGCCGTTGGCGCGTTCGACTACGAATGTCGCGCCGGAAAGCGGATTTTTGGTTACGGCATCGAGCTTCAAGATTTGAATACCGCTCATAGGCTTATTCAAAAACTCAACGCTGTGAATTTTGCCGCCTTGAATAACGACGGTTTGCGGTATGCTGTCGAGCTGATAGCCGTCCGGCGGCCTTACTTCGCTGACTACATACGCGCCTTCTCTAAGATTGCCGACAAGGACTTTACCTGCGCTGTCGGTGATAAACGTGCCGACATTTTCGCCGTTGGCGTGTTGCACCCTGAACGTAGCACCTGCAAGCGGAGCGCGTGTGAAGAAGTCCAGTTTAAGGATTTGCAAGCTGTTTTCTGCGCGGTTCGTTATGGTTACAACGGTAGGCACGGTGGCTCTGACTTCTACCGTCCTCGCCGGTTCGGTGATAAGATAGCCGACCGGGGCGCGGGTTTCGGTAATGACATACCAACCCGGCGCGATTGAGGGGATATTAGCCCTGCCGCTTGCGTCTGTGGTAACATCCGCGACAAACTCGCCGTTTTGCGTGGTTATGCGGAATCTCGCGCCTGCGAGGGGTTCGCCGTTAAATTCATCGGTTTTTATGATTTGCAAACTGGCAAGCCTGCTGTTCATAAATTCAAGACGATGCAGGGTTTCGGCGGTTACTTGAACGCTCTGCGGGGTTTCGTCAAGGATATATCCGGGAGGTGCTTGCGTTTCAACGACGGTGTACCAACCGGGGTCAAGATTCGGGATATGGAACAAGCCGTCCGCGTTGGTGGTGTACGAGCCTAAGAGTGTACTGCCACGGAACACGTTGAACCTTGCGCCGGGTAGTGCCGCTCTGGTATCTCTGTCATGCTTTGTTACGACAAGACCGCTTCGGGGTTGATTCTCGAAATCCACCGCGAAGGTATTGACGTAATCAACGTATTGCGACTTTGTGCTTGTGGCAAGCAAATAGCCTGTCGGAGCGGAAACCTGCGAAATGATATACGTTCCTCTGGCGATGCGCGGCAGGGAGAAAGAGCCGTTCGCGCCCGTGGTGAAATTACCCATATCCGCGCCGCCGCTCATTCTGACGTTAAACACCGCGCCGGAAAGGGGTTCTTTGCTTACGCTGTCTCTAAGATTAACAAGCAATGTACCGAGTGGAGAATTAGCGAATTGAACCTTAAAAACGCTTTGGTCTGCGTTGGTGTGTTGCAAACGTACCGTCCGCACATTGGGTACATTATCCATTGCGTAGCCTTGCGCGGCGGTGAGTTGCGTTACCCTGTAATCGCCTGCGGGGAGGTTTTCAAGATAAAATTGACCTCTTGCGTCGGTGGTATAAACGCCATCGGCGTGATTGCCGACCGCTTTACCCTCAACGTCGGTGACGCTGAATGTCGCGCCGCCTACGCCAAGCCCGGTGTTTTTATCGTTAAGGGTAATGAGCAAGCCGCCGTAGCGGTAGTTAGAAAAAACGAGTTCAACAATGCTTGTGCCGTCCGGCTTAATAAAAGCGTGTTGGTCGTTGCTGATGGAAAGCTGATAGTTGTTCGGGGGCATGGTTTGGCGAACGATGTAATAGCCGCTTGGTAAGCCGGATATAACAATAACGCCGCTGCTGTCTGAATCGACGGTTGCGACAAGCGTACCTAATCCGCCGCTTACCGCGCTGTTATTAAAGTAGATTTCAAATCTCGCGCCGCCGAGCATACGGTGGGTCACTGCGTCCTCAATCTTAATGACGATGCTGTTAAGAGGGTAGTTCTCCGCGCCGCCCGATGCGAAAGCGGGAGCGGCAGACGAGAACAAACCGAAAAGCATTACTGCCATAAGCAGTAGAGAAGTTATACGTTTCATATGCGTATCTCCTTTCAAATTTAGGGTTGATTACCGAATGTGATTGTGATTCCCGGAAAATCGGGGTTGAGAAAAACGATTGTGCCGCCTGTGATTACGACGTTATCGAAGTTTGGCGGCGGTTCTGCTGTTTGCGTTTGTGCGGCAAACGCGGGTATGGCGATTTTCAGCGCGTCGCTTATGTTACCGTCTAAATCCCTTACCCTGATGTAAACGTCTTTCGCGCCTGCCGTCATAAAAACGGTGATATTGTTGACACCCGCCACGCAGACAGTTCCCAAGCCGGTCGTAGGAACAATCGGTTCATTCGCGCCGCTGTCTACGACGGTGTAAAAATATCTGCCCGCCGCGCTTGACGTAAACGATACCGCCGCGCTCAGGTTGCTGTTGCGCGTGACCGCTCCTGCTGTAAGGGTCGGTTTCGTTTGGTTTCCACCGGGATTATCGCCGGGGTTTGACGGGTTTGTGATTGTGCCGATGGGTTGGCCTTGACCGTTCGTTATTGTTATATTGCCGAACGAACCGCCGCCGGGGATTGCCATACCGCCGCATCCCGGATGACCGCAGTTGCTACCGCATAAACGGCTGCACCAATGACCGCACCAATCGCCGCCGTTACCGCGAGAGCCGTTCGCCGGGTTTGTGCGCGGGTCAACATATAGATTGACTTGGGTTTGGGCGAAGGTGTAACTGTTTTCGCCGGGGGATAGGAAAACCCTTGTAACAGGGTTAGTCGGCAGGCTGTACCCCGGCGCGGGTGAGATTTCCGTGATGATGTACCAACCGGGCTGAACATGGGGCAAGACAATAAGACCGCACCGTGTTATATAAGTACCCAAGTTGATAATCCCGCCGTTTGGGGCTTCGTACTGGATTCTGTACGTCGCGCCTGTGATGCCGCGCCCTGTCATTGCGTTTGTTTTGGTGAAAATGAGTGTCGGCTTCAAGAGGTTTTCAAAGATTAACTCTGTCGGTTCATACCATTTTAGAAGCGCGTCCTTTACAGGGTTCGCGTCAAGCAGATACTCAATCGGCGGTGTTACCTCCGTCACGCGGTAGATTTTTTCTTCCAACAGATAACCCGTGCGCGGCGAAATCTCTATCATGCCGTTTACGTCCGTCAGGAACTCGCCGATGGTTTGACCTTCAAGACGTTGCACCCTGAACATCACGCCCTGTAGCGGTTCGCCTGTCACTTGGTCGCGTTTGAGGATTGTCAGCACCGGACGGGGACGGTTGAAGAACGTCAGTTGCTTATTATCGCCGCCCTCTAACAGAATTTCCTTACGGGCAGGGTCACGGAAATAACCGTATGGCTCGTCAATCTCCTGCACCGAATAGATGCCGGGGTCTAAGTCAGTCCAAACGATTCTGCCGTTCGCGTCCGTTATCTGCGCTTCTTCCCACGTTTCACCCTCTGTACGCCATAAACGGAACGTCGCGCCCGCAAGGGGCAGGTTCGTTAATTCGTCGTACTTGATAAGCGTGAGAGTGGGTTTTTTCAAGTTTTCAAACGTAACCACGTTGTTCTCGCCGGAGCGCATGGTGACGCGCTGCCAGTTCGGGTCGGACAGGACATAACCGGGCGGGGGTTCAATCTCTGTCACAATCAACGTCCGTTCGGGATTGTTTTGGAACAGCGTCCACGGCAGAACGATTTGACCGCTGCTGTCCGTGGTAAACGGGGAGCCGGACACGCTTTGACCGTTTTCGTAAATCACAGTAAAGACCGCGCCCGCGAGGGATTGACCCGTTTCTCTGTCGCGTTTGATGATTGTAAGGCTTGGGTTTCGGTAATTCCGCACGGTTGCGCGATTGCTGCCGCCCGCACTAAGCACAATCCCTATCGGTTCCTCAATCAGAACATAGCCTGCCGGAGTTTGGATTTCCGTTAGGATATATGTCCGCCCGTGGGAGAGTTCGTTGCCGTTTGTGCCTCTACCGAGGATGGCAATGCCGCTTCCGTTCGTTGTACCTTGCCATGTTTCGCCCGTCGCGGGGTCGCGCAGTTCAAATACCGCGCCTGAAAGCGGAGAGCCGGAATCACCGTCAATCTTCAATACCTCAAAAAAGGTTTTAGGTATGTTTTGGAATGAAGTGCTTGCGCTCTGCCCCCATGTAAGCGGTATGGAACGGAACTGCGTACTGTCAAGCTGATACCCCATCGGAGCTTGGATTTCGCTGATGGTGTACTGACCTGCGGGGAGATTATCAAAAACAACCCTGCCGTCGCCTCCCGTTATCCCAACCCGGTCGATGGGTATGCCGTTCTCGTTACCTTCGGGAAAATAACCTTGAATACGAAAATGCGCTCCCGCAAGGGTCGCTCCCGTGATTTCATCGTGCTTGCTAACCTCTATCTGCCCGAAAGGGTAGTTCTCAAAGGTCAGCAAAACCGATGTGGGATTCGGCGAGAGGACGATTTCATACTCGATGTCGATAAATTCGACCGTTTCGACGGTCACAGACCAGTAGAAACCCTCGCCGCTGATGGTTTCGCTGTCGGTGCTGATAATCGGTGTACCCTCGGCGGTGACGGTTACATCGGGCGGCACAACCCAAAACCCGTATGCCGTATGCTGCGGCAATAATGAATAGTTATGGGGTGCGCGTTCTTCCTCGACCATGTAGAAGCCGTAGGGAAGCCCCTCAATCGACCAAACGCCGTCAGCCACGGTGGAGGTTATATCCTCACCCGCCGCCGTCGTCGCGCCTGCCGTCAGGACTTGCGAAATGTTTACGCCCGTGTTGTTTACCGTGAAAACCTGCCCGTCGCCCGTAACAAGGGTCATGGCGGTCATACCGCGAAGCCGCATCAGCGCGCCGGGGATATTTTCGCGGGTAAGCGCGTCAATCTTTTGGATTACCACGCTTACGGGAGTCATTGTTGGTGTTATCGGTTCCGGGGTAGGTTCGGGGCCGGGTTCTTCTGTTTCGGTTGTAAACGAAAACGCCGCGCTTGCCGATATTTCGGGGATATAAAACACGATGTCCTGCCACCCTGTCGGGTCGTTGGGGTTCTGCATCATCCAAACGCGGTCTGCGAACTGGTTGTGGATTCCCACCAGATTCACGGCGGCGGTTTTACCACGGAAGTTCGCGTTGTTCGGCATTTCAATTTGGAACGACGTTATATCATCCCTAAAAACCCTCGTCGGATTGACGGGCGCAATGGCAATCACGCTGCCGTCAACGATTAGCCTTGCGCCGACCGGCGTACCCGCCGCCCATTCAAAGGTGAAGGGGTTAAAATAGCGGTTGGTTTTGCGATTATAGGTGATATTGAAAGATTCGGAACGCGCGTTTGAGCCGTGGATAATCCGCCCCGTGTCCGATGTGTCTTTTTCGCCGTTCACCATGATTCCGGGGTAAGCGGCGTGATTCGCGGTATACGAGCCGTTCGCAAGGCTTCGCGCTTGCTCCAACACCAACGCTTCCCCGGCATATGTGCGGGTCGGGTGGTTAGCCATAGCAACGGCTACTCTGGTAACATAAGCCCACCACATCCGTTCCTCGGTGTCCAAGTCCGCGCCCGACCATTCCGAATTGACCGGGAAGCCGTTCTTTAAGGCATTGCGAAGCTGTGCGCTCGCTTCTCCTACCAATTCATACACAGCCCCGTCACTTTCCGGGCCGCGCAAATTCGGGTCTGCACAGTAGGATTCGTAGCCGATACCGTCTACCTGAGCGATATAACGCCGCGCGCTTACGCGAGCCCCGTTCATCGTAATACTTGGGTCACGCGAGAAATCGGCTGATATGCCGGCAATACTGCTTACGTTAGGTTTCGCGCTTGCGTTCATGGGGGCAATAGCCATAGCCATTGGCTGAATCGCCGATACATTGACGATGTTTAGTACCCGTTCATCATCAACGCTGATGGGTTCTCCGTCTAAGTAAATATTGTTGTCTGACGGATTTACCAGCGCAGAAGAATGAATGGGAACAGCCCCCATCAACATTACAAACGCCATGAAGAATGTAAGCAGGGGTCTTAAAACATTCTTGCTGTTCATAAAAGTCCTCCTTGTTTTTATTGATTTAGTCGCTGATTACCGCATAAAAATATGCGTAAACAATGGAAAAAGGCAGCTATGCCTTTTTGAGCATAACTGCCTTTGCGTGAGTTATTATTTGAATTTGCTTTGAATTAGAAGCCTGTGGCGAAGGTAGCACCCGATGTTACAAGTCCGTTTGATTCAAGTTTTGGGGTTATCCCGAACGCCATTGTGATATTTGCGTTGAAGCTGTAGAGCATATGCCTGTTGTGTCCCGGCGATTCTTTCCAGCTTGTGAAGATGCTTAGTGCTGTTTCAATCGGGTCGGGGCTGAGTGCGCCCACTCCTATGACATTCTCGGCATACCGTGTGTTGAGGTTGTTTCGGGAGTTGTGCCATCCGCTCCCTGCGGCTGTTCCGTTAGGTCGGGTATGTCCGAAGCGGGTTCTTTGTTCTTCTGCCCGAATATCGGCGTACCCTTGCAGTTCCAAGTTGACTTCCAGTTCCCTCAATCCGTTGGCTTTCCTGTGAGCGTTCAACAGCCTGTAAAACTCTGTCCTTACCGCGTCCGCATATTCAGCCGAGAGCATATATTCTGTCGCTTCCTGTGCGGTCATTGCCGTCCGTGGGGCTTGCTGTGCCGCTGTCGGCGTTGTTGCGGTGATTGCGACTGCTTCTAATATATTATCGAAGTCGAAGATGATAGGGTGTACCAGAAGCGTTGTTTTGTCGCTGTTCCAGAGAATGTAGGCGGTGTGGGTGTAGAATTTGTTGCTGTTCTGCGGTGGTTTTAATCTTACCGCTTCCGCTCCTGCCGCGATTACCGTTTGGAAGTTTTCATCTGAAACATTGGGGGCGAGGTAGAGGATAGTGCCTTGATACTCAATCTTTCGGACACTTTCGGGAACTCCTCCGAGGGTTTGGTTGATGCTGTCCCACGCTTTCGTCCTTGCCACGGTGGGGGTAGTGCTTGCGAGTGCTGTCATTGTGGTGCTGAGGGCGATGATTCCGATTAGGATTACGGGAATCGCTTTCCTGATGATAGTGGTTTTCATGGTGGTAAACCTCCCTTTTTAGTATGTTTTAGGGATTTTACCGTTGGGCTTTTTCAAGTTATATCTTCCCTAACTATACTATACCACATCCAGCAAGCGATGTCAACAATTATTTTCGATATTGCAAAAATATTTTTGCGTTATCGAACTTCACGCGCAACCACGGAATACCTCATAGCGGGTACATTCTCAACGCAGGTAATTAAAGTCAGCAAATTTTCAGACGACCACGCAAGCGGTCTGTTATCCCATTCGTCAATCTGCGTTTTTGAAATAACCTCGTAGGTGCGTGTTCCGTACCTCGTCGTATAGGTCAGCCTGTCGCCAAGCTGTAAATCCTTTACAAACGAGAAATGCCCCGCGCTTCCGCGGTTATGCCCCGCCAAAGCGACGTTGCCGTCCCATGCTGAGGTGGACGAAAAATGCCCCGCCCCTCTATTGAGGTTTTCTTGGCTCTCTCCCGAATACACCTTGATTGTCCTGTTGGTACGCGCAACAAAGAGCGTACCCATTGAGCCGTCAACATAAAACCACGGCACGGTGTTTGCCGATGAAGTCTGCGAAGTGGCAGGCAGGAAGCCCGTTGATACGTTACTGCTCCCCGGCGC
>JGI20166J26741_10622225_pt1 | contig 30489 bp, 22 predicted proteins | sample TergutCu122P5_FD_26741 | JGI IMG/M metagenome (IMG submission 26741)
CCTGACCAATGCCCGCTGACACTCTCCATATCCTCATCGATGCGCGGATGGCGGCATGGTCGGGCATTGGGCGTTACTCCCGGGGGCTTGTGTATGGGCTGCTTCAGCTACCGCCGGAAGAGGGCGTCAGGCTTACGCTCCTCGTGGCGTCCGGTCAGAAGTACTTCAGTGCGCGGCGTCATCCGATTCATCTGATTACGGCTGACAAGCCGCCGCTTTCACTCGCGGGGCTGCGTGAGCTCTCGCAGATTGCGCATCGCGTCTCTCCTGACGTGCTGCATTGTACGCATATCTCTACGCCACGCCCTCGTGTAAAGTATCCACTGGTTACTACGCTGCATGATCTGACGCCGCTCATCATTGAGGACGTCATGTCGCAGAAGTCGAAGCGTCGTGTGTATCGTTGGCTCAATGTGCGCGCCGTGAAACATTCCCAGGTCTTGATCGCGCCCTCTCACCAGACGGCGCGCGACATCGAAAGCTTTTTCCCTGCTGCAGCAGAAAAGCTGGCGGTTATCCCCGAGGCTGCCGACGACTTCATCTCCGGGGAGAAGCAGCTGATGCCCGAGCTTATGCACCGGCTGCCGCCTACGCAGTTCTTCCTGTCCATGGGCAACACGAAGCCGCACAAGAACCTCCCTGTACTGCTGCGGGCCTTCGAGCGCTTCTACCAGCAGGCCGCTGCGCTGCCGGGCTTCGATCCCCAGGCTTGCCCGCGGCTGCTGCTGGTGGGCAAGAACCAGCCCGGCTATCTGGAGTCCCAGCTGCCGGCCGGGCCGGCGCGCGAGCTGCTGTGCTTCACGGGTACGGTCACCGACGAGGAGCTACGTTGGCTCTACGCCCACACGCTTGCCTTCGTGTTTCCCTCGCGCTACGAGGGCTTTGGTCTGCCTCCGCTGGAGGCTGCGGGCTTTGCGGCGCCGGTGCTGGCGGCACACGCGAGCTCGCTGCCGGAGGTCCTCGGCGAGGGTGAAGCGGCGGGGGCGGCCTACTTCGACCCTGACGATGCCGGCGCGCTCGCCGAGCTGCTGCTGCGCATCGCGCGCGACCAGGACTTCGTCGACGCGCTGGCGGCGGCGGCCTGGGCCCGTACGCGGCTGTTCAGCTGGCGCGCAACCGCCAGCGCTACGCTCGCTCTCTACCGGCGGCTTACCAGCGACTAGCGTGATAAATCAAGCGGTGAACACTCCATGAAACCTGTCTGCGGATGTTACAATTGAGTCCGAGGAGTCAACAGCGGCAGTGAGGTGTATCGTGTCTGATCAGTCGGCGCAGAATCTGCGTATCGTTATTGTGAACAGCTTTTCCGGGCCTAATATCGGGCGCTATGGCACGCGCGCCATTCCGCTCATCAAAGGGCTGCTTGACGCGGGGGCTCGGGTGGGGGTCGTTGCGGCGGCGGGCTCGGGCGTGGCGCATGCGGCCATCGAGGCCGGCGCCGAGGTCGAGGCGATGGCGATGGATCGCTTCCACCTTAACCGCATCCGCCGCCGGATCCACACCATGGCCTGGCGCATGAACGCCAATCTGGTTGTGGGCACCAACTTCTTTTCAAACATCCTGGTGCGCCGCGCCGCGCCAACTAACGCGCGGGTTGTCAACATCGTGTCGCGCATCCCCTCCTCGCCGCTTGAGATATCCGGCGGCAAGGTTCGCGTTTCGTTTAAAGAGCTCATCGGTCAGACCCGGCGTAAGCACAATGACGTTTACGTGGCGCTTTCGGAGGCGATCGCCACGGCGCTGGTTGCGCACGGCGTGCCGCGCGAAGAGATCGTCGTGATCCCCAACGGCATCGACGCTGACGCCTTCGTTGACGCTGCGGTCAACCTGACGGGCTCTGGCGCGCCGAAGATGCCGGAAGACGACCCGAAGCTTGCGGGGCGGCCGCTCGTGTTCGCCGTCGCGCGCAATCTGATCGAGAGCAAAGGCGTCGACCTTCTTGAGGACGTTGCAGCCAAGATCTTACAGGAGTGGCCGACTGACACAACCTTGCTACCGCCGAACTTTCGAGTTGCGGGTACGGGCGAGGACAAGGAGGCGCTCATTGCGCGTCAGCATGAACTCGGTATTGCAGATCGTTTCGACATCATGGGCTTTGCGCCTCAGATCTCGCGCTGGTACCGCGTCTGCGACGTAGTGGCCATGCCCTCGCGCTCCGAGGCGGTCGCGGTGGTCGCGCTGGAGGCGATGGCGCACGCCAAGCCGGTCGTCGCCTTTGCGGTCGGCGGCATCTCCGAAGTTGTCATCGACGGCGAGACGGGCGTTTTGGTACCCCCGGGCGATACAGACGCGTTTGCGGCCGCTCTCAAAGAGCTGCTGCTGGATCCGGCGCGCGCCCAGGCTCTGGGTGCGGCGGGCGCGCGGCGGGCGCGCGAGCACTTCAGCGAGCGGCAGATGATCGCGCGCTATGTCGAACTATTCAACACTTTGATCGGATAAGGGGCCACACATGGAACAGACAGACATCCGTTTTGGGACCGACGGCTGGCGCGCGGTCATCGGCGAGGACTTCACGAGTGAGTCGCTCGCCCGCGTCGCGCAGGCGACCGCCCGCGTCTTTGGCGCCGAGCACCCTGGCGCCACCCTGCTGGTGGGCTATGATGCGCGTTTTCGCGCCGACGCCTTTGCGCGTCAGGCGGCCGAGGTCATCGCTGCTCATGGCATGAAGGCGGTCGTCTCCGATCGCATACTGCCCACTCCGGCGCTCTGCTGGGCCGCCGCCCAGCGTGACGACGTCTGTGGCGCCGTGATGCTCACGGCCAGCCACAACGACAGCAGCTACCTGGGTTACAAGGTGCGCCTGGCAGACGGCGGCGCCGCGCTCCCGGAGTTCACGGACCGCATCGTGGCGGCCTTGCCGGCCTGTGCCGATGCGGCGCGCGGCGAGATCAGTGTCGAGGACCTGATCGATCCCTACCTGGCGGAGCTGCGAGGCTGGATCGACACTGAGGCGATCGCCGCCTGGCCGGTCGAAGTCGTCGTCGACCCGCTCTACGGCGCGGGCCAGGGCTATCTGGCGGCGCTGCTGCGCGAAGCCGGCGTGACGGTTCACGAAATCCATGGCGAACGTAATCCCGGTTTCGGCGGCCTGCACCCCGAGCCGATCGTGCCCTGGACGGACGGCGCTCGCGACACGGTGCTTTCCACGGGCAGCGTGGCGGCGCTCATCACCGACGGCGACGCCGACCGCATCGGCGCGCTGGACGAAACGGGGCTCTGGATCTCTCCGCCCAAGCTTATGGCGCTTCTGGCAACCTATCTGGTTGAAGACAAAGGCCGTAGCGGCGCGATCATCAAGACGCGCGCCGGCTCGGTCCTGGTCGACCGCGTCGCGCGCGCGCTGGGGCAGGACTGCGTCGAGACGCCCATCGGATTCAAGTGGGTCTATGAGCAGATGCAGGAACGTTCCGTGCTTATCGGCGGCGAGGAGAGCGGAGGGATCGGCATCCCGGACCACCTGCGCGAGCGCGACGGACTGCTCATGGCGATCCTGCTCGTGAACGTGATGTGTGCGCGCAAGAAGCCGCTGAAGGCGCTCATGGAAGAGATCTACGCGCGCGTCGGTGACCTGAGCTATCGGCGCGTCGACGTGCAACTGCCTCAGGACCAGATGGACGGCTTCCTCGCGCGCCTCTCAACGCTCAGGCCCGCGCAGGTCGCAGGACTCAGCACGCGCGACGCCAACGACATCGACGGCCTGAAGTTTTACTTCGACGACGACCAGTGGCTGCTCCTGCGCCCCTCCGGAACCGAGCCGCTCGTGCGCATCTATGCCGAAGCCTGCGCCTCTGATACCGTCAATCGCCTGCTGAACGCCGGCTACTGGCTGGTAACGACCGGCGTCGAGAGCTCGCAAGCTGCCGACATCCCCGGCACCGGCCGCATCATCTAGAAGAACCGACGGTGTGAGTCTGATCGATGCGCCTGACGCTGGTTAACAAATACTATCCGCCCCATGTGGGGGGCATTGAGTTTCACGTGCGCGACCTGGCCGAGGCGCTTGCGGCTGCGGGCCACCAGGTACGCGTCATCGTCTGCAACAACGAACAGCTCTACACGGAGGAAGTCGCAGGCGGCGTCGAGATCGTGCGCCTGCCGCGCCGGGCAGAACTCGCCTCCACGCCGATCGCGCACAACTTCGGGCGGGTACTGGCTTATGAGGCCCGTAGCGCCGACCTGCTGCACTTCCACTTCCCCTATCCCTGGAGCGAGGCGCAGTGGGTCCTGCAACAGGCCTCAAAGACGACGCCTTACGTGGTGACCTATCACTCCGACATCGTTCGCCAGAAGCTGGCTCTGCGCTTCTACCAGCCCTTTCTGAACCGCTTTCTTGACCGCGCGCGCCTGATCATCGCCTCCTCGCCCCAGCTGATCGCCTCCTCGCCCTACCTCGGCGCCCGCGCCGACAAGTGCCGTCAGGTCAACTTCGGCCTGCCAACCGATCTCATCGCCCATGATCAGGGAGCGATCGCCCGCGCCGCCGAGCTACGCGAGCAATTTGCTGGCGCCCCCATCGTACTTTTCGTCGGCCGCCTGGTCTACTACAAGGGCATTGAAGTCCTGGCCCACGCCGCCGGCCAGGTCGCAGGCGCGCAGTTTGTGGTCATCGGCAAAGGCCCCGAGCGCGCAACCCTTGAAGGCATCGTCACCGCCGCAGGCGCCCGGGATCGTCTCCATATCATCGACTACGCCGACGACGCCGAGCTGCGCGCCTGGTATCACGCCGCCGACCTTCTGACGCTGCCCTCAACCAGCCCCTCAGAAGCCTTTGGCCTTGTCCAGATCGAGGCCCACGCGGCCGGCACGCCGGTGGTAAGCAGCGATCTTCCCACCGGCGTCACCTACGCGAACCTTGACGGCATAACAGGCCTGACCACAAAAACCGGCGATCCCGCAGCTCTGGCCGCAGCACTGAACCGTCTCCTGGCAGACGACCCCCTGCGCAAAAAGTTAGGCGCCCAGGCGCAGTCCCGCGCCCTCACAGACTTCAGCATCAAAGCTATGCTAAAAGCCACCACCCACGTCTACCACGAAGCTCTCGGCGCAGATGAGGGAGAGGCGGCGCGCAAAGAACAGGCCAGCTGAGATGTCCCGCTTCCGTTTCTACCTCTTCTCAGTCTTGCTCGACGCCGTCTTCGCGAACGCCGCGATAGTCGTCGCCTTCTTCGTCCGCTTCCTCGGTCACGTACCCGCCTACAACTTCCACGCCTACCTCATCATGGCCCCGCTCATCACGGTCATCTACCTCTTCGCCGGCTGGATCTACGGCCTCTACGAGCCCGAGAACATCGACACCCCCTGGGGCGTCAGCTCTTCAGCCTTCAAGGCGGTCACGCTGGCGATCCTGCTGGTCGTGGCGGCCGCCTTCCTCGGCGGCGCGCTGACGGCGGCCTTCTCGCGCTGGACCTTCCCTCTGGCCTGGGTCTTCTCGCTCGTCCTGGTCGTCGGCTGGCGGCTGCTTTTCCTGCGCTTCGGTCACATCCGCTGGCCCGAGCAACGGACGCTCATCCTGGGCGCCTCGCCGCTCGTCGCCGAGATTGCGCGCGGTCTTGAGCAGCGCCGCAAGTGGGGTTGGACGCTCGTTGCCACTCTGCCCGATCCTGACCTTGATGCTCTGCATGAGCGTATTGCAGCCGAAGATATCAACCGCGTCATCGTCGCCGATCCCGCCGGTCAGCGCGAGTTTATAGAGCAGATCGTTCTGACCGACGACTACCGCCTGACTGTCGATGTGGTGCCGGAACTCTACGAGATATTCATCGGCCACACGGACGCCATCCTCGGCGACATCCCACTGATGCGCATCGCCTCGCATGGTATGCAGCGCTATCAGCGGATCATCAAGCGCGGCTTCGATCTGCTGCTCTCCGCGCTCCTGCTGATCATCGCCAGCCCGCTGCTCCTGATCGCGACGCTTGCGATACTCATCGATGACGGCAGGCCCGTCCTCTACCGTCAGCAGCGCGTTGGGCGCGGCCAGCAGACCTTCGGCATCATCAAGTTTCGCACGATGCGCCGCAACGCGGAGCAACTTTCCGGGCCGGTGCTCGCCACCGAAGACGATCCGCGCGTCACGCGGGTGGGCCGTGCGCTGCGCCGCTATCGCGTCGACGAGCTGCTGCAACTGGTCAACGTACTGCGCGGCGAGATGAGCTTCATCGGCCCGCGCCCGGAACGTCCGGTCTTCGTTGAAGAGTACCTCAGCAGCATCACCGGATATGGCGAGCGCTTCCATATCAAGCCGGGAGTTACCGGTTTGGCGCAGGTTAATGGTGGCTATGCCACCACTCCTGAGCGTAAACTGAAATATGACCTGATGTATCTGTATCACCAAAGCTTTATGATGGATATGCAGATACTCGTCGAAACTGCCAAAGTCGTTCTGACCGGAAGAGGAGCTCAGTAGTTTATGGCAAAGAAAAAGAAAAGCAAGAACACGGCCTCGCTGCGTTGGGCAGCAGAGCAGGACACCGCACTGCCCGCAAGCAGCGCCGGGGCAGAGCCCCGACAGTCAAAAGCTCAGATCCCGACCGTCGCGCCGGTGGGCGCGAACACGGAGTTTGCGCCGGAAATCGGCGACTTCTCGATGCGCGAGATGTCCGCGGAGGGGCACTTTGCGTTCTGGGTCCTGTTGGTACTGATTGTTCTCGTGCCAATCGCGATGAACTTCTTCTTTACCAATCCAGGCATGGCGACTGCTGACGCCTTCGACACGATCAAGGTCTGGGTGCTGAGGATCGGCTCGCTGGTGGTGCTACTCTCCTGGCTGATCGACCTGCTGAAAAACGGCGGCGAGATCCGCTACCACAAGGTGTACTTCGTGTTGGCGGGACTGCTGATCTGGATCGGGATATCGACGATCGTGTCCGTGTCGCCGCTGACGGCCTTCTTCGGCAAGTATCGCCGCTATGACGGCCTGTGGTCGTATCTGATCTATGCGGTCCTGTTCTTCGTCACCGTTCAGTATGTGACGACCTATGAGCGCATCAAGATGGTCGCGCAGGCTCTGATGTGGTCCAGTGTGGTTGTGACCTTCTATGGGCTGCTGCAGGCCGCCGGCATAGACTACGGATGGAGCAGTCTGCCCTTTGAGAAGTTCCGTTCGTTTTCCACCTATGGAAACCCCGACCTGCTGGCGGGATTTCTTGCGTTTGGCTTTTTCGTGACGCTCGGCCTCGTGCTCTCAGAAGAGCGTAAGAGCTGGCGCGTCTTCTACTGGATCGTGCTGTTGATGAACGGTGTTGTGATGATCACGGCCAAGTCGCGCTCGATCTGGGTGGGCGCCGCGGTCGGCCTGATTCTGGCGGTGATCCTGCTGGTCAAGCAGAAGCCGCGTTGGATGAAGCTCGACTTCGGCTTCTCGGGCGCCGTGGGTCTGGGCGTGGTTGCGGCTGCGGTGAGTTCTCTCTGGCAGAAGTCCGACGTCATGAACTTCGGCAAACGCCTGATCTCGATCTTCCAGTTTGGCACCGGCAGCGGACAGACCCGTTTCGAGATCTGGGGCGCCGCACTGCGCGCGATCAAAGCGCGCCCGTTCTTCGGCTGGGGCTCGGACACCTTCCGCCTCGTGTTTCGTCGCTTCGAGCCTTCCATCTACAATCAGGACGCCGGCTATCGCTCGGTCGCCGACAACGTGCATAACTTCCCCCTGCAGCTGGCGGCCGGTATCGGCATCCTCGGCATGCTGGCGTTTTACGCGATCATGATCTGGGTCATCGTGCCGGCGGTCAAGCTCTGCGTTGCGCCCAGCGACAAGCATAAGGGCGAGCGTATGATCTTCATCGGCATGGTCGCGGCGGTCGTCGCCTACAACGTGCACCTCGTCTTCGGCCTCTCGTTGCCAGGCGCGAGCTTCCTTCTGTGGATCTTGCTCGGTGTGCTGATCGTTCCGCGCACGAAGGCGGTGGTGATAGATCCGGTGCCTTGGGTGGTACCCGTGTCGATCGTTGCGGTTGTCGTTGCGCTGGTTCCGGCGTTTTTCGCCTTCCGTTTCCTGGCGGCCGACCACTACTACTACCTGGCCCAGGCCTACGGGACCAAAGACGATAACGCCATGAACGCCTCCATCGCCTCGGCGCGGACCGCTGCGCGACTCAATCCCACGATCGAGATGTATCGCACGCAGGAGGTCACTCTGCTGTCACAGAAGACGCTGACGGCTCTGCAGGGCAAGTCCGCGAGTTATAAGACCTACGCCGCTCAGACCGAGACAGCCATCAAGAAGCTCCTCGCGCTCTCACCTTATGAATACGACAGCTATCTGATGGCGGGTAACTTCTGGGTCTCGATGGGCCAGCAGTATCTCAGCGTGGGCGACTCCGCGTCGGCAGGCAGTTACTTTGGCAAGGCGGTCAAGACGCTGTCGCCGCAGGTCAAGGTCATGCCTAACGGACTGGCGCTGCGCTATCAGTATGCGCTGGCACTACAGGGGCAGGGCAAGTATCAGGAGGCGCTGAAGCAGTTCAGGTTCTGCATGAACAGCGACAGTAACTTCACGGAGGCGGCGAAGGCCTACGACGCGCTGAACAAGGCGCTCTCGCAGGCGAGCACGACCACGGCCGCCACGACGGCCACGGCAGCCCCTTAAGGCGAAAAGTGCTGATCCCTGGCCTCAGCGACGCGGAATCTGAAAATTTTGCGGAAGCTGAGGATGCACAGCACCCAGGGTTTCTGTTACACTTTTAACGATACCCGTGTCACAGCCCTGTGATGTGTAAAGATGTTGTGAGGAAGCAAATGAAACTGATCGAATCTTTTCGTAATCCGGTAACGCGTCCCCGTGCCATCATCTGGACGGCCGTGGTGCTCATGGTGATTCTTTTGTTCCTGCTTGTCGCGGTGGCGGTCAGCAGTACCTACTGGTTCTGCGCCAGCTTCTGCCATTCGGCCCAGCGGGACACGATCGCCTCGTTTAATAATTCGACACATAAAAACGTCGCCTGCATCACCTGCCATGAGCCGGTCGGGGCGGACCCCATTACCTTTCTCTATCTCAAGGCTGAAGCGGGCATCGGCGAGGTACCGCTGATGCTCTCAAGTCCCAAGAACTTCGAGATCCCACTGAACAGGAACAGCCACCTCGCGATGGGCGGCGGTCATATGACCTCGAAGCAGTGCACCCAGTGCCATGACCTGACGACGCAGAAGATAACGCCTCCTCTGGGTCTGAAGATCGATCACGATGTCCACGAGAGTCAGTACATCGCCTGTACGGTCTGTCATAACCGGGTCGCGCATAACGAAGACGGAATCGCGCTGGTCAATACAGATCCCAAGACGGGCGCGCCTAATCGGGGCCATGTGAACTTCATGACCATGACCGCCTGCGCTCGCTGTCATCGTCTGGCCGACGACGGACAGGCTGAACCCTCGCCCTTCAGCTCGGCGAAGGGGGCTTGCAAGACCTGTCATACGGCAAACTTCGACCTGAAGCCCAAGAACCACAATTCCCCCAACTTCATGGCCAATCACGGCAAGCTGGCGGTTGCGCAAGACGAGAAGGTCAAGGAGGCTCAGGCGGAACTTGCCAAAGAACCGGAGCGTAAGGTGAACTCCGACAAGTATGCCCAGGCCGTCAAGGACGTTCCTTTGGCTCGCACGATCAACGAGTGCTACACCTGCCATGAGAAGAAGTTCTGCGCGGACTGCCACGGCGGCGTCGAGATGCCGCATCCCGGCAACTTCAGGGCAAGCCATAAGAAGGAGGCGCAGGCGTATCCCGCAGCCTGTGCGAAGTGCCACAACGTCAACGCAGACGGGGCCAATTCCTGCAGCAGCTGTCATCACAGCTCGCCCAACGTCGCGGACTACAAGTTCAGCACCGCGGCGGCCTGGCTTGCCGATCACGGAAAAACCGCGCAGGTCAACGGTCCCGCGAGTTGCTTTAGTTGTCACAACCCCACCGACTGTGCGAAGTGTCACGCTTCAGGGGGTTTTTAGCGGCTTATGCTGATAAAGGCGCGTTACGTACTTCCTATCTCTGCGCCCTCTATCGAAAACGGTGCCGTCGTTGTCCATGACGATATGATCGTCGCGGTTGGTCCGGCCGCAGAGCTGTGCCCGGCCTATCCCGACGAGGACGTCTATGACTACGGACTTGCGGCTCTGACGCCCGGCTTTGTCGATACGCACACGCATCTTGAGTACACGGCGCTGAGGGGCCTGGTTGAGGACGTGCCCTACGCGCAGTGGAAGTCAGAGCTCATGGCGCATGAGGCGATCTTCAGCGCTCGTGACTGGGAGGACTCCGCCCGGCTGGGCGCCCTGGAGGCCCTGGCCTCCGGCATCACGACCCTGGCGGACATCACGCAGACGGGCGCTTCGGGTCGCGCGGCCCAGGAGATGGGACTGCGCGGCATCATCTATCGCGAAGTCGAAGGGATGGAGCGTCCCCTGCTTAAGGGCATCATGCAGAAGGCCCTGGCAGACATTGCGGACTGGGAGGACCGCTTCGATCCCGTGCGTCTTGAGGCGGGTCTTTCGCCCCACTCGCCCTACTCCTGCCATCCCGAGCTTTTTGAAGCGGTGCGCGACGCCGCTGTCGACGGTCGTCCGGTCGCCATGCACCTTGCGGGCAGCCGCGAAGAGTATCAGTTTGTGAAGTACGGCTCGTCGATGCTGGGCTTCGACGTGCGCGAGCAGTACGACGCTCAGGCGCCCCTCTGGCTGCCAACGGGCGTATCTCCGGTGCGCTATGTTGATCAGTACCGGATATTCTGCGTTCCGCGCTTCATGGCCATTCACTGCACGCAGGTCGACGAAGAAGACATCGACATCCTGGCGCGCAACCAGGTGTCGATTGCGCACTGTCCGCGCTGCAACGCGAAGCTGGGCATGGGGACGGCCCCGGTAGACAAGTTCCTGGAGGCGGGCCTGGTGGTCGGCCTGGGTACGGACTCTCCCGCCGCGACCAATACGATGGGCATGTTCGCCGAGATGTCCAACGGCCTGCTGATCCAGCGCAGCCACAGCACGCGTACGCGCAGACGCTTCTTCAGCGCGCACCAGTACCTCCGCTTCGCTACTCTGGACGGTGCGCGCGCCTTAGGGATGGACAAACACATCGGATCCCTTGAGCCCGGCAAGTTGGCCGATCTTCTGGTCGTCGACCTGACGCATTCGGCTCAGGTTCCCACGCGAGAGCCGGAAAGCGCTCTCGTGCACACCTCTCATCGCTCCGACATCATCCTCGTGATGGTAGGCGGTCGCGTACTCTACGCCAACGGCGACTGGACCGAACAGGACGGCTCCGCCATCAAAGAACGCGTCGAAGCGATTCGCGACAAACTTCGGGCTTAGTACGGAGTTGCTAGTTAACCAGCAAACATCTTTACCGTCTACCTGTAGCTGTCGGCAGTTTGATTGCCGGTTCAATACCTGAGAAAAACGACTGCGACAGAAACGCTATTTCATAAATGTTTCTTGCATCCTTCACAGAGAAAGCACATACTTATTTTCAGAGAGGACAATCACAGGTGCGTACCTGAAACTAGCGCTGACAACAGCGAACCCTTTGATGAGAGGACGACCCCCATGGAAATGACCCCCCTCCCCCCGCTTCTTTGAGTAACGTTTCTTCAGGGACTCTTAGGAAAATGTCAAAGTCCCAAAACCTTTGGTTTCGCGCAGGGAGCGTACTGCTTTCAGTGGTGCTGATCTTAGCGCTGATACCCGCAACCGCACTGCCATGAGTACGTTTCATTATGCTCTACAATATGCAAATAAATTATAGTAAGGAGGATATCACTTATCATGAAAGCAAAAACGTCAATTATTGCGTTTACGATTATTTGTTTTAGCATTTGTCTTGTGGGCATTTTCATTTTATTTAATGCGTATACTCTGGCGGCACGGGAAGTTGCTCATCGACAGAAAGTGGCTAACGAATGGATTGACTCCGGGATACGTGATGAAAGAATCAATAATGCAAAGCCTGCCTATCTCATATTAGGAAGCATTCTAACTCTTATTGGAGGCGACGGATTAATAAGAGTATATGGGAGGTGCTATATTACAGAGGATCATATAAGGGCTCCTCATTAGCATCGAATATCCAGGGAGCTGTCGTAAGAAGCGCCGGATTTTTGTATCTTGGAATTGTCGACACAAGAGGGTATACCGTGATTGATAAAACGGACATGCCAGCTGTCATTACAGAAACAGGATATATGAGTTCAAATGATGATATGCCAATAATTTTGAACAAGCGCGATGCTATTGCGACGGGAATTGTAAACGGTATTAAAGGATACTACCCATAGTGGGTTTTATTGGGGTCTATCAGGATGAAAGATGGAGGAGGTTGCTTGTGCGAATTACGATGTCTACAGCTCTAATCGTCCTTGTTGGTATTCTTGCTTGTGTACTTATCGTTCTTTCTGGCGGTGTTAGCAAAGGGCTTACAAGTGAAAAAGACGCAAAACAACAAGTTACTTTAGTAGCCGCACGGGTTATTGCAATCAACCATGGGCTTGCTGATAGAAGGGGACTTAAATATATAGGGGTTAGTGGCTCACATCTTTATGCTTATGATCAACGAAACCCGTTTTATCAGATTCATATACAAAGGTTCGACGGTACAACAGCATTTGGCTTGGTGCAGATGCTGATTCCCCAAGATGGATCTTATTCTGGAGGGATATATTATGAGTTTGATTTTATTAGGGTAAATAATGAACAGTATCTGTTGTCTGGGTTTGGGAGGGATATGTGATGCGAGCATTTCTTCAAAAAAGGAGTACCAAATCCATCAATCAGAATGGGGATGTAGCGAGGCTGGTTGCTTCATATAAAGTTCAAGCTGCAATGATTATCACTGCAGCTCTCCTACTGCCGATTGCTAATTACGTGGGGTTTTATACTTACTTCTTCCTGAACATCTTACCCTTTGCATTCGTAATGGCAAGTATTCTTGTTATTGGTATTAACAAACTATTCGCCCACTCATTTTCACTACTGGACGGATTCACACGGAGAGTACTCTATGCTATTTTGGGGGTGCAGACGATAATACTGTTCCTGCTTCCCTATGTGTACATAATTCCTTTAAGTACAGGTATTTTGCTCATTTGGGTCCCGTATCTGCTAATCCCCGTTATGCTAACGATAATATATTGGGTTTGTGTGTTGCGAGATAGACGAGTATCAACTGAAAGTGAGGGATTCCCTCTTGTCGCTTTTCTTGTGAATATGCTATTCCCTGCAATCTGTCTCCTAATTGGTCTGGTGCCGTACTTGGGCGGGGTCATCTGGTTGGCACCCATGTTTCTGCTGTCAGTTACCTTGGCATGTGCAGAATCAACGTATGTGTGCTCACGTCAGTTGAGCAGACAACCGGCAGCGTGACGACTGCCAATGACTACGTTGCAAAAAGTCTGGTCAACTCAGGAGCACACCTTGGGCGGGGATTTAGTCACGCCCTGTGCGATTCTGCTATACTCAATAAGTTGACCGTTCACCCTCTAACCAATACCAGGAGGAATAATATGAGCACGCAGGATGACTTCTTTTTCGATGACGAAGAGCAGGCGACGCAGGCCGCGGAGCCGAAGAAATCCGGACAGAAGGCAAAGCCGCCGGCGGTAAAGAAACAGCAGCCGAAGAAGGCAGGCGCGTCCTCTGCGGCTGCCAGCAAGCCTGCCCCGCAAGTGCAGCAGAGCGCTGCGACTGGCGACGGACTCATCATCTCGACGACGGTGGTCGTCCTGGTCGCCATCATCACGCTGCTCATCGGCTTTCTGGGCGGGCTCTTTTTAGGCAAGAGCCTCACGCCTCCCACTATTCAGCAGACGCCGACCGCGGGTACGGGCGCTTCGGATATGACCAACACTATGGGATCGACCACGACAACCGGTACCGGCGGCACGGGTACCGATCAACTGCCGGCGGGCCATCCTGATATCAGTGGCACCGGCCAATAAGCGCCGAGGATCGGTTCTCTATGCCTGTTAATAAAAGGAAAAACCCGGGCTGGTACCGGGTAGTCGTCTGGATCATTCTAATCTGCTTTGTGGTGGGCTTTGTGGGCGCCGGTGCGGTCTGGATATTCAACCCTGCTGCACGCAATCAAGGACTCGGCGCCGACAGCGCCGGCATCCCCGGCTCTCAGGAGACGACGAGCCAGGCGGCGCTGACCGCGATCAACAGCCAGTATCAGGCGCAGGTTGACGCGAAGCGGGCGGCGCTGACTGCCAGTCCTAACGACTTCAATGCGAACAGCAATCTGGGCATGGCCTATGTTTCGTGGGCGCAGGCTCTGCGCAATTCAGGCGACGCCCAGGCTGCAGCTGACGCCACGGCGCGCTTCAGGGACGCTGTTCCCTACCTGAAGAAGGCCTATGGGCTAAAGTCGACGGATACTGAGGTCGCCAACATCTATGTGCTGGCGCTGGCGTTCAGCGGAGACCAGGCGGGTGCTACGGCGCAGGCTCGCGAGGTCACGCAGAAGAATCCCGATAACGCCGAGGCCTGGCTTGCTCTGGGAAGTCTGCTCGCGAACTCGAACGAGGCCAATGCCAAGGCCGATGCGATCGCGGCCCTCCGTACAGCGATAGAAAAGGATACGTCGGGGGCTTTGAAGGCTTCGGCGCAGCAGCAAATAGATACACTGAATAGTGCGCAATAAACAGCGTGCGCTGCTGTTGACGGTCTAAGAAAGGTCGCGTGTGTTTGGAATAAGTAGCTGGGAGCTGGTGATCATTGCGCTCTTTGTGCTGCTCGCCTTTGGTCCCGACAAGATACCCGATATCTTCAAGTTACTGGGCAAAGCGATGAAGATGTTTCGGGAAGCGAAGTCGCAGGTCGAAGAGGTGACGGCGCAGATCATCCGCCCCGAAGATCTGGAGACGCTGAAAGGTCTGAGTGATCCGCTCGGCGCCCGGGAGCTGAAGAACAACGTAGCGACCTTGCTTGACCCCCTGAAGAATCAGACGGTCATCGACCGCCAGAAAGAAGTGCAGGCGGCCGCAGCCGACGCTTCCAGCATCTGGTCCTCGCTGGCCGCCCCTGCCAGCGCTGTCGCGGGCAACAACCCGGCAGAGGATGCGCAACCGGGCGTCCCGCCTGTCCGCGCCTCGCACAACGACGCAACAAAAGGGGGCAGCAGCGATGCCGATCCAAGTTAAGCGCGCTCCCTTCTTCGATCACGTGGCCGAGCTGCGTCGCCGCCTGACCATCTGCATCGTGGCCGTCTTTGCGGCGACCCTGATCTGCTATCAGAAGATTGTCTTCAAGTTTACGCTCAACGTGCTTCTCAACCCGATACGCCAGTATCTTCCTTACAACGGCAGGCTGAACCTCTCGGGTCCCTTTGAAGCGATGACCTTCCGATTCGAGGTCGCCTTTTTCACGGGGCTTGTTGTGGTAAGCCCGCTGTTGCTCTATCAGATATTCGCATTTTTTATGCCGGCGCTCAAACAACGTGAACGCAAGTGGCTTATCCCTACCGTAACGGCGGCGATCCTGCTGTTCCTCGGCGGCGTCGCCTTCGCCTACTTCGTGATCATGGGGCCGGCCTTCGAGTGGTTGACCGCCCAGGCGGTCGGACCCGTGCATCTTCTGCCCTTTGCCGGCCAGTATCTTCAGGGGATGCTGTTGCTGCTGTTCGGTTTCGGCGTCAGCTTCGAGCTGCCGCTCGTGGTGTTCTACCTGATTGGCTTCGGTATTCTCAAGTACCATCGGGCGCGCTCCGGCTGGCGCTATGTGTACGTGGTCCTGTTTGTGATCGCCGCCGTCGCGACGCCGGACTGGTCTCCCTGGCCGATGCTCGGCCTGACGACGGCGCTTATCGCTCTCTATGAGATCAGCCTGCTTCTGTCGAAGGTCGTGTTCAGACGACGCGTTCTGGAACAGGACGTTGACGCCTGGGAGGACTTCCAGCTTGAGTATGAGCCGGACAACGAAGACATCGTCTATCAGGCTAAGTACGAGCGTCTGAAGAAGCGCGGGGAGCGCGCCGCAGTCAAGCTCGCGAAGATACCCGAGAAGCCGGATCACGATGACGATGACGAGGACGAGGACGACGCCTAGATGCATGAGATGTCGATCATGGAGTCGGTCTTCGACACGGCTCTGGAGGCGATGCGTTCGTCAGGTTACACGAGGATCACCCGCATCGAGCTGACCTTCGGCGAGATGACCGAGGTCGCTGAGGACTCGCTGCGCTTTGCCTTCGACGCGCTGAAGGAAGGTGGCCCGGCCGAGGACGCTGAACTGGCGATCACGGTGCTGACGCCGCGCTCGCAGTGCCTGGAGTGCGGGGCGATCTATGCCCACGATCGCTATACGGTCAGGTGTCCTGAGTGCGGATCGGTTATCACGAAGCTTCTGCAGGGACGTGAGATGAGTATCGATGCGGTTGAGGCAGAGTGAGGGAAAGGGAAACAGAATGGCTCATCTTGATATCGCTAAGCCGCTGTTGGCGCGTAGTGAGCGGCTTGCGGCAGCGAATAAGAAGCGTCTGATTGAGGCGGGTATCTTCATGGTCGATCTGATGGCGAGTCCGGGGGCGGGGAAGACCTCGACGATACTGGCGACCATCGAGGCCCTGCGCGCCGACTATCGCATCGCCGTGATCGAAGGCGACATTGCCTCCGATGTTGATTCGCAGACGATAAAATCCCGGGGGATCGCGGCGGTGCAGATCAATACGGGGGGCGCCTGCCATCTTGAGGGGGACATGATCTCACGTGCCCTGGACGTGCTGGATCTGGACGCGCTCGACCTGATCATTATCGAAAACGTGGGGAATCTGGTCTGCCCGACCGATTTCTATCTGGGCGAGGATGCGAAAGTCATGATCCTTTCGGTGCCGGAAGGCGACGACAAACCGCTCAAATATCCCGGCATTTTTCAGATCTCTGATGCTATTATCTTGAACAAAGTTGACACGACGGGTGTTTTCGACTTTGATAGAGAAGCGTTTTTCTCTGCGGTCCGCGGGCTGAACCCTACGGCGCCGGTCTTTGAGATCGCCGCGACGAAGGCCCAGGGCGTCGAGCCCTGGACTGACTGGCTCGCGGCGCGTATCGAAGAGAAGAGGAGCGCCGTGTTGTAATCGACAGGAGTCAGAAGGAGGCCCGTGGCGTGAAGCTCATTATTACAGAAAAGAATATCGCCGCGCGGCGCCTGGCTGAGATCCTGAGTTCGGGCGCGTCGAAATCGGACAAAGTCTATTCGACGCCGATCTATCGTTTTAGCTGGCGCGGGGACGACTGCGTGGCCATCGGGCTACGCGGACACATCCTCGAAGTCGATTTTCCGGTCGAGCTGAACTACGCGGCGAAGCAGAAGGCCTGGGAGGCGGTGACCTCGGAAGGTGAGACTATCGGCGTCGACCTGCCGGCCGACCTGCCGACGCCGCCCTGGGACAAGACCCGCAAGCCCTTCTCCAAGTCTGGTCTGAGTCTTGTGACCTGGAAGATCGAATCGCTGCCCTATCTGACCTGGGCTCCTGTGATCAAGCAGCCGGCCGAGCGCGAGCTGATCCGCTCGCTGAAAAACCTTGCGAAGAAGGCTGACGAGATCATCATCGCCACCGACTTCGACCGCGAAGGGGAGCTGATCGGATCGGACGCCTCGGGCGTGGTGCGCGAGGTTAACACGACGGCTCCGATACTCAGAGCGCGTTATTCGGCGTTGACGAAGGGCGAGGTCACGCGTGCTTTCGATGAGTTGACCTGCGTCGATAACGATCTGGCGCAGGCCGGCGAGGCTCGTCAGGACATCGATCTGATCTGGGGCGCCGTGCTGACGCGCTATCTGACGAAGGTGCGTTTCGCGGGCCTGGGCAAGCCGCGCTCTGCCGGGCGCGTGCAGACGCCGACCTTAAAGCTGATCGTGGACAAGGAGGCAGAGCGCGACGCCTTTGTACCGGAGGACTACTGGGTCGTGACGGCCGAGTTGCAGACGCGGGCTGGCGAGGCCTTCACGGCGCGCCATGCGCAGGATCACTTCAGGGAGCAGCCGGCAGCGGCAGCGGCGCTGCGCGCGGTTGAGGCTGCGATTGCTGCGGGCAAGCCCGCCCGCGTGGCGGCGTTGGAGCAGAAGGACCGCGTGGTCAAGCCGCCCATACCCTTCAACACGACCACGCTCATGGCGGTTGCCGCCGGCGAAGGACTCTCGCCTACGCGCACGATGCGTCTGGCCGAGTCGCTCTACATGAGCGGGCTGATCAGCTACCCCCGCGTGGACAACACGGTCTATCCCGCCTCTCTTGACCTGGCGGGCAGTCTGCGCAAGCTCGCGCAGGTACCCGACTTCGCGGACTTCGCCAATGCGCTTCTGGCTCAGGCTAAGCTGACGCCGACGCGCGGCAAGGTGGAGACGACCGACCATCCCCCCGTCCATCCGACCGACACGGCGGTTCGCTCGAAGCTGCGCGATGACGAGTGGAAGCTCTACAACCTGATCTGTCGCCGCTTCATGGCCACGCTCTCGACCCAGGCGGTCTACCGCGACCTGAAGGCGGATTTTGACGTGGCGGGCGAGTCGTTTTTCGCGAAGGGCCAGACGCTTGTGAAGCCGGGCTTCCGGGCGATCTATCCCTTCGGGGCGAAGACGGAGGACTATCTGCCTGCGTTGAGCCAAGGCGACGAGCTGGCAGTGCTCTCCTGCGCAAGCGATCAACGTCAGACCAAGCCGCCCGCGCGCTACGGCGAAGGCGGCATCATCACGACGATGGAAAAGCTTGGCCTGGGGACCAAGGCAACGCGCGCCGACGCGGTGCAGCGCCTGGTCGATCGCGCCTACGTGCAGGTCGAGAACAAGTCGCTGAAGCCCACGCAGCTGGGTCGGGCGGTCATCGACGCGCTCTCTCAGTTCGCCGCGCACATCACCTCGCCGGACATGACGGCAAAGCTTGAGGGCGAGATGGACGCGATCGCGAGCGGCAAACGCCAGCGCCGCGAGGTGGTGACTCACTCGCGCGAGCTGCTCGCGGGCAGTATGAAGACCCTGCTGGAGAAGACCGACGAGGTCGGCGAGATGCTCAAGGACGCGAGCCACGCCGACTCGGTCATCGGCAGCTGCCCGAAATGCGGCAAGGACATCGTTGTGCGTCGAAGCATGAAGACGGGCGGTCAGTTTGCGGGCTGCAGCGGCTGGAACGCCGAGGGCACGGGCTGCGACGTGAGCTACCCGCTGCCGCAGGGCAAGATCGAGCCGCTCGAGGGCGCTTGTGAGAAGTGCGGGGCGCCGCGCGTGCGTATCATCCAGTTCCGCCGCAAGCCCGTCGAGCGTTGCCTGAATCCGGAGTGCCCGACCAACTACGAGGCGCCGATCGACCTGGGCGCCTGCCCGGTCTGTGCAAAGGCGGACAAGGCGGGCCGCGTCATCGGACAGCGCAATCCGCGCTCGCTGAAGCGTTTCGCGCGCTGCACGAACTACGAAGACTGCGAGACCAGCTATCCTCTGCCGCAAAATGGCGCGATCAAGGCAACGGGGGAGTACTGCGGGGCTTGCGGCTCTCCGGAGATCGTCGTCACCACGCGGCGCGGCCCCTGGCGCATCTGCATCAACATGGACTGTCCTGCCAAGCTTGAAGCCGAAGAGAAGAAGGCCGAACGCGCCACCGCCAAAGCCGAAGGTAAAAAACAAGCGTCAAAGAAGAAGGCCGCACCGGGCAAAACCCCCGTAGGGGACGCCGAAGGCGACGTTTTGTCTACACGGGAAACGGTGAAGAAATGAGCAAGGTCACGATCATTGGCGCCGGTTTCGTCGGTTCGACCGCCGCGTTACTCATCGCTCAGAAGGGCATTGCGGATGTGGTGCTGATTGACGTGGCCGAGGGTATTGCGCGGGGCAAGGCGCTCGACATGCAGCAGATGCGCGCGATCGCCCCCAGCGCAACCGGCGTGACAGGCGCTGGCGATTACGCCGACACCGCCGGATCCGATCTTGTCGTGATTACGGCGGGCATCGCCCGCAAGCCCGGGATGCTCCGCGAGGAGCTGGTAGCGATCAACAGTGGCGTGGTGACCAAGGTTATCACGCAGGCCCTGGCGGCCTCTCCCGACGCGCTGATCATGTGCGTGACAAATCCTCTTGACGTGATGACTGCTCTGGCGCAGAAGAAGTCCGGCCTGGAGCCCGCGCGGGTCTTTGGCATGGGCGGCGTGCTGGACAGCGCGCGCTTCGTCGCGAGCATCGCAGCGGAGACTGGCGCTGCGCTCACCGATATCGAGGCCCTGGTCATCGGCGCTCACGGCGAGGGCATGGTGCCGCTTGCCTGCGAGGCCCGGGTGGCTGGGCGCCCGTTGCGCGAGGTGGCGAGCACGTCCCAGCTGGAGTCCATCGTCGAGCACACGGTACACGGAGGCGCCGAGATAGTGGCCTTGCTGCAGACAGGCTCGGCCTACTTTGCACCGGGCGCCGCGATCGCGCGTATGGTCGCGGCCTGCCTGACGGACTCAGACGAAGTAATGTCGGTCTGCGCCTGGCTGGACGGAGAGTTCGGTCTGCGCGACCTGTATCTGAACGTACCGGTGCGTCTGGGGCGCGCGGGAGTGCGCGAAGTCGTCGAGATCGATATCAGCCAGGCCGAGCGCGCGGCGCTGTCAGCGTCAGCCGCAAGCGTGACCGCCCAGCTGGTCGAAGCCGGCCTGCGCTGATGCTCCAGGCCGCCGACATTGCTGCGCGCTCCGCGGAGCTGATGGTCCAGGCGGCCTGTCAGCTGCGTCCTGACGTGCGCGAAGCGCTGGAAGCGGCACGGGCAGCTGAGAGCAACGAGCGCGCGCGCGAGGTGCTGGGCGCGCTGCTGGAAAACGACGAGGTCGCGCGCCGCGACGGTGTGCCGATCTGCCAGGACACGGGCACGACCTGGATCCATGTGGAGCTGGCAGCGGGCGAGCAGATTGAAGGCGACCTGCAAGCGGCTTGTGACGCGGCCTGCGCTGCGGCAAGCAAGCAGGCAGGGCTGCGCGACTCGCTGGTGGCAGACGCCTACCACGATCGCCGCAACACTGCTACGAACACGCCGGTGTTCGTCGATGTGGCGCAGACTGACGCGTCGCGCAGCCGGCTGCAGGTCATGCTGAAGGGCGCCGGCAGCGACAACGCCTCGCGCATCGTCATGCTCGATCCGGACTCCACCGATGACGACATCGAGGCCGCGGTGCTTGCCGCGGTCAGGGAGAAGGCCTCGATGGCCTGCCCGCCGCTGATCGTCGGCATCGGCATCGGCGGGACCTTCGACACGGTCGCCAAGCTGAGCAAGCGCGCGCTGCTGCGTCCGCTCGGCGCGGCGCAGGACGCGCTCGCCCGTCGGCTGCTCGCGGCCGTCAACGCGACGGGTATCGGCCCGGCGGCCCTCGGCGGCGATACGACCGCGCTCGCGGTCCTGATCGAGACGGCGCCCTCGCACATCGCGGCGAAGCCGCTTGCGATCAACCTCTGCTGCAACGCGCTGCGCAGCGCCAGCTGCGAGCTGTAAGGCGGTAGCTGGCGCGCTGACAAAGCCTTCGTGAGTTGGAGTAGGCGGATCAAATGCGATAGACAGGCGTTCGTTCAGTTAGTTCATCTTCTGTGGCAACAACCAGCGATGCGCTAAAATGTAACAATGGACGAAACGGCAGTTGACACAACGACGACCGCAGCAGTAGAGAGCCCCAAGGGCGGCTTTGGACGGCTTATGCGCAATGCGGAGTTTGTCAAACTCTGGATCGCGCAGTTCGTCTCCGCCATGGGAGACTGGCTGATCATTGGCATTCTGATCCCGACGGTCACGAAACTTTCCGGCGGCTCGTCGATGGCGGTCGCGGGCATTCTGATCGTCAAGATCGTGCCCTCGCTGTTCCTTTCGCAGTTCACCGGATCGCTCGTTGATCGCTTCGATCGCAAGAAGATCATGCTGGCGGCTGACGCGATCCGCTTCGTGCTGGTGATGTTCCTGCTGTTCACGAACTCGCTCTTCGTGATCTATGCGGTCGTTCTGCTTATGGAGACCTTCTCGCTCTTCTTCTATCCGGCGCGAAACGCTCTTGTGCCGCACATCGTGCACGAGCACGACATCAGCCTCACCAACGGTTTCATGTACACGACGCAGCAGGCGGCGATGATCGTCGGTCTGGCGACTTCGGGCGCCATCATGGCGGCCTTCGACTGGCTGGTGCGCCTGCTTATGGCGCTGCCTCTGGGGACGCTCTACCAGAACGCCTTCCACTCGCTGACGCCGATCCTGCTGGGCTCAAAGGCGGGCTACTTCGTCGACGCGCTCACCTTCGTGATATCGGCGGTCTGCATCGCGCTCATGCACATCAACGCGAAGCCACCGCATGCGGGCGAGCCGGTCTCGTTTAAGATCATCGGCAAGGACGCAGCCGAATCCGTCAGGTTCCTCGCGAGCCATGAGGAGCTGCGCGGCCTGCTGCTCTCCGTGTTCATCGGCATCGTGGGTGGCGGCGCCATCGTGCCGGTCGGCCTGAACTACATCGCCTCGCTTGACGGCAAGATCCCGCTCGCCGACCGGCTGGTCTGGCTCCAGACCTTCTCTGCGTCGCGTCAGATATTCATTCTGACCTTTCTTGCGATCGGTATGGCGGTTGCCGCTACGCTGGTGCCACGTCTCGAGAAGCGCCTGAACGTTCGTCTGCTGTTTCCGACCTCGCTCGCGGTGTTTGCCGCGGGTATGGTAGGCTTTGCCTTTACCGGACGACTTTCTATCGCCGCGATCTATGCCATGGGCGCCGGCGGCTGCATCTCGCTGTTGTACGTGACGGGCAACAACTACATCATCCAGAACGTCTCCGACGACATCCGGGGGCGCGTCTTCACCTCGTTGGAGGCGGTTATCCGGATATCGCTTTTGGTTTCGATGGTTGTGACGGCGCCGGTCTCTGACTTTGTGGGAAAGTTCCTGCGCAACTTCCTGAACAACTATGGGATGACTAAAGTGTTCGGCCTGCCTCTGACAGGCGAGCGCCTGACGCTGATCTTCGGCGCGCTGATCGTAGCCGCCGCCGCCGGGTACGGCTTCAAGAAGCTCTACCTCGAGGGCAAGGGAGCGAGTCGTCCTGCGGGAGTGATCGTGGCGGGGGCGGCGCCTGCGCCGGAGGCGGAAGTGGAGCCTGCGGATGTCCCGTAGTATCACCCTGCCCTTTTCTCCTGATGAACTGCGCAGTCTGCGGGCCGGTGAGGAACTTCTCCTGACCGGTCCTGCCTTTACGGTGCGTGACGCTACCTGCGCGCGCCTGCTGGAAGAGGCGCGTGTCTCTGGCGAGCTGCCCTACGGTCTGGCCGGCGAGCTGATCTGCTTCATCGGGCCGACGCCGCCAGCTGCCGGCCGCCCCCACGGGGCCGCCGGTCCCACGACGGCGCGGCGCATGGATCGCGCGACGCTTGAGCTGGCCCGCTACGGACTGACGGCGACCTTCGGAAAAGGAGAGCGCTCAGAAGTCGTCCGCCACGCCTGCGCAGAGCAGGGCATGGTCTACCTGATCGGCATCGGCGGAGCAGCCGCGCTGGCTGCACAACACATCACCGCAAGCGAGATCGTCGCCTACCCCGACCTGGGTCCCGAGTCTCTGCGCCGCATCGAACTCGAGGACTTCCCCGTGATCGTAGCCTACGACACTCAGGCCGGCGACCTCTACGCGCGCCCCCCCATAAACAGAAGCGAGGAAAGGGAGCTGGGGCTGGCATCGCCAGGCGACACCCCGCAGCCGCCAAAACGTTATGCGATAGCCTCTTCACCAGCGCGCGGCGAGGACTCGCCAGGCGATGCCAGCCCCAGCTCCCTTTCCTCGCTTCTGTCCGGCATCTTCCTCACTTTCGAAGGCGGCGAAGGCTGCGGCAAGTCCTCTCACATGGCCTGGCTCGCCGAGGTTCTCCGGCAGGCGGGGCGCCAGGTACTCGCTGTGCGCGAGCCGGGCGCGACGGCGGTGGGCGAACCCATTCGTGCTGTTCTGCTTGATCCGAAGAACAGGGAGATGGCCCCCCTGACCGAGCTGCTTCTCTACGAGGCGGCGCGCGCCCAGCTGGTCGCAGAAAGCATCCGGCCAGCCCTGGAGTCCGGTGCGGTGGTACTCTGCGACCGTTTCTTCGACTCGACGACGGCCTACCAGGGCTATGGGCGCGGACTTGATCTGCGACAGATCGCCGATCTGAACCTTGTGGCGACGGGAGGGATCGTCCCCGACCGTACCTTCATCCTTGAAGTAGCGGCTGAGATCGGCCTGCAACGTGCAACGAAAGCTACAAAACCCGATCGTCTCGAACAGGAAGCCCCGGCATTCCATGAGCGCGTTCACGAGGGTTTCTATGCGATCGCCGCGGCTGATCCCGTTCGCGTGCGTCTGATCGATACAAGCGGCAGCAAGCCGGCTACGCGCGCTGCCATCGCGCGCCAGCTGGTCGACCTTCTGCCGGAGATGGAGGCCGAGGCTGAAACTCAGCGACAGGCCGCCCTCGAGGTCGAAGCGGCTCTCGCCCCGGAGGATGTCGATGCTTGCTGACATCATCGGTCAGGAAGACGCGACGTCCTTGCTTGCCACGACCTTGCGGACGCGGCGTTTGTCCAACGCCTACCTGTTCGTGGGTCCGGCGGGGCTGGGCAAGCTGGAGGCGGCGCGCTCGCTCGCGGCGGGATTTCTCTGCGATCAAGGCGGTTGCGGCAGTTGTCCGACCTGTCAGCGCATCGCGCGCGACGCCTATCCCGACTTTCAAATACTTGAGCCCGACGGGGTCTCGGGCTACCTGATCGATCAGATTCGCGAGCTTACGCACGACGCGGCGCTCAGCCCCCACGAGGGTTCGCACAAGTTCTACGTGCTGCTTGACAGCGATCAGCTTGCCGGCGCCGCGGCCAACGCGCTGCTGAAGACGCTCGAAGAGCCTCCCGCGGCGGTGACCTTCATCCTGATCGCTCACAGTCTCTCGGCGCTTCTGCCGACCGTGCTCTCGCGCTGTCAGGTGCTGCGCTTCCGTCCGCTGCCGACCGAGACGATGATCGAGATACTTACCGAGGCGACGGGAGCCTCGGAGGCTGATGCGCGCATCGCGCTTGCGGCTACTGGCAGCGTGCTGGCTCATGCCCGCGCCTTCCTGTTTTCTCCGATGCGCCGGGCGACGCGTGGCGAGGTGCTGCGCATCGTGCGCGATCTGGCCGGATACCGTGATCGCGAGGTTCTGGCGGCCGCCTTGACGCTTCAGGCCAGCCTGGAAGGTCCCGTGGCAGAGCTGGCGGCGCGTCAGGACGCCGAACTCGCCGTGCGCGCGGAGCTTCTGGATAAAGTCGCATTACGCAGGCTGGAGCAGTACAATAAAAAGAAGCTGACTGCTGCCACTCGCCGGGCGACCAGCGAGGTGTTTTCCGTTATATCCGGATTGTTGCGCGACGCCCTGGCGCAGCGCAACGCCGCCGCCGGGCTGGTTCTGAATGTTGACGCGCTCGACTTCATCACGCGTATCGCGACGTGTGTCACTCCTGAGGGCGCGCGTCGCGGGCAGGAAGCGATCGCGCTGTCGCGCCAGCGGTTAGCGCAAAATGTGGGAGTGCAGCTGATCTTAGAAACGCTGCTTTTCAAGGTACGTGAGGTGCTTACATGCCAGTAGTAGTCGGAGTTCAACTCCGTTATTCAAAAACGCTGTGGTTCGATCCCGCGGGAACCGATCCGGCGATGGACGACCTGGTCGTGGTCAAAACCAGTCGCGGCGAGGAGCTGGGTCAGGTGCGCAGGACGCTCTTTGAGCTGGACGATCCGACCTTTGACCGGAGTCTTAAGCCAGTGCTGCGTATCGCGAATGAGCGCGACCTGAACTACCAGCTTGAACTGGGGGAAAAAGAAAAGGACGCGATGCCGGTCTTCTATGAACTGGTTACGAAGTACGAGCTTCCCATGCATCCGGTCGATGTCGAATACCTGATCAGCGGCGACAAGATCGTGTTCTACTTCAGCTCGGAGGAGCGGGTGGACTTCCGCGAGCTGGTTCGCGAGCTGTCTTCCCGTCTTGAGGCGCGTATCGACATGCGTCAGGTGGGCGTACGCGACGAAGCCCGTATGATAGGGGGCCTGAGCCACTGCGGCGAACAGCTCTGCTGCGCGCGTCTGGGCGGCGAGTTCGCGCCCGTTTCGATCAAGATGGCCAAGGACCAGGGTCTGCCGCTTAACCCCACGAAGATATCGGGCCTCTGCGGGCGGCTGATGTGCTGTCTGCGCTACGAGGTCGAGGCCTACAACGACTTCAACAGTCGGGCTCCGCGCAAGGGCAGCTTCGTCGATGTCAGCGACGGAAGCCAGGCCAAGGTCTGTGATCTGGACGCCGTGCGCGAGATGGTCTCTCTGAGGTTTCCACGCGAGGACATGCCGGACGAGACCCTTACGATCAAGCTCTGCGATCTGCAGTGTGAGAAGAGCGGGAAGTACTGTCAGTGCAAGGTCGATGCGAAGGTGCTCGACGAGCAGCGCCGGCGCGCGCAGGAACAGCACAGCTCGCTTCTGGTAGGAAACGCGCGATTCCTGGATACGGTGACCGACGCGACCCCCGCCGCCGCGCAGGAGACGGCCAAGCCCGCTAAACAGGACGCGCCGCGGACGGGCGCTTCCAAGGACGGCGATAAGCGCCGTCGTCGTTCGCGCCGCCGCAAGCCCTCGTCTGCATCCGGATCTTCGCCGGCAGCGGCTGCGGCCAGCACCGGGGCGAAGTCGGGCGCTGGCTCTGGCGCGCAGTCGGATGCAGGCGCCCGGAAGCCTGCTGCAGCGTCCAAGGATGATCGGGTACCACGCCGCAGACGTCGCTGAACACAGAGGACACAGAGTGACAGATCCTGAAGTCCATATCGGTATCGACGTCGGTTCAACGACGGTCAAACTTGCCATCCTTGACGACGAGCGGCGCAGTCTCTATGCGCGCTATGAGCGCCATCACGCCGACATTCGTCAGGCGATCCGGGAGATAATCTCTGATGCCGCACAGCGCTTTCCGGCCACGCCGATGACCGTGACGATCACCGGTTCAGGCGGTCTGCTGCTGGCGAACTGGCTTGAGGTGACCTTTGTACAGGAGGTCATCGCGAGCAAGGTGGCGGTCGAGACCTTCATCCCCGAGACGGACGTCGCCATCGAACTGGGTGGCGAGGACGCCAAGATCATCTACTTCGATCAGGGCATCGAGCAGCGCATGAATGGCACCTGCGCCGGCGGCACGGGAGCCTTTATCGACCAGATGGCAACCCTGCTGCATACTGACGCGGGCGGTCTTGACAAGCTGGCTGCAGACTTCAAGGTGCTCTACCCGATCGCCTCGCGCTGCGGCGTTTTCGCCAAGTCCGACGTCCAACCCTTGATGAACGAAGGCGCGCGACGCGAGGACATCGCTGCTTCGATCTTCCAGTCCGTCGTCAACCAGACCATCGCGGGGCTTGCCTGCGGACGGCCCATCCGCGGTCACGTGGCCTTTCTGGGCGGCCCGCTTCAGTATCTCCCGCAACTGCGGCGGCGCTTCGTCGAGACGCTTGGTCTTGATGACGATCACGTCATCGCCCCTGAGGACGCTCACCTCTTCGTGGCGCGCGGCGCGGCGTTAGCCACGCTGCGCCCGGGGATGGATCCCGGCGCCCCCATCACTCTTGAAGAGATCCTGAGGCGCTTAGACGCCCTCGGCACGACCCAGGCAAGCGAGGTTGTGCGCCTGGATCCGCTCTTCGCCTCCCGTGAGGACTACGATCAGTTCCGCGCGCGCCACGATCAGGACCGGGTCGAGCGCGCGTCCTTCGCTGACTGCGCGGGGCCGGTCTATATCGGCATTGACGCCGGCTCGACTACGCTTAAGGCGGTCGTCATCGACGAGCAGGCGCGCATCCTCGACAGCTGGTATGGCAACAACCGCGGCGACGTTATCAACACGGCCCGCGAGGTCCTGGCTCGCTTCTATGAGCACATGCCCCCGCAGGCCTACGTCGCGCAAGCCTGCGTGACCGGCTACGGCGAGGGGCTTTTGCGGGAAGCGCTTCAGGCGGACGCCGGCGAGGTCGAGACCGTGGCGCATCTGCGCGGCGCCAGGGAACTCATCGGCGATGTTGACTTCATCTTAGACATCGGCGGGCAGGACATGAAGTGTCTGCAGGTCAAGGATACGGTCATCGAGCACATCATGCTGAACGAAGCCTGCAGCTCCGGCTGTGGATCGTTCATCGAGACCTTTGCGACGTCGCTTGGGATGGGTATCGAGGATTTTGCTCAGGCGGCGCTCTTCGCCGAACAACCTGTTGATCTCGGCTCGCGCTGCACGGTATTCATGAACTCGCGCGTCAAACAGGCCCAGAAGGAGGGCGCCACGCCGGGCGACATCAGTGCGGGGCTCTCATATTCGGTCATCAAGAACGCGCTTTTCAAAGTCATCAAGATCCGCGATACGCGCGAGATGGGGGAGCGCATCATCGTGCAGGGCGGCACCTTCTTAAACGACGCCGTACTGCGCGCCTTCGAGCTTCTGACCGGACGCGAGGTCACACGTCCCGACATCGCTGGTCTGATGGGCTGCTATGGCGCCGCGCTGCTCGCCCGTGACCAGGCCCGTGAGGCGGCCGGTGACAGGGCGGCGGGGACAGTGTCGGCAGGCGATGCCCCGCAGCCCTGTTCACGCTGTGCGGAAGTTCCGTCTGAAGCGCGCGGCGAGGACTCGCCAGACGGCGCTATTCCCGCCGCCCTGTCACCGACCGCTTCCGTCATTCGATCTGGCTTGCTCTCTGCTACCGAGCTTGCCGAGCTTGAGGTCTCGCATCGCACAACGCACTGTAAGAAGTGCGCCAACCAGTGTCTGCTGACCATCAACAGTTTTGGTAAGGACCCCGTCACGGGTCGGCCGCGGCACTTCATCACGGGCAACCGCTGCGAGCGTGGCGGCAGTGCCGAAGGCACAAGCGAGAAGGATCCCGCGCTCGCGCCGCCGAACCTCTTCGCGTACAAGACGAAGCGTCTCTTCAGTTATGAGCCACTGGAGCGTCAGCACGCTTTCCGCGGCGTGGTTGGTATCCCGCGGGTGCTCAACATGTATGAGAACTATCCCTTCTGGTTCAGCTTCTTCACGAGTCTGGGCTACCGGGTCGAGCTGTCCGGCGCCTCTGACAAGACGACCTTCGAGGCGGGCATGGAGTCGATGCCATCCGAGTCGGTCTGCTACCCGGCCAAGCTTTCCCACGGCCACATCATGGAGCTGCTTGAGCAAAAAGTGGACTTCATCTTCCTGCCCTGCGTGGTCTACGAGCGCCAGGAGGACCCGACGGCGGGTAACCGCTTCAACTGTCCGATCGTCATGAACTACTCCGAAGCTCTGCGTCTGAACATCGACGAGCTTCAGGACGGCGCCACGCGCTTCCTGAACCCCTTCGTTCCCTACGACCAGCCCACCAAGCTGGCCAGGCGCATGTACGAGGTCCTGAGCGAGGAAGGCGCGCGGAGCAGTGTCGTTTGCGCTGCGGGTCTGGCGGACGAAGTTGCGCCCGGGCGCCCGCGAGCGAAGGGCGCTGCTCCGTGCGCTCCCGCCCCCACGCTCGCTGAGGTCAAACGCGCGGTGAAGGCTGCCTGGGCCGAAGACAAGGCCTTCAAGGCCGACGTGCAGCGCGCGGGCGAGGCGGCCCTGCGCTGGATCCGGGAAAACGAAGGCCACGGCATCGTACTCGCCGGGCGGCCCTACCATCTCGATCCGGAGGTCAACCATGCGATTCCGGAGCTTCTGGCCAGCTACGGTCTGGCAGTGCTGACCGAGGACTCGGTCTCGCACCTCATGAAGCCTGAGCGTCCGATCCGCGTCGTCGATCAGTGGATGTATCACTCGCGGCTGTTCGCCGCCGCGCGCTTCGTCACCACGCGCGATGACCTCGACCTGATCCAGCTCAACAGCTTCGGCTGCGGGCTGGACGCGCTCACCACCGACCAATGCCAGGAGATCTTAGAGAAGTCCGGCAAGATCTATACGGTGCTCAAGATCGACGAGGTGAGCAACCTGGGCGCGGCGCGTATCCGCGTGCGCAGCCTGCTTGCCGCGCTGCGCAATCAGGCCATCGATCGTCGCAGGCGTCAGACCGCGCACGCGGGTCGCCTTCCGCGGCAGGTTCGCAGCGCCGCGTTTCCGCGTGTGCCCTTCACGAAGAAGATGAAGAAGGAGGGCTATACGATCATCAGCCCTCAGATGTCGCCGATCCACTTCGCGCTGCTCGTGCCGCTGTTCCACCACTATGGCTACAACGCCGTGATCCTGCCCAGCGTCGATCGCGGGGCGGTCGAGGCCGGGCTGCGCTACGTGAACAACGACATCTGCTTTCCCTCGATACTGACGACCGGTCAGATCATGGAGGCGGTCGAGTCAGGCCGCTATGACCTGGACAAGCTCGCCGTCATCATCTCGCAGACGGGCGGGGGATGCCGCGCGACCAACTACATCGCGCTGATCCGCAAGGCCCTGGCCGACTCCGGCCATGGCAACATCCCCGTCATCTCGCTGCAGTTCCAGCCGATGGGCGAGTCCAACCCGGGCTTCAAGCTGAGCCCCGCCATGCTG
>JGI20166J26741_10633336_pt1 | contig 30438 bp, 22 predicted proteins | sample TergutCu122P5_FD_26741 | JGI IMG/M metagenome (IMG submission 26741)
GTTCGCCACGCTCGGCAACAAGCCAAACAACCTGAAGGCCAGCGACTTCTTTACCGCTGCCTCGTAAAGTTTTCCGGTATATCGCCCGCGCCATGCCGTTGCCGCAAGCGGCATGGCGTGGTTTGATGTTGGCCCGAAAAATTTTCCACCGTCACCCAGACCAGAAAGTCCACAAATCAGCGGCGCATTCAGCGGTTGAAATCGTCCTCGCAGGACAGAGCCAATTCGTGTTCGTCGCTGGCAAGAATGGCCTTGGCCCGGGCCACATCTTTTTCGATCTGCGCCGACAGCTCGCCGACACTGGCAAATTTTCGTTCGTCGCGCAGAAAATCGAGCATATTTATCTTAATCGGCTGATCGTAGATGTCGCGGTCGAAATCGAAGATATGGGTCTCGGCCACCAGCACGTCCTCGCCGAAGGTGGGATTGCTGCCAACATTCATCACCCCGCCATAGCACTGGCCATCGCAAATCACCTGGCAGACATAAACTCCATGACGCGGCACCAGGTCTTCCGCCGACAGGGCGAGGTTAGCGGTCGGGAAGCCAACCTCTTTGCCGCCGCGCTGCTTGCCGATTTGCACGCGACCGCGGATCTGATAGCTGCGTCCCAACAGAGCGCGGGCGGCGCGGACATTGCCCTCGGCGATCAGCTCGCGGATTTTCGTCGAGCTGACCAGCATCCCGGCTTCGTAGCGGGCCTCGATGACGGTGACAGGAAAGCCTTTGGCCGCTCCCTGTTTTTTCAGAAAATCGCTGTTGCCGGAGCGCCCCTTGCCGAAGGCGTAATCGTAGCCGATCACCAGGTCGCGCATACCGATAGTCTTCAACAGGATGTCATCGACGAAGACCTCGGCGGGCGTCGCCGCGAAGACGGGCGTAAACGGAATGATGACGAGCGCGTCGATACCGGCCAAGGCGATCAGTTCTTTTTTTTGGTCGAGGGAGGAGATCAGGCGGATGCCGCCAGGCCGCAGCACCTGCAAGGGATGAGGATCGAAGGTGATGGCAACGCTGACACCACCAAGGCGATAGGCTCGCGAGGCGACTTCGGCAAACAGCCACTGATGGCCGAGATGAACGCCATCGAAATTGCCGATGGTGACACAGGCGCCGGCGAAGGGCCGGGAGATTGTTTCAAGCGATGTATAGATTTCCATACTACGTGCTTTTTTCAGGTGGTTAGAAAGAAAATATTTGACAAAGAGACAGCGATACCGCATATTCCCCGCCGTTGCCGAAGTGGCGGAATTGGTAGACGCGCCAGGTTCAGGGTCTGGTGAGGGTTCCCTCGTGGAAGTTCGAGTCTTCTCTTCGGCACCACATCACAAGCGCGAAAGGGTTTGCAATCACCATGGTTGCAAACCCTTTTTTGTTGCCACTCATGTACCATTCGTACCATGCCGCCGACTTCCATGCTTTTGAGTGAAAACCCGCCGCAAAGTTTCCGGTCATGCCGCCGTTCACCAGCGCGGAGAGGGGGAATTATAACCGGGCGCCAAGGAGAGGCAACAGGGAAAGCGGTGGGGATGGAATGCTGCGGTCAATAAGACTCTGTACCAAGGAATGCCATCATGACCGGACTTGTCATCTTTATTCTGTTGCTTATTGTCGTTTACCTGCTTAGCCAATCCTCCCGCACGCGCTTCCGCCTCGATCGCCTGGAAATGGAAGTGGCTGCCTTGGGGCGCAAGCTGGCCGCGCCGGAAGCAACATCGCCGGAACCGATACAAACGGCGCCAGATACGAGCCAGACGAATACGCCATCCAATAATTTTGGCGACTTGACACTCGAAGAAGCGCCGGCAGTGGCTACGTCCACACCATCGCCTATTCCTCCATCCCAGGGCACAGCCAAGAGTGACATTTTCGACCAGGCCGTGGCCTGGTGCCTCAGCGGCAATCCGGTGCTGAAGGTGGGCATCGTCCTGCTCTTTTTCGGCGCCGCCTTTTTGCTCAGCTACGCGGCGCAACACGGATATTTCCCCATTAAAGTGCGGCTGGCCGCCGTGGCTCTCGGCGGTCTTGCCCTCTTTGCCGGTGGCTGGATACTGCGGCGGCGCGGTCATGTCCTCTATGGCCTGTCGCTTGAAGGGGGCGGCATCGGCATCCTCTATCTGACCATTTTCGCGGCTTCGCGTCTGTACGGCTTCATCCCCGCCGCTCTCGCCTTGGCCCTTTTGGCCGTCCTGGTGGCTTTGGCCTGCGCCTTGGCCGTGTGGCAGAATGCCAGAGGCCTGGCATGTTTAGCCAGTGTCGGCGGCTTTCTCGCGCCGATTCTGCTTTCGACCGGCCAGGGCAGCCATGTGGCGCTGTTTTCCTACTACGCGCTGCTGAACGCCGGGATTTTAGCTATTTCATGGTTCCGATCCTGGCGCGAGCTGAACCTGATCGGCTTTTGCTTCACCTTCGGTATCGGCTTGATCTGGGGAATTTTTTCCTACCGCGCCACCTGGTTTGTCAGTTGCGAACTGTTTCTCGGCCTCTTTTTCTGCATGTACCTGGGAATTTCGCTGCTGTTCGCCAGCCGCAAGGCGCCGGATCTGCGCGGATACATCGACGCGCCGCTGGTCTTTGGCCTGCCTGTGGTCACGGCCACCATCCAGGCCGGGCTGGTGCATCATATCCCCTACGCCATGGCCATCAGCGCTTTGGGTTTGGGTATTTTCTACATCGGCCTGGCCTTGGCCCTCAAAAGCCGCTTTGGCGGCGACCGGCGGCAACTTGTCGATGCTTTTATGGCCATCGGCGCCATCTCCGCCAGCCTGTCAATTCCGCTGGCCGTCGATGGTTGGTGGACCGCTGCCGCCTGGGCTTGGGAAGGCGCTGGCATGGTTTGGCTGGGGGCGCGGGAAAACCGCCGCGGCATCGGATTGTTCGGCTTGTTGTTGCAGGCCGGTGCGGCGCTGGCATTTCTTATTGATACCGTTTCTCGACCAGCCATCCCAGCCGCCTGGCCTTTCATCGGCCACTTTTTCCTCGGTTGCGCCCTGATTGCCTCCGCCGCCCTTTTTTCCGCGCGCCTCTCTTGGCAAGAGGAGAACGAGCCTGGCAAAAACGATCTCGGACTGGGACTGTTTTACTGGGCTTTGCTCTGGTGGTATGGCGGTGGCCTGGTCGATATATACCGCTGGATGACTGCCGGGATGGCGGCGGATGTTCCCGTTTCCGCCATCGGTCTCTCGTTCATGGTGGTCAGTTCGGCCATACTCACTTTGATCGCCCGGCGCTCCGCTTGGCCGCTGGCGGCGAAAACCGCCGTCCTGGCGCTGACCACCGGGCTTGCCGCCGGCGCCGCCCTGCGTTTCAGCGAAGCGATGCGGTTTTCCTGGCTGGCCACGGCCTGTTGGCTACTTTGGCCGCTGGCCTTGGCGCTGCATTATATCCAGCTTTACCGCTACGAGCATGAAGCGAGACATGGCGATGGGCCGCGTCCGAACTTCCTCTTTGTCGGCCATATCCTCGCCTGGTGGATCATGCTGCTCTTCGCGGCGCGGGATATCTTTCTGCTGGTTGGTCATATCGCCGGCCTGAGCCAGGCTTGGCCGCTGGCGGGCGGGATGCTGGCTCCGGTGTTGCCGCTTTTGGCCCTGGTCCTGAAGCGGGATTGGCCATGGCCAGTGAAGCGCTGGCCTACTGTCTATCAACGTCCTGGCCTCGATATGCCGCTGATCCTGGCCGGGATTGCTGTTATCTACTCGTGGGTGTTTCAGACCGCCAATCCCGCGCCCTGGCCCTATATCCCGCTGCTCAACCCGTTGGAGCTGGCCGAGACGGCGGTTGTCATGCTGTTTTTCCTGCGGGCAGCGCGGTGGGGGAAAATTCCCGTGTGGCTGGCGCCCGTTTTGCTCTTTCTGCTCGTCAACGCCGTCGTCGCCCGCTGTTTCCATTTTTATACCGGTATCGCCTACTCTTTCCCGGCGCTGTTCGCCTCCTCCGCCTTCCAGGCGGCGCTCTCGATCTTGTGGACCGTGTTGGCCCTGGCCATGACCATCGTCGCCGTCCGGCAAAGCAGCCGCCCGCTCTGGCACTGCGGCGCCGCCCTGCTGACCCTGGTGGTGGTTAAACTGATGCTCGTCGATCTCGCTGGTATTGGCGCCATTGGCCGCATCGTCTCGTTTCTCGCCGTCGGCCTCTTGATGCTCCTGATCGGCTTTTTCGCCCCAAGGCCGCCGGAGGATGAAAGAAAAAGCGAATGACGCCATGTCAACAAAGTGACGCTTTCCTACGCCTTCCAAGAATCAGAAAATATATTTTTCCGCCTGCAACGTCGCCTCGGCCAAAAGCCGCTTAGCCGCCAGCAAATTATCCATGACCAGCGAGGTTCGGGCGATAAGTGGGAATAATCCCTGGTTTTCGAGAAACATGGCGCAGCGCTCGGCAGCGGCAATGAAGCGTTGCCGACCGGAAAAAACGCAGAGCCTGGTTACCGCCTGGTACTGCTCGGCTTTGGTGGCGCTGGCCGTCTGACAAGCTTTCTCGGCTCGCAGCACGGCACTTTCGAGAGCGAAAATCTGGAGCGCCATATCGGCCAAGGCCAAGAGGATCTCCTGCTCTTTGCCGGTTTCTTCACCAAAGCGCCGTTTGGCCACTTTGCTCAGTACAAGGCAGCACTCTTTCATACCGCGCAAGAGTTGCCGTGGCACTGCCCAAAAGCCAGCATCGTCGGCGCCGGTAGCCGACACCGTCCCTTCGAGGCTCAGCAGCCGAGTGGCGGCCAAAATGCGGTTGATTTCGTTGGTGCCTTCGTAAATCCGCTGCACCCGTTCATCGCGATACATCTGCTCGACGGCATGGCCGACGATATAGCCGTAGCCGCCGTGCACTTGCAGCATCTCGCTGATTACCTGCCCCGCCGCTTCGCTGCAAAAGACTTTGACCAGCGCGCATTCGCTGGCGAACTCCTCGATGCCTTTCTGATAAAGAGTGTAATAATCAGCGGCTTTCCGGTCAAGCTGGCTGAGCTTACCGTCAATCAGGCCGGCCAGCCGGTACACCGCCGATTCGGCGGCAAAGGCCAAGGCGGTAGCGTCGGCCAGTTTCTCGCGGATGGCGCCGAAGCTGGCAATCGGCACGCCAAACTGCTTGCGCTCGTTGGCGTAGCGGCTACCTTCGGACAGGGCGAATTTCGTCTGGCCGGTGGCGAATGCCCCCAATTTGAAGCGGCCAACGTTCAAGACATTGAAGGCAATTTTGTGGCCTTTGCCGATTTCGCCGAGGATATTTTCTTTCGGCACCGGTACGGCGTCCAAAATCACCTGCCGCGTCGAGGAGCCGTGCATCCCCATTTTTTTCTCTTCCGGGCCGAGCGACAGACCGGGGCTGCCGCGCTCGACCAAAAATGCCGTGAAATGCTTCTTATCGACCTTGGCAAAAACGGTGAACAGCTCGGCGAAAGCCGAGTTGGTGATGAATTGTTTGGTGCCAGTGAGCAGATAATGGCCGCCATCCTCGGATAGCGTTGCCACTGTCCGCGCCCCGAGAGCATCGGAGCCGGAACCGGGTTCAGTCAGGCAATACGAGCCGATGATCTCGGCTGAGACCAGTTTGCGCAGATAGCGCTCTTTCTGCGCCGGCGTGCCATAATAAATCAGCGGCAACATGCCGATACCGGTATGGGTCATATAGGTCAGGCCAAAATTCCGCGCCCAGGCCAGTCTTTCCATAACCAACATACTGGAGGCTTTGTCGAGATTGAGGCCGCCGTATTCTTCCGGCGCGTCGATCATCATCAGGCCCAGGTCGGCGCATTGCCTCATCTTTTCAAGAAGCAAATCGAAATCCTTTTCCTCAAGCCGCTCATTGACCGGCCTGACTTCCTCGAACACGAAACGCTCGGTCGTTCGCGCCATTTCCTTGTGTTCATCGGTGAAATCCTCCGGCGTGAAGATCTCCTGCATGTCAATGTCGGCGAACATAAAATCACCGCCACGCCTATCGGTCATGATCCCCTCCTCGGCTGTCTTCATTTGAAAGTGCCCCGGTATTCTTCCCGCATCATCCTTTTCAGGATTTTACCAGATGGGGTTTTCTTCAGTTCATCGACGAAGATGACTTTTTTCGGTAACTCGAAGCCGGACAGGTGGCGCCGGCAATGCTCCACCAGTTCGTCTTCACTCACGGCAGAACCGGCCTTGACTTTTACCACAGCCACCACCGCTTCGACCCAGCGTGGATGGTCGATGCCGACCACTGCCACTTCCTCGACCGCCGGATGCAAATAAATGGCTTCCTCGACCTTACGTGAGGCGACATTTTCGCCGCCGGTCTTGATCATGTCCTTTTTCCGGTCAACCACTGTGATATAGCGGTCCCCATCGAGAACGCCGAGATCGCCGCTGTGGAACCAGCCGCCGGCCATGATCGCTTCGGTCTTGTCCGGCTCTTTGAAGTACATGGTCATGACATGACCGCCGCGGCCGCAGATTTCTCCGACGGTATTGACCTGGCTGATCTCGCCGCCGTTGGCGTTTTCGAGGCGAGTCTCCATATGCAGCGCCCCCATGCCGGCGGAACCGAGTTTGGTCATGGCGTCCTCGGCCTGCAAAATGCAATGGTAGGGCGCCAGTTCGGTCTGGCCGTAGAAATTGTACATGCCGGTTTGCGGGAATTTTTCCAGCATTTCGCGCAGGATTTCCACCGGCATGATCGAGGCGCCGTAGCAGCCCTTCACCAAACTGCTCAGGTCATATTTACCGAGATCCGGGTGACGGAGGATGGCGATCCACACGGTGGGCGGCGCGAAGAACATGGTCGCCCGGTATTTGGCGATGGCGGCCAGAATTTTGCCAATGTCCGGTGTTATCAGGATGTTGGTGCCGCCAACCCAAAATATCGGGTTCATGAAAACATCGCGCTGAGCGCAGTGAAAAATCGGCAGGGCGTTGACATTGATGTCGCTGGCGGTGAATCTGCCGTCGTTGATGCAACTGAGGTACTCGGCGATCAGCGCCTGGTTGCTGATGATTACACCTTTGGGCAGCGATTCGGTGCCGCTGGTATAGGTCATCTGTACCGGGTCTTCGATGCGCAGGATGACGTCCGGTTCTTGGGCCGGCGCAGCGGTGAACCACTCGTCAAAATTGATGAACCCGTTGTCCGGCGGCGCTTCTCCCACGCCCTGATTCGACCAGATGAAATGCCGTACCCCCGGCATCTTGTCCATCACCTCTTTGACCTGCGGGTACAGGCTGTCTTCAATGATAAAGACGGTGCTTTCGGAATGGTTGACGCAGAAAGCGATATTGTCGTCGCGCAGCAGATAATTGACCGCCAGATAGACGGCGCCCAGTTTGGCGCAACCGAGCCAGGTCAGGATATGATGATGCGTATTGTGTGCGAGGATAGCCACCCGGTCGTATTTCTTCACCCCCAAGGCGGCCAGAGCGTTGGCCACCTGGTTGCACTGATCCTCGAGCTCGCTATAAGTTAAGGCGATGTCGCCGAAAATCAGGGCGGTTTTGTCCGGGAAATGGTAGCGGCTGCGCCGAATCATATCGGCGACCACCCAACGGTTGACCCGGTTGTAGCGGGTCATCAGGAAATCAATATTTTCCTGATTGATCGTGTTATATCGAAGTCGGTCTTCCTGGTTAAGCGGTTGTCTCATGGCTTTCCTTTTGACAGAAACATCTTTGGCAAGCACCCGTTCCCGAGCCGTCGTTGCCGATAGGGCGCGCCAGTGTTTGAAGTTTGGCTCTTTCCGCTGGCGCGCCAGAATAAATCACAGCATCTCGATGGCGCAGGCCATGGAAACGCCACCACCACCACAAAGGGTAGCTAGGCCCAGGGTTTTGCCGCGTTTCTTCATGGCATACATCAAGGTCACAATGAGTCGCGCCCCGGTCGAGCCGACCGGGTGACCGAGGCCGATGCCGGAGCCGTTGACATTGGTAATCTCGCGGTTCAGGCCCAGCTCCCGTTCGCAGCCGATATATTGGCCGGCGAAGGCCTCATTCACCTCGATCAACTCGAAGTCGGAAATCTGCAAGCCGGAATTGGCGCAGAGATTTTTCACCGCCGGCACCGGCGACAGGCCCATAACCGAGGGATGGCAGCCGCCCCTGGCCGTCGCCTTGATTCTGGCCATCGGTTTGATGCCCAGTTCCTTGGCTTTGTCGGCGGACATCAGCATTAAACCGGTCGAGCCATCGTTGATGCCACTGGAGTTGCCGGCGGTTACCGTGCCGATTTTCGGGACAAAGGCTGGCGGTAACGCCCGCAGCATGTCCATGGTCATGCCGGGCCGGAAATGCTCGTCCTTGTCAAAAATCAGCGGCGCCTTCTTTCTTTGCGGCACCTCGACCGGAACGATCTCGTCGGCGAATGAGCCGTCGTTCGTCGCCCGCTCGGCCTGGTTGTGGCTGCGCAGAGCGACTTCGTCCATCTCTTCGCGTGTGATGCCGAGATGTTGAGCGATGAATTCCGTCGTGTGCCCCATGATATAGGGTTTGCCGACGAACATGCTGAGCGGCGGTTTCGTGGCATCGACCGGCCCGTCTTCCGGATGTGGAATGATGCGCGAGCCGCAGTGCAGGGCATGGATCAGCATATCGACGAAAGTCTGATCCTGAAGGCGGCAGCCCCAGCGGGCGCCCGGCACCGAGTACGGCACGCTCGACATATGCTCGGTGCCACCGGCGAGGATAATGTCGGCCATTTCGGCCTGGATCATCGCCATGCCAGAGACGGTCGCCTCCATGCCAGAGATGCAGACACGGTTGATGGTGGCGGCGGTGACGCTGTCCGGAATGCCGGCTAAGAGCGCCCCCACCCGCGTCACGTTCAACGTCTCGGCGGATTCCATGCAGCAACCGTAACGGATGTCATCAATCAGCGCCGGATCGATACCGGCGCGGCGGATTGTCTCTTTCATAGTGATACTGGCCAGCGTCGCGCCGTTCAAATCACGCAAGGTGCCGCCAAAAGCGCCGATGGCCGTGCGGCAACCGGCAACAATCACAACCTCTTTCATATCGTTCCTCCTTTTGTTTCCTGGACGACTATGCCATTAAAAATGAGATCGGTAATGAATCTGGCCGTCTCGTTGGTAGACACCGCTTCGTTGAAAATGACCCGTCTGAGACAGGAATGCTCGATGGCGCCGAAGATGGCGTTGCGGATGTAGACCGACGGCAGGTCGGCGCGAATCTCTCCGCTGGCGATGCCCTCTTTGATGACAGCATCGACGATGCCGGCGAATCGCCGCACTAGGGCGTAGGCTTCGGACTCGAAGTATCTGGCCGAATTTCGCGTCTCGAGGATGATTATCCTGGCAAATACCTTGTGGTTGGCATAGCGCTCGATACTGGCCCAGATGATCTTGCGCAATTTGTTCAAGGCGCCGTCGATGCCTTGCAAATCCCGTTGGAGTTGGGCCACGAACATTTCGTAATGCTCTTCGAGGACATGGTGCAAAAGGTCGCGCTTGTCCCGGAAATATTTGTAGAGCAGACCTTCGGTCACCCCGGCTTCGGTGGCAATCTCGGCGATGGTGATGGTCTCAAACGCCCTTTCCTCAAGCAAATCGCGCAAAGCCTGGACGATCTTTTGCTTGCCCGGTGGCATGGATACGATTTTTTCTTTCATAATCAATAAATTTTACTCACCATATATTGATAAAATATATACATGTATAATCAAGTTCTTATAATGATGGATATTCGATTATAAAACGGTACTGAGAAAGGTGAGTAATATTTACTTATTATTTGCGCCGATATTTATCGAACAAGAAAAATGTTGTCAATGATTTTTTTTCAGACAAAAAGTGATCAACGGATGGGGCAAAGCTATGAGATGATAGCGGGTAGGCTGCCATAGTGCGCGGTCTGGACAGTCCGCGCGATCCGGAAAAAGCTGGTGTACGGCCAGAGAGGGTGTTATTATAGAAAATTTTTTGTTTGGCATATTAAATTGATGGCCTACAAGACATCCAGCGCGGCAAACACGACGACAGCCAGCCTCGCGAGCAAGATTTTCCACACATTCATTCACCCACCAGCGCCAATCTACCGGGCCAACAGCCAGGCACGTTCCGCCCTCAGCGCGGAGGAAGAAAAAAATAATGCGATCAGAGTTTCTGCCTTTTTCCAAGCCCTCGATTTCCGAAGCGGAAATCGAGGCAGTGGCGGCGGTATTGCGTTCGGGTTGGATCACCACCGGGGCGAAAGCGGCGGCCTTCGAACAGGCGTTCGCCAGCTACTGCCAAACCCAGGATGCCGTGGCCTTGGCTTCGGCCACCGCCGGTATGCACCTACTGCTGGCCGCCATGGGCATCGGCCCCGGTGACGAGGTGATCACGCCATCTTTGACCTGGGTTTCGACGGTCAATCTCATTCAACTGGCCGGAGCGACACCGGTGTTCGCCGATATTGACCGCGATACCCTGATGGTGTCGGCGGCAACCGTCAAACCCCTCATTTCCGAGCGCACCCGGCTAATAATCCCGGTTCATTACGCTGGCGCCGCCGTCGATCTGGAACCGTTGCGGCAACTGGCCGCCGCCCACAATATCCCTTTGATCGAGGACGCCGCCCACGCGGCGGGCACTGAATACCGGGGCGAGAAAATCGGCCAGCGAGGAACGACTATTTTTTCCTTTCATCCGATTAAAAACATCACCTGCGGCGAAGGCGGCATGTTCTGCTCCAACGATGCCAAATTGCTCGAACACATCCGCCGTTTGAAATTTCATGGTCTTGGCGTTGACGCCTTTGACCGCAATATGCAGGGTCGGTCGCCGCAGGCCGAGGTGCTGGAACCGGGATTTAAATACAATCTCACCGATATGGCGGCGGCTTTGGGCCTGGGGCAACTGGAGCGGCTCGATGAATTTATCGAAAAACGAACCCTGCTGGCCGAGCGCTATTTGGAGTTACTAGTTAATGTTCCCGAAGTGCTGCCGCTGGCCCGGCCAAGCTACCCGATGCGCCATGCCTGGCATTTATTTGTTGTTCGTATCGACAGCGCCGGCATGACGCGGGACGAGTTCATGGCCGGGCTGAAAACGCGCAACATCGGCACTGGCATCCATTTCAAGGCTGCCCATCGGCAGCGTTATTACCGGGAGACTCTGCATCTGCCGGAAGGCGCTCTACCCAACACTGAATGGAATTCGGATCGTCTCTGTTCCCTGCCGCTCTTTCCTGGCATGAATATGGAAGATGTCGATGATGTGGTCGAAGCCATTAAGGAGGTACTGGTATGAACACGCCGGGGCTTTCCGTAGTCATTCCAGTCTATAACGAGCGGGACAATCTTGCTGAACTGATCGACCGTTGTCTCGCCGCCTGTCGCGGCAGCGGGCGCGGCTTCGAAATCATTCTCGTCGATGACGGCAGCCGCGACGGTTCACGAGCCATGCTACTCGAAGCCGCCGACCGGCACGAAGAAGTTATCGCCATCATCCTTAACCGCAACTATGGCCAGCACGCCGCCGTTTTCGCCGGTTTACAGCACAGCCGCGGCGAGATCGTCATTACCCTCGATGCCGACCTGCAAAATCCACCGGAAGAAATCCCCAATCTGGTACAGGCGATGGATGAAGGCGTCGATGTCGTCGGCACGGTGCGCGAGAATCGGCAAGACAGCTTCTTCCGCCGGACCGCCTCCAACTTGGTCAACCGTATGGCGCGGCAGGCGACTGGCGTCATGATGCACGATTATGGCTGTATGCTGCGCGCCTACCGGCGGTCAATCGTCGAAGCCATGCTGCAATGCGAGGAACGCTCCACCTTTATCCCAATCCTGGCCAACAGTTTTGCCGGCAGCACCGCCGAAATTCCGGTCGGTCACGCCCGGCGCGAAAAGGGGCAATCCAAGTACAGTCTGTTAAAATTGATCTCCTTGCAGTACGATCTGCTCACCTCGATGTCCACTTTTCCACTGCGGCTACTGTCGTTTTTCGGTACCGTCATTGCCCTGTGCGGTATCGCTTTCGGTCTTCTGCTGATGCTGCTGCGCATTGTCCACGGCGCGTCGTGGGCTGGTGAAGGCGTTTTCACGCTGTTTGCCCTGCTTTTTGTCTTTATCGGCGCCCAGTTCATCGGCCTCGGCCTGCTCGGTGAATATATTGGCCGCATCTACCATGACGTTCGTCACCGGCCTCGGTATTTCATTCATGAAATCAGAGGAACGGAGGAGACAATGCCTCGGCAGTAACCCGGTAAAAAGCATATGAACACATCGAGAAATAAATTGAACAAACGTCTTAATTGGCAGCCTTTGAAATCTTATTTAACAGGTAAAAGCAACTAGCCTAACTTGGGCGGTATTCATGATGCCCGCCGCAAGCCCAGGGATTTTTGACCGAAGTCAGAGGTTTCTTTGCGAGGTCTCTATGAAAAAAGCAATCGCTGGAGTTTGCTGCGCATCCTTGTGGCTCTTGTGTACCCCCTTTGCTTACGGGAAATCGGGGCTTACAGTTTATGGCGATTATATGCAGGTCGGAATACCCTTATCGGCTGCCATCTATTCCGCTGTCATTCGCGATTGGACAGGCGAAATACAATTGGCCAAATCCACCGCCGCCACAATAGCCACAACCCAAATTTTAAAATACACTGTGCGAGAAGGTCGCCCCAACCAGCCAGCAGGAGAATCAGGCGAAAGTTTCCCATCCGGGCATACTTCGGCGGCATTTGCCGGTGCCGCATACTGGCAAATGCGATACGGCTGGGCGATTGGCGCACCGATGTATGCGGCGGCATCATTGGTGGGTTATTCAAGGGTTAATGCAAAGGAGCATTATTGGCATGATGTTATTGCCGGCGCCGTGATTGGAATCGGTTTTAACCTCCTATTCACCAGCAGATACCATGACGACCGGGCACAATTATCGGTAACGCCAGTCCCCGGCGGTGCTTGTTTGAATTTTGGTTTCGAGTTCTAACAGGTAGTTGAAAAATTGAGGAGTTGAATACCGAGTATGTTAATCCTCAATGAAAGAGAGTGAAAACCTATGAAATTTTTACTCGCGGCATTGGCTTCATTGGTTATTTTAGTTGGAGGTTACATCAAAATAGAGTGGTTTGTGAAAACTCGCCAAGAACTTCATCATGAAGACTGGAGCGAGAAAAAAGGAAAGCTTTATAAAATATTTCTGATAATTTGGGTTCTGGCCACCGTTGTACTATTTGTGCTCACATTTTCTGGTTTTGCATTTCGTGGAGTCTAATTTATTCCAAAAACGACTATAATAGGTGGTATTATTGTGTGTAAAAATGATTTTCAACTTATAGCAAAATATAATAAAGAAGTTAATAAAAAAATGAATAATAAATATATTAAAACTCTTTCAGAAGAAGAATGGAACAAACAATTTTCTGGTTATTATAAATCCATACATGAATTGTGTTCTCATATATTTGTGGGAGATTATGTATGGTTAAATAGGTTCAGATCACTAAATACATTTAAAAATCTTTCAAAAAATTATTTTGATAAAAATATTGGCTTTAATGAGGTTCTATTTGAAAATATTCCTGAGTACTTAACAAGAAGAATAGAATTAGACAATATGCTTGTTAGCTTTATTGATGAATTGGATGAAAATGATTTTGGAAAAGAATTGAAATGGACAAATTCTAAAGGAATATCATTTGAGAAAAAATTGGGAGTATGCTTGACACATTTATCATATCATCAGACACATCATAGGGGAATGATTTCACTGTATTTAGAATTTCTGGAAAAGGAAAACGATTATAGTAATTTTTATCCATATGGATAGGATAGAGGAATGACGCACCAAAAGAAGATTGTCCGGTCATAATTGACCGTATGAATATTACCAAGTTGTTGCACAAAAATTCAGGAGCAGAGAATGAAAGCAGTCGTCCTAGCCTATCATAACATCGGATGCGCCGGCATCAGAGCCTTGCTGGCCCATGGATACGAGATCCAGGCCATCTTCACCCACCACGACAATCCGCGGGAAAACACCTGGTTCGATTCAGTGGCGGAATTGGCCGCCACCAACAATATCGCCGTCTATGCGCCGGAGGACATCAACCATCCACTGTGGGTGCAGAAAATCCGCGAGATGCGGCCAGATATTCTCTTCTCCTTTTACTACCGCCATATGGTCGGCCCGGAAATCCTGGCCCTGCCGCCATCGGGCTGCATCAATCTGCATGGCTCGCTCTTGCCTCGCTACCGTGGGCGCTGCCCGGTCAATTGGGTGCTGATCCACGGCGAGCGGGAAACCGGCGCCACTTTGCACTACATGACCCAACAAGCCGATGCCGGCGATATTATTGGTCAGCGTAGCGTGCCGATCGAGGACAGCGATACCGCTTTCAGCCTGTATGACAAACTGGAGCAGACGGCGGCGGCCTTGCTCGACGAGCAGTTGCCAAAAATCAAGGCCGGCAGCAACCAGCGCATCCCCCAGGATGAGGCAAAAGCCAGCTACTATGGCGGACGCGGCCCAGAAGACGGCAAAATTGACTGGCAACAGAGCGCCGTCGTCGTCCGCAATCTGGTCCGCGCCGTGACCAAACCTTATCCGGGGGCTTTTACTCATCTGGTTAACCGTAAGTGCATTCTGTGGCAGGTTGCGGTTATCCCACGCTCGGAAAACGTGCCGCCGGGAACCGTTATCGCCACCAATCCGCTGACCATCGCCTGCGGTGAAGATGCGGTCATCGTCGAGTTTGGCCAAGTCGAAAATGGCGTCTACCAGAACGGCCATCAACTGGCCGGGGAACTGAACCTGGCGGTCGGGATGCATTTAGGCGGCGAGGCCACGACCGCCCTCAAACCGGCGCCGAAAAAACATGTCCTCATTTTGGGTGTCAATGGCTTCATCGGTAACCATCTCAGCGAGCGGCTTTTGGCCAGTGGCCGCTACGAAGTGCATGGCATGGATCTGGGCACCAGTAGCATCCAGCATTTGCTCGGTCAGGCCGATTTCCATTTCACGGAGGGTGATATTTCGATCATGCGCGAATGGATCGAATACCACGTCCGTAAATGCGATGTCATCCTGCCGCTGGTGGCCATCGCCACACCGATCGAATATGTCCGCAATCCGCTACGGGTTTTTGAACTCGACTTCGAGGAAAACCTGCGCGTCGTCCGTTACTGCGCCAAATACGGCAAGCGCTTGATTTTCCCGTCCACTTCGGAAGTGTATGGCATGTGCCAGGATGACGAGTTTGACGAGCGGCGCTCCAACTTCGTTCTCGGCCCGATACACAAACAACGCTGGATTTATTCGTGCAGCAAGCAGATGCTCGACCGGGTTATCTGGGCCTACGGTTCCAGCGAGAACCTGCCCTTCACCTTGTTTCGCCCGTTCAACTGGGTCGGGCCGAAACTCGATTCCCTCCAGTCGGCGCGCATCGGCAGCTCCCGCGTTATCACCCAGTTCATTTTAAATCTGGTCGAAGGCACGCCAATTCGCCTGGTCGATGGCGGCGCGCAGAAACGCTGCTTCACCGATGTCCATGACGGTGTCGAATGCCTGTTCAAGATCATCGAAAATAAGGACGACCATTGTAATCGGCGGATTTTCAATATCGGTAATCCGGACAACGAATACAGTATGCGGGAGTTGGCCACGATCCTGCGGCAGAAGTTTGCTGTCCATCGGTTGCGCGGGCATTTTCCGCCGGACGGCGGTATCGAAAACATCGAAGCACGGGTCATGTATGGCGCCGGCTATCAGGATGTGCAGCACCGCAAGCCATCCATCAAAGAGGCGCGAACGATCCTCGGCTGGGAACCACGGGTGCCGTTCGAGCAGTCGGTCAGCGACACTCTCGATTATTTCCTCGACGATCTGGTCGGCTCTTTGCCGTCGTCGCGATGAGCCTGAGCCGGGTCGGTCTGCGCGTCGATGTCGATACCCTGCGCGGCACCCGCACCGGCGTGCCCAATCTGCTCGCCCTGTTGGCACGGCAGCGCATTCACGCCACTTTCTTTTTCTCGGTCGGGCCGGACAACATGGGGCGCCATCTGTGGCGGCTGCTGCGCCCCCAGTTTTTAGTAAAAATGTTGAGGACGCGCGCCGCCAGCCTCTACGGCTGGGACATCCTGGTGCGCGGCACCCTGTGGCCTGGCCCGGAAATCGGCAAACATTGCGCGCCAGTCATCCGCCAGACCGCCGCCGATGGTCACGAAGTGGGCCTTCATGCCTGGGATCATCAGCGCTGGCAGTCGCGTTTGACCCGCTTGAGCAGGCAGAATCTCGATGACGAAATTCGCCGGGGATACGACGCACTCAGCGCTATTTTGGGCAAAGCGCCGGACTCTTTCGCCGCCCCAGCCTGGCAGGTGACGCCGGAGGCTCTGGCCGCGCTCGAACAGTTCCCGTTCCGCTTTGAATCTGATTGCCGGGGAGAAGGGCCTTTCCAACCTCTTATCGACGGGCGGCGCTACCATCATGTGCAAGTACCGACCACTTTGCCCACCTACGATGAACTCGTCGGCGTCGCCTGCACTGCGGAGACCTACAACGACTATCTCCTTGGATTGATTCAGCCCAACCGCTGCAATGTGCTAACCATTCACGCCGAGGTGGAAGGGATAGTTTGCCTGACTCAGTTTGAGGATTTCCTGAACAGGGCGGAAGAGCGAGGCATAGTCTTTGCGCCTTTGGGCGAAATCCTGGCTGAAAGTGGTGAAATCCCGGAGGCCGGCATGATGAAAAAGACATTTCCCGGTCGGGACGGCTGGCTCGCCTATCAGGCATAAGGCGGCGAACCCACGCGGGAAAAAGCAAAAGGATGACCGCTATGAATGGGTTGGATCGGCAACAAACGCGGCAGCGTCAGGTAGGCTACGTTGTGCTGCTCCTGGCATTTTATCTGTTCGCCTATCTTCTGCCTTTGGGAGCGCGCGATCTTTTCGTGCCCGATGAACCTCGCTACGCGGAAATTCCGCGCGAAATGATCGCCACCGGCGATTGGACCGTCCCCCACTTTGGCGGCGTCCGCTATTTTGAAAAACCGGTCTTGGGCTATTGGCTGCACGCCGCTTCCTTGCTCCTGTTCGGCGAAAACAACTTTGCCGTGCGCTTCCCTTCGGCGCTGGCCGTCGGTTTGTCGGCGTTGTTGATTTTCTTCATAGTCAAAAAGGCACGATGGGACCAGCCAGACGAACACCGGCAATTTGCCCCGATTGCCGCCACCTTGATATTTCTCTCCTGCGCTGAAGTCTTCGCTGTGGGGAATACCGCCGTATTGGACAGTTTGTTCTCGTTTTTTCTCACCGCCTGCATCGCCGCCTTTTATTACGCCACGGAAGCGGCTCCAGGCAGCGGCAGCGAAAAGGGCTGGCTGTTTGTGGCCGGGCTATTCTGCGGCTTCGCCTTCCTGACTAAAGGCTTTCTCGCTTTCGCCGTGCCGGTGTTAACGCTTGTGCCCTATCTGCTGTGGCAGCGCCGCTCTGCCGATATTCCGCGCCTGGGTTGGCTGCCGATCGCTGTCGCCATCATCGTCGCCTTGCCCTGGGCGGTGCGTATTCATATGCGGGAACCCGATTTTTGGAACTTCTTTTTCTGGAACGAGCATATCCGCCGTTTTGTCGCAAACGATGCCCAGCATAGGCAAGCGTTCTGGTTTTTCTTGGTGACGGCGCCAGCCGTGGTTTTTCCATGGACATTCTTGATTCCCGCCGCCGTCGTCGGTATCAAAAAACTGTGGCGCGAGCAGGCCGGATTGCCGCCGCTGTTCAAACTTTGTCTGTGCTGGCTGTTTATTCCTTTGCTGTTTTTCTCGTTATCGCATGGCAAACTCCTCACCTACATCTTGCCCTGTTTCCCGCCCTTTGCCATCCTCGTGGCCGCCGGTCTCTTGCGGGTTTTACGCCACGATGGCCAAAACCAAGGCCACAGCAAGCTGTTTCAGGCCGGCGTCGCCATCAATGGCCTGTTATTGGCCCTCGTCCTGATTACCTTTGTCGCGCTTCAGCTCTTTGGTTTTCGTGGCTTCCGGCCCTACAGTCAATTCTGGCACGTCATCGTCATCGCCTGTGGCCTGCTTTTTTCTCTGTGCTGCTGCTGGTATTCGTATCACAGAAAAGAAGCGCGAGCGAAAATCGTCTTTTCCGGCATCGCCTTGATTTCGCTCTATTTCATGGCCCATTACCTGCTGCCGGCGGCGACGACGGAAGTAAAATGCCCTGGCCCGATACTGACAAGAAACAGTGCCAGCATCAAGCCGGATGATATTGTTATCGCCGATGCCGATTCCGCCGGCGCCGTCGCCTGGTATCTGCGCCGCGACAATATCTATGTGCTTGGCTATCCCGGCGAATTGGCCTATGGCCTTGCCTATCCAGATGCGAAAACAAGGCTTCTCGACCTTGAGTCGGCAAGCAAACTGATCGAAAAAAATCGCGGCAAGACAATTCTTGTGACCAGGGTCAGATCATATGAAGCATGGCGGGAGCAACTGCCGCCCTCGCTCAGCCAGGAGCGCAACAGTGAAGAAGGGTATGTATTTATTCGATTTTAACAGATAAGCGGAATGACCATGTATTTGCCACTGATCCTTTTTGGCGTTTTGTTGAATGCCGCCGCCCAATTAGCCTTGAAGCAGGGAATGCGCCAGATTGGCTACTTTGACTTCGCGCTGCAAAATATCGGCCACGTCTTCTTCGCCGTCGCCGGCAACCCCTACATTTGGCTGGGATTATGCTGCTATGTGGTCAGCGTTGTCGTCTGGCTCCTGGTGCTGTCCAGAGTCGAGGTCAGCTATGCGTATCCCCTTCTCTCCGTCGGCTATATCGTCACCGCCTGCGCCGGCTGGCTGTTTTTCGGGGAAAATATGAGCATAACCCGCTTGCTCGGTATAGTTGTCATTTGTTTTGGCGTTTGGCTGATAACCAGGTCGGCGTAAATTATTTCCCCACTATTTTCCGCAAAAATAACTCTCTTTGTTCTATAGTCATACGCATCTTCTATTCGTTAAAAAAACGGCTGGACAAAATCATCCAGCCGTTCCGTGGGCAAAGATTCCGCCCATTTTTTTTGCCCGCCTGTCAATAGCGGTAAATATCCGCCTTATACGGCCCTTCAACCGGCACACCGATATAGGCCGCCTGCTCTGGTGTCAGTGTGGTCAGATGAGCGCCGATCTTTTTCAGGTGCAGGCGGGCGACCATTTCATCGAGCTTTTTCGGCAGCGTGTAGACACCAACCGGATAGCTGGCTGTCTTGGTGAACAGCTCGATCTGGGCCAGCGTCTGGTTGGCGAACGAGTTGCTCATGACAAAGCTCGGATGGCCGGTGGCGCAGCCGAGATTGACCAAGCGCCCTTCGGCGAGCAGAATGATACGCTTGCCATCCGGGAAGATGATGTGGTCAACCTGCGGCTTGATGTTTTCCCAACTGTATTGTTTCAGGCTCGCGACATCTATCTCCGAGTCGAAGTGGCCGATATTGCAGACGATGCTGTTGTTTTTCATCGCCCGCATATGTTCGTGGCTAATGACGCGGACGTTGCCGGTGGTGGTGATGAAAATATCGCCCAGTTGGCAGGCTTCATCCATCTTGACGACGCGATAGCCTTCCATCGCCGCCTGCAAGGCGCAGATCGGGTCGATCTCGGTGACCCAGACCGTGGCGCCGAGGCCGCGCAGCGACTGGGCGCAGCCCTTGCCAACATCGCCATAACCGAGCACGACGGCGATTTTACCGGCGATCATCACGTCGGTGGCGCGTTTGATGCCATCGACCAGCGATTCTCGGCAACCATAGAGATTGTCGAACTTCGATTTCGTTACCGAATCGTTGACGTTGATGGCCGGAAATTTCAACTCGCCCTTTTCGTGCATTTGATACAGGCGATGGACGCCGGTGGTGGTTTCCTCGGTTACACCCTTGATATGGGCGATGCGCATTGAGTACCATTTCGGCTCGGCGGCCAGTTTCGCTTTGATGGCGGCGAAGAGGACGGTTTCTTCCTCACAGGTGGGATGAGCCAGCACAGCGATGTCCCGTTCCGCTTTTAATCCCAGATGCAGCAAGAGGGTGGCGTCGCCGCCATCATCGAGAATCATGTTCGAGAAGCCGCCATCCGGCCACTCGAAAATGCGGTGGGTATACTCCCAATAATCCTTCAGGCTCTCGCCTTTAATGGCGAAAACCGGCACGCCGCTTTTGGCGATGGCCGCCGCCGCGTGATCCTGGGTCGAGAAGATATTGCAGGAGGCCCAGCGCACGATGGCGCCCAGGGCGGTCAGCGTTTCAATCAACACCGCCGTCTGGATGGTCATGTGCAGCGAACCGGTGATGCGAGCGCCGCGCAAAGGCTGGCTGGCCGCGAACTCTTCGCGGATGGCCATCAGGCCCGGCATTTCGGTTTCGGCGATGGCGATTTCTTTACGTCCCCAGGCAGCCAGGGACATGTCGGCGACGATGTGGTCGGTGGTCATGGATGCAGTCATACTAATTCTCCTTGTGGCGTTCCACGTCATGGCCGAACGCGGCGGCGAAACGCAAAACGGCGCTCGCCGCCCCGCGTCCGGCGGGGATGAATGGCGAGCGCCGTTCTTCTTGAACCATCGCTGTCACGATGGCTTCCGGGCCTGGGATTTTCTGAAATGTTCAGGAAAAATCTCGCAGCGCTCCCCGGAAAATTTTTTGCTTTCGTTTATTTGATGCCGACGGCGGCCTTCAACTCGGCGGCCCGGTCGGTTTTTTCCCAAGTAAAGGCCGCCTCTTCGCGGCCAAAGTGGCCGTAGGCGGCGGTGGCCTGGTAAATGGGGCGCAGCAGGTCGAGCTGCTGGATGATCGCCTTCGGGCGCATATCAAAATGAGCGATGATCAACTCGCGGATTCTCTCGTCAGGGATTTTGCCGCTGCCGAAACTGTTGACGTTGACCGATACCGGCCTCGAAATGCCGATGGCGTAAGCGATTTGCACCTCCAGTTGTTTGGCGATGCCGGCCGCGACGACGTTTTTCGCGATGTAACGTCCCATATACGAAGAAGAACGGTCTACCTTGGACGGATCCTTGCCGGAAAACGCGCCGCCGCCGTGCGAGCCTTTGCCGCCGTAGGTATCGACGATGATCTTGCGCCCGGTGACGCCGCAATCGCCGACCGGCCCGCCAATGACGAAGCGCCCGGTTGGGTTGATGAAAAATTTCGTGTCTTTGTCAATCATTTTGGCGGGCAGGATCGGCTTCAGGATTTCTTCCATCACCGCCTCTTTCAGCGCCTCGTAGCTAATGTCCGGGCTGTGCTGGGTGGAAAGGACAACCGCCTCCAGACGTTTCGGCACATCGTGGTCGTACTGCACCGTCACCTGGCTCTTGGCATCGGGCCTAAGCCACGCCAGTTTGCCCGATTTGCGCACCTCCGACTGGCGTTTGGTCAACCGGTGGGCGAGCGTAATTGGCAAAGGCATCAGGACCTCGGTTTCGTCGGCGGCGTAGCCGAACATCAGGCCCTGGTCGCCGGCACCCTGGTCGAGGTCAACCCCCGTGCCCTCATCGACACCCTGGGCGATGTCCGCCGACTGCTTGTCAATCGAGGTCAATACGGCGCAGGACTGCCAGTCGAAGCCCATCTCCGACGAGTTATAGCCGATGTCGCGCACCGTTTCGCGTACCACATGCGGCATATCGACCCAGGCGCTGGTGGTGATCTCACCGGCGATGACCACCATGCCGGTAGTGACCAGCGTCTCGCAGGCGACGCGGGCTTTGGCGTCTTTTTCCAGAATGGCGTCGAGAATGGAATCGGAAATCTGGTCGGCGACCTTGTCGGGATGGCCTTCCGAGACGGATTCGGAGGTGAACAGATAGCTTGACATGATACAAATCTCCTTGAAGAAACAAAATAGCTTCAAACAACCCCAGGTCATGTGTGAGTGGGGCGCTTTCGCTGCGGCAAAAAAGGCTAAAACATGCTACATTAACACGAAAATCAGGTTAGCCGTTAGTAAAATGTCGGTATTTTCATGGGGCGGGAAATTCTCCCGGCGGAGAAAAAGGATAGGATGATGGAAACGATGCTTGACGAGGCCCGGCGGGTGTTCGAGGTGGAAGAAGAAGGGCTGCAAACGGTGCGTGGCAATTTGGGCAATGAATTTGCCGGCGCCATCGAAATTCTCTTGACCTGCCGGTCGCGGGTAGTGCTCACCGGCATCGGCAAATCGGGCTTGGTTGGCCAAAAAATCGCCGCCACTTTGAACAGCACCGGCACCCCATCCTGCTTCCTGCATCCGGTCGAGGCCCTGCATGGCGATCTCGGCATGGTCATGCCGGACGACGTCATCCTGGCCATTTCCTATTCCGGCGAAACTACCGAGTTGAATGGTCTGCTCGGCATCGTGCGAAAACGCGGCAACAAGGTCATCGCCATGACCGGAGGCCGTCATTCGACCTTGGCCCGGTTGGCCGATGTCACTTTGAATATCAAAGTGCCGCGCGAAGCCTGCCCGCTCGGCCTGGCGCCAACTGCCAGCACCACGGCGACGCTGGCCATGGGCGACGCGCTGGCCGTGGTGCTTTTGCACGAGAAAAATTTTCAGGTGCGGGATTTTCGCGACAACCACCCCGGCGGCAGCCTCGGCGAACGACTCAGCGTACGGGTGCGCGAGGCGATGCTCACGGGCGAGGCGGCGCCGGTGGTTGGGCTCGAGGCCAGCGCCCAGACCGCCCTCGGCGTATTGAACGCCCGCAACCTTGGCGCCATCGTCGTCGTCGATAGCAAAAATATCCCGCGCGGTATCATCACCGACGGCGACATCCGCCGTTTCCTGGCCGAGCGCGGCACCGCTTTGACCGACATGAGCGCACGGGCGCTGATGACGGAAAACCCGATCACCATCGGTGCCGAAGCGCTGGCTGTCGATGCCCTGAGCATCATGCAGCAACACGAAATCACCGTGCTGCCGGTCACCGCCGCCGATGGCGCTCTGCTCGGCGTTTTGCATCTGCACGATCTGCTCGGCAAAGGCAAGTTCCGTTTTCTGCTGTAACCGGCATTACTCAGGGCTGGAGTACACGCTCCAACGGTCTTGTTCCGGATCGTAAATGAATTGTGTTTTCAGGGTGATGCGACTGCTCATCTGTTTGCTGAGCACCTCGAACAGATATTTCCCCTTGTATTTTTTGTCGAAATTGACCTGCGCCTCGCCGAGGTTGTCGGTTTTGATGCCGAGAGCCGCTCGATCAAGCAGCGTCTTGTAGTTGGCGAGCAGGTACGTTTTCTTGTCGGCGATGAATTGTTCGTCGCCGATTTGTTCAAGCTTGCTTTTGGTCTCGTTGGCAATTTCAAAAAACTGCCGTTCGCCCGAAAATGGACTCGTGCGGATGACGTTGACAATTTTTTGCAGCGACGACTGCGCCGTCGCTTTGTCGCCTTTCGCCAGCGCGGCGTCGGCCTGCTGCCGGTTTTGGATGATGGTGGTTTGCAGGATGAGCTTTTGCAGCCAGGAGAAAAGTCTGTCCCGCTCCTGCTGGCCAAAGCCCAGGCTGCCGTCTTGCGCCACGCCCATCGCCGCCCCATAGCGGGCGATGGCCTCGTCCCATTTACCAGCTTTGAAAGCCCGGTTACCATCCTCGATGGCCGCGTAGAGACCGGCGCGCGAGACGTTGCGCTGGATGCCTTCCAGATCTTTCTTCTGGCTGGCTGAAAGCTCCTGACCAAGCAGCATCGCCTGCTGGAACAGGACGTGTGCCCCTTGCCAGTCGGATCGGGCCAGCAATTGGTCGGCCTGCTGCTTCAGGTCGGCGAATTGCCGCTGGGCCAGCAGCGCGTTAATGGCCGCCGACAATTCATCTATCGCTTCCGGGCTGACTTTGGTGACGCTTTTCTGCGCCGCCAGCAGATATTCCAAGGCCTTGCCCCGATCGCCGGCATTCAAGTTCTCTTGGGCCTTTTCGAGAAAAAGCCGGGTTTCGGCCAACGCCAGTTGCTGTTCGATGGCCAGACGGCTGTCCACCCGCACCGCCGAATAGGCTTCCTCGATAGCCAATGCTTTACGGTAAGCATTCACTGCCTGCGGCCAGCGGCCAGCGGCGCTTTCGATGGTAGCTTCCCGCAGGGTATTCTGAAAAATTTTCTGCTGTTCGGCGATGTCTTTGGCGACGTAACGGCCCTCGATCAGGATGTTACCAAGCAAACCTTGGCGGTACTCCTCGGATTCGACGATGCTTCTGATGTTGTGGAGCAGGGCATTCCGGCGTTCCGTCGATGCGAACATTACCGACTCGGCGGTGGACTGGGCCTGCCGGCAGGTGCTTTCCGCCTTATAAAAATCCAGTTCGACCATGGCCTGGCGGCATTGCGACAAAAGACCCTCGGCGGCACCGAGTTTATCCGCGCCCGACACCCAGAGATAGCCCAAAGCAGCGGCAAAAATCGCCACACAGGCGATGACGGTCAGCGGCACGATGCCGATGCGCAGTTCCCGCTGGTAAAACGGCGTTGTCTGTGACGGCGCGGTAACAAGGCTTTTGTCTTCTTTTTTGCGGCTCGGCAGAAAACGGCTTTTCCCCCCATCGGCCCGCGGCGGGGCGGGAAGATCAGCCGGTTGGGCCACAGCGGGCGGCGGCGGCGTTTTTGGCTGGTACAGCTCGTTCAGGACGCTTCTCGTGTTTCTGGCCCGATTGATAGCCATGTCGATGTCGGGGAAATCGGCGACCTTGTCGGCAACCCGCTCGTACAATTCCGCCGCCTTTTCCATCGAACCTTGGCATTCTTCGTCGTCGGCTTGGCGGTACAGGTCCCGCGCTTCGGCCAGCGCCGCATGGGTCTTCTGCACCAAAGCTTCCTGGCCTTCGATGGATTCATTCATCTCCAGGATGTCGAGTTCCCGTTTCAAACGCATGTACTGCTTTTTCTGCGACAATTCCCACAGCCTGGCCGACTTTTCTTGGTTGTTCGAGGACAAATCGCCACCTGGAGTGCCACCCAAAGCCGCCACCGGCCCGTCGGTGGGGCCACCGCGCCGTTCCTGGACGTTGTGTTCTTCCTCCTCGAGGACATCCAGTTCCAGGGTGAGCATTCCATCGTCTTTTTTCGCCGCCGGGGCCGGCGCCTCGTCCGGCGACCAGCCTTTCTGGATCAAGCCGGTGACGGCAAACGGCAGTTGCTCGCTGTGCTCCTGATACCAGCGCGCCGCTTCCTCGTTGAAGGTATTTTCCGTGGAATAAACCTCACCGGACAGCATGGCGCCGATGTGGCGGATCAAATCTCCCAAGTCACGGTTATTCTGCCAGAAAACGCCGAGGCAGATCGCCGCCGCATCGAAATCGGGATGGAAAATCGGCCCCTTCGGTTTACAGGATGGAGGAAAATGCGGAAACCCAAAAGGGATGGTGATGATAATGGTATGGCCACTCTGCTGCACGATCCGCCCATCCGGCGTTTTGACCGCGCAGGGAATCTTGTAGGTGACTTCATACTGTTCGGGCGGATCGCCCTTGGCCGCCTCGATATGGATCAGGGGATGATTGACAAACTGCTCACTGATGCTCCGGTAAATTTCCGCAAGTTGCTGGTTCTCAATGTTCATAGTCTTTACAAAGCGTTAGAGGCGGATTGTTTTGAGAAACGGCAACAAAACCAGCAACTTCGTCAAGGCCGGAACGCGAGGGGAGAAATCCGTATCACAGCCAGGAAAATAGGATACACGGCGGCGAGCGTATTTTTCAAGCCTTTCTCTATAAATAGCGGAAAGATTCGGTGTGTTTTCGTTTTTTTCCAGATCGCCGGAATTGACGCCGGTCGGATCGGCCTTCAAACCGCCGCCATCGCCGCCACCACCAGCGGCAGGGTGAAAATTTCCATAAAGGAATTGATGTGATAGCGGGCGGCAAGCCGTGGATTACGGAAGGCGGCGAAAGGCATGGCGCAGGCGCGGGCGCATTCTTCGTCGATGGCCGAATCGCCGATGTAGAGCGCTTCGTCGATGGCGCAGCCGAAGGTTTCGCAAATTTCTAAAAGCGGCTCCGGTGACGGTTTCGGGCGGCGCGAGTTTTCCGCGGTCATCACCTTGTCAAAGAAGCTGGCCAGGCCAAAATCATCGAGGATCATCTCCATGGTGTTGGTGCGGTTGGTGGCGATGGCCAGCTTGAAGTGACGATGCGCCGTAGTCAGGAATTGACGCAGATCAGGCTCCATTTTCATGTAGCGAAAAAACGGGCGGTAGTCATCCTTCATGCGAAATTCGTGCACCTTGTCCACGGGCACGGCGGAATTGCGGAAAATATGGGCGACGCTTTCCCAAACGTTGTGGATGTGCACGTATTCCAGCTCTTCCTCATCCATCGGCGGCAGGCCGAAAGCGGCCAGCAGATGATCGTGGTAGGCGCGGTTGGTTTCCCTGGAGTCGAACATCACCCCGTCGCAATCGAAGATCAAAACTTTCAACATGACGACAGCCCGGCGGCGGGGAAAAATTTCTGGCTCAACCAGGCGGCGGCCCGGATCAGCAACTCTTCGTCGCTGGCGGCGGCATCCATCGCGAAATCGGCAAAGCCGCCGTCCCGCAGGCGGGCGCGGAACAGGTCGGTCTGGCACAGGGCCAGGACATACAGCCGTTTTTGTTCAGCGCTGGGGGTAAAATGCCGCATCTCCGGACACTGGAGGAGACGGGCCACCGCGTCGTGGCAGCGATTGATCGTGCCAAGGCCCTGTCCGGCCAGATACTCGGCGGGCCGCCAGCAGGGGCCATGCTCGAAACCCTGGCAATGCGCCTCTTTGATCAAAACGAAACGTTCTTCCGCCGCATCGCCTTGAAACAAAACAGCGCGCCCGATTGGATACGAGCGGCAGGCGGCGGGGCGGAAAGGGTAGATGCGGCAGCCATTTTCGCTGACGAAGGGACAACTGGCGCGGCCATCGTCAACCATGGCCAGATAGTGGCGGGGCAAAGGGAAACGCGGGTCGTCCTCCTCGATGACATAGCGCTCGAATAGCTGCGGCGAATCAAGACCGGTGGCGCGACGCAGCAGGACGAAATCATAGGGATGGAGCACCAGCTCGAGCATCCGGCAGCATTCGGTGAAGCACGCAACGCCGGGATGGCAGGCGAAACGGAAGCTTTCGTCGGCGGCTATCGCCGTCATACCGTCGGCTGCCGACGCCATCAAGCCACCTTCCGGGCTGGCATCAGGGTCAAAAGCGGGCTGGCGACGAAGATCGACGAGTAGGTGCCAATAACAATGCCCATCAAAAGGATCGCGGAAAAATCGTGTAAAACCGGACCGCCGAACAAGAGTAACGCAACCAGCACCATCGCGGTTGTCAAGCTCGTGATCACGGTTCTGCTCAAGACCTCGTTGACGCTCAGATTGATGACGGAACTGAGCGTTAGCTCCGGATGTTTACCCGTGTTCTCTCGGAGGCGGTCGAAAATGACCACCGTATCGGTGAGCGAATAACCGGCCAAAGTCAGGATGGCCGTCACCACCAGCAGGTTCATTTGCATGTTCAGCAGCCAGCAAATGGCAATAATGCTGAATACGTCGTGCAGGGTTGAAAGAAGCGCGGCGATGCCAAAACGGATATCAAAACGGAAAGCCAGGTAGCCGACGATGCCCGCGAGTGACAGGAAAATGGCCAGGTAGGCTTTATTGCGCAGGGTATCGCTGACCGAGGCGCCGATTTCCTCCTGATTTTCCATGACAAAATGATTTTTCGGAAAGGTTTTGTTCAGAAGCGCCGTCACAGTGGTGGCGGCGTCGCCAATGACGTGCTCCTCTTTTTCTAACCTGACAATCAAACGAGCTTCATTTTCGACGCCTTGCAGGTCAACGTCTTTGAAGCCGCCAGCGGTGAACGCCTGGCGCACCTCTTCTAAAGAAAAGGCTTGCTCGGCTTTGAATTGAAAGAGCGAGCCACCGGCGAAATCGACGCCGAGGTTAGCGTGGCCACGGCCAATCTGAATCAAGGCGATGATGCCAATAATCGACATCACCGCCGAAATGGTGAACATGATGTTTTTCAGCCGCATGAAGTTTAACGACTGCTGTTTTAAAATCTGTAAGTATTTGATATGTCGGATAGGTCGGTAATGATTGATCGCGTGGAACATGGTCCGCGAACAGGTCAGGGCGGTATAGAGGTTGAAAATGATACCGAGCGACAGAGTAACGGCAAAACCTTTAATCGGGCCAGTGCCAAACAGAAACAGTGCCAGAGCGGTGATGAGGGCCGTGACCTGCGAGTCGAGAATCGTCGAGAAAGCTTTGTCAAAACCACCGTCAATGCTGGCGCGGACTGTCTTGCCCACGGCTATCTCATCGCGGATGCGCTCGAAAATCAACACATTCGAGTCGATGCCCATGCCGATAGAGAGGATAATGCCGGCGATGCCGGGCAGAGTCAGGGTCGAGTTGAGAATGGCCAGGCCAGCAAACAAAAATAGGATGTTGAAAAACATGGCGACATTGGCCACCATGCCGGACAAGCGGTAATAAATCAGCATGAAGCCGATGACCAAAATGCTGCCGAACAGGCCAGCATAAATGCCATCCCGGACTGAATCCTGGCCGAGACTGGCCCCAACCGTCATATTCTGGATGATGTCAACCGGGGCCGGCAGGGCGCCGACCCGCAGGACAATGGCCAGGTCGCTGGCTTCGGCGTGGGTGAAGCTGCCGGAGATTTGCGCCGAACCGCCCAAAATGCGCTCACGGATCACTGGCGCCGAGCGGACGACGCCATCCAGGACAATCGCCATGCGACGGCCAACGTTTTTTTCCGTGATACTACCAAAGAGCCGGCCACCGCGTCCGGTCAGGTCGAGGCTGACATAGGGTTCGTTGAAGGTGCCGCCGATACGCACCTGAGCGTCTTTGACCATATCGCCGGTCATGAGCGTTTTATTCTCCAACAAAATCGGACGAGTAACTTCCCTGGTGGTGGCCGGATCCTTATCCTTCTCAAAATAGACCGTAGTTCCCTCCGGCAGCGAAGCTTGCAGCGCCCGGTTCAGTTTGGCCATGCTCTCGCCCGTTCGCCAGGAACCATTTTTTTCCGCCTCGGCAATCAGGGCGGGTAGATTGAGGCCAGGCGCGTCGGCGACCAGTTTGAATTCGAGCTGGGCGGTGTCGCCAATCAGCTTCATGGCCCGTTCCTTATCCCTGACGCCCGGTAACTGAATGACGATTTGATCGGTGCCCTGCCGGACAATGACCGGCTCGGCAACACCGAATTGGTCGATGCGGTTTCTGAGGATTTCGAGTGACTGGTCAACCGCGCCATTTTTGATGTTGGATTTGGCTTTGTCGCTCAGACTGAGAAAAATTTTGGGGAATGTACCGGCCTCGGCCTCGACTTTTGCATTCAGATCAGGAAAGTCCTTTTTGATGATGCCCCTCACTTCTTCCGACGCCCCGGTGTTGGCCAGCGTGAACACGACTATATTCGGGTCGTTCGACGGCGTCAGCACGGCGCTCAGGGATTTTTCGGCCAGCGTCTCTTTCAGGTCGCCCGCCGCCAATTGCAGGGCGTTGATTTCAGCCTGCGGTAGGTTGACCTTCAGCACCAGGTGCATCCCACCTTGCAAATCGAGGCCGAGCCGCAGGGCGCCAGGACTGAGGTATTTTCGCCACCAGTCGGGCGTGTGGCTGGAAATAGACGGCATCAGCACAACAAAAGACAGAACGACAAAGAAAAACAGCAATCCCAGTTTCAGCTTGATGGTGGTGTTCATGGTGGTGTGGGGCGAGAGGAAGCCCGCGCCGCTGGCAAAAAGAAATGGTTGTCAAGCGTGTCAATCCGGCTGAAGAACCTGACGATTATACCGAAACGATGAAAATGCGCAAGGCGGCCAATGCTTGCGCGGCTTCATCCCTATGTCGTTCCGCGCGAGGCCGCGGAATGACGGCAAAAGCTATAGGTTGGAATAAGGCAGGGTGCGGCGGGGCATTTGATAAAATCTTTATTCATCCACCACCAGCCAATGCCCGAAACGACGGCCTCCAACACGAGAAATTCGTTTGGCCTCAACAAGCGCCTTGATTGTCCGTGAGGCAGTCGCGGGTGAAATATCGAGATGCGAACTAATCTCTTCGCGGGTTATGGACGGATTGCCACGCATCAACGCCAGCACTGCTTCCATGTTTTCTTTTGTATCATCCTTTGTGTCACTGTTTGTATCATCCTTTGTATCATTTCCAGCGCCCTCAACCTGCCAATGGCCAGATCGACGGCCTCCCACACGAGACACTTGCTTTGTCTCAGTAAGACTTTTAATTGTCCGAGAAACCGTTGCAGATGAAACACTTAGCTGCGAAGCTATTTCAGCGCGAGTAATAGAAGGATGCTGGCGCAATAAAGTCAAAACCGACTCCCAAATTTCCTTTGTGTCATCTTTTGTATCATCATTTGTATCATTTTCTCCCGCCTTTGTTTCATCCACCACCTCTACGGGAAAGGTCACGACCATGAAGTTGGGGGTGAACTTGAAGATGGAACGGTCATAGGCGGCAAGGATGCGGCTCATGCCGGAACCGATTTGCTCA
>JGI20166J26741_10644447_pt1 | contig 30428 bp, 18 predicted proteins | sample TergutCu122P5_FD_26741 | JGI IMG/M metagenome (IMG submission 26741)
ATAGGCGAAGCGGTTATCGGTGATAAGGCCGCCGTTCATCGTGAACGTACCGGCGCACTGCACGGCGGCGCCCTGGGCGTAGGAAGTCGCGGCACTTGCCGGATGCACGCCCTGGATCGTCGCGCCTGACTCGAGGGTCAGACTCCCCTGCGCCAGCACGTTGATCCCGCCGGCTGGGGTGTTACCCGTCGTCTGGGTCGTTCCCTGCAAGGTGATGTCCTCCAGCGTCAGCGAGCCTCCGGCGCTGATCTGGAAATGCCGGGCGCCGACCGTGTTGGTCAGCGTCGCCGTGACGCCTGACTCGGACGTCAGCAGGACGTTTTTGTCGATGTCAAGATTCGTTATCGTGTCGTCCTGACCGGCAGTGATCGTATAATCAGAGCCCGCGTCACTATTGATGGCAGTGATCGCGTCAGCCAGAGTATTATAGGAGTCGTTCAGGTCGCCGCTCACCTCAAAGGGTAGCGCGGCGGCTGTCGGAGCAATGGGAATGTTCAGGGGGGCGACCTTTGAGAGCGCGGGCGCCGCGGCAGGTTTGTCCGCATCAGCGGCCGGCGCCGCAGCGGAAGGAGTCGCATCGACGCTTTCCGCCACCGGCTGCGCGGCAGGCGCGGCAGGCGTTGGCGCCCCCGCGCTCACGGACGTCGCAAAGGCCGGAGAGGACAAGCTGACCTGGAAAGGAAACATCAGTACCAGAGCGATGAGCGCAGGCACAACCCTGAGGGTCAACTGCCGGCACGTATATGACCGACAAAGTTTTTTGTTGTGACTCCTACCCATTAAGAGCTCCGTTTCTGTTCGTAACCAGAGTTAGTTGATACTGATTTCTCTACCTATCAATACTAGAGAACGGCCTTTTCGCAGACCACGAAGTATTACATAAAATTATTATTCGCAAAAATACATGATATAATTATCAATAATATTATGGCCATAAATTACACTATCAAATTATATATAATCGTTATTTTTCTCTTAATTTGCAATTAAGTAAATATAATAATTACTGCATAATACTTCGATTATTTGCTCAATACCGTATTTCAAAATACTTGATCAGGGACTTACGGTGAATTCAAAGGTCGCCAGATAGCGGGGCGTCTTCCGGACAAGGAAATCTCCTCCGTAGTATCCAACCAAGGTGAAATCGCCCCGGTCTCCCGCCTGTCCGTTTTCGGCAAGGGTACCGAGCGCCAGGTCAGTCGTTCCCGGCGTCAACCAGTCGGTCGTCTTGAAAAAGGGCGTCGCGCCACAACCCTGGAGCTTCAGACCCAGTTCGTCAGGCGCGGCCGGATCAGAGGCCAGAACAAGGTCCCCGGTGACGTCGACGGTAAAACTTTTGAGCATAACATCAACCGGAGTCGTACCGTTGTTCTGTAGATAATAGTCGGGCGCCGAAATGGCGCCGTTATCGTCCTGGAAGGCAGCAAACATCAGCTTCACCGGCACAGAGACAGCGATCTGCGCGATGTCGTCAAATATCAGATACAGGGTCGTATTAGCTGAAACGCTTGCGAGCGAGACCTCCGTATTCCCCTGAGGCCCTCGATCTGTTCCGATCTTCCAGTCAGCGAAGCTGTAGGAAGAGATCGTCGGTATCTGCGCCTCGGAAAGCGAGAAGGAGCTCCCTCGCGGTATCGCGTACAGAGCGATGCTTGGGCTTCCGACCGGCTGGTTGTTGCGATCGACATAATAGACAGTAACCACAACTCCGGCAGTTCCTCCCACATAGTTGATGTCATAGTTGTTAAGCGGATGCCCATAGATACTGCTTGAAGTCGTGGTGATCTTCGGACACAGCGTCAAGACGTTTGCCGGAGGAGGATAGGCCAGAGGCGCCGTGTTGCCATAAAAGACGACCGTGGTGTCGATCGTAAGGTTTTGCGCGGTTCCGGAGGTCGACCAGATGGCGCCGCCGCCCTGACTCGCGGTGTTGTTGCTGAACACCGTGTTGCTGATCGCGACAGGGTCAGTGACCGGAACGAAAAAGCCGCCGCCATTGGCTGCCGTGTTGCCGTCGAACACCAGAGCGTTCATCGTGACGTTCAGAGGCCCCCCTATACAGAGGCCGCCGCCGCTCAAAGTGCATTTGTTGTTGCGAAACGAAGCGCCACTCAGGGTGATCGTGCCGCTTTCCTGCATATACAGACCGCCACCGAAGGTGTTCGCCTGGTTTCCGACGAAGTCGCCACCGTTCAGGGCGAACTTCGATGAGGCGCTTGATCCGATGGACACGCCGCCGCCAGATCCCGCGCTGTTCGCGGAGATCAGACCGCCGTTGATCGTCACTGAGGAGCCGTTAGCGTAGAGGCCACCGCCTTCGGTCGTAGCGTTGTTGTTGTCGATGGTTCCGCCGTTCAGAATAAGCGTGGCGCTCGGCCCGCCGTACACGCCGCCGCCGTACGCGACATAACTACCGGAAACAAGCGCGTTGTTTCCCGTTATGCTTCCGCCCTGCATCGTGAAAGAAGTACCCGCGCCGGTGAGAGAGACGCCGCCACCATATGTGTTGCCAGTGGTGGTGGTCGTATTGCCGGAGATCGTGCCGCCGGTCATGGTGAAGACGACCCCCGCGCCGCAATATACTCCCGCGCCGCCTGCGGCCGTATTGTTCGTGATGCTTCCTCCGCTCAGCATGAAAGAAGCCCCCGCGCCCGTCAGGTATACCCCTGCGCCAGCCCCGCCCACATAGCTAAAGCGATTATCAGTGATGAGTCCGTCTTTCATGATGAGCGAGCCGGCGCACTGCACCGCTGCGCCCTGTGCGTAGGAGGTCGCAGCACTTGCGGGGGACACGCCCCGGATCGTGGCGCCTGATTCCATGATCAGCTGCCCCTTCGCCAGAACGTTGATCCCACCCGCCGGCGTGTTGCCCGTCGTCTGGGTTGTTCCCTGCAACGTGATGTTCTTAAGCGTCAGCGCTCCCGTTGCGTTGACGGTGAAGTGCCGGGCGCCAACCGTATTGGTTATCGTCATCGTAGTACCCGGCGCCGAGCTGAGAAGAACCGTTTTATTGACGGCAAGATTTGATATCGTATCATCTTGTTGCGCCGTCACGGCATAAGTGGCTCCCGCGTCGCTGTTAACTGCTGCAATCGCTGCGGTCAACGTTGCATAAGAGCCCTCCAAATCGCCGCTTACGCTAAAAGGCAGCGCGACGTCAGTCGCAACCACCGCATCCTCTGACGCCGCAAAAACCGCAGAGGGCGAACTGGCCTGAAAAGGGAACAGCAGCACCAGGGCGATAAGAGCAGGAGCAAGCCTGAAGATCAGCTGCCGGCGCGCGCCTGCCCGAGGAAGTTTTTTATAGTATCTCCGACTCATTAAGAGCCCCCGTTTCTTTGTCATATCTTGTTATTTGATACTAATCTCATTACATATAAATACTAAGAAGCGCATTTCTCGCAGACTACAAAGTAATACCTGCTCTTGTCTCTCGCAAAACTACATGATATTTTGAATTGTGATAATTTTTATGATAATATTTAAATAATCAAATATAATAGTAATTATTCTCTATTTTGATAAATAGATACGAGCAACTAATATTGAACAAACAGGCGATAATCTGCTCAATTTCTTCTTGTGCGATATGGAGAGGACGTGGAGCGCGCCCTACAAAAAGACTGGACCGCACCTGAAGCGGTGCGGTCCAGCGTAGACCGAAGTCTCAGTATGTTACCAGCTGCTCAGGCCTTTTCACTCCTGCAGGTACTCCGGATTCTGTCATCTTTTTCATCTTTCGAGGTCAAGTACCACCAATACAGCAGTATCGACATCAGCAGCAAAATGACAAGGTCGAGGATCAGCGAGAGCTCCAGGGGGCTGCCGTCTCCGGTCTGGGGTAGCGCCGTTGGTGCAAAAGATATCTTCTGGGTCTTCGCTTTGGGCGCAGCCCCTACAGGAACAGAGTCCTGCGAAACGATATAACCGCAGACCATGATGCTCGCCGAAGCGCTCTGTTGTCCTCGTATTGTTACATACTCTGTCTCTTGCGTCACTAAGTCACCCTTAGTGTAGATCGGTTCAGCGGCACAAGCAGTTCCGGAGAAACAAAGCATAATCATAAGGCCGATACCGCAGCTTGCTATACAAGTCAGTAGTACTTTCACCAGTTTCATGTAACCGCTCCGCATTCGATCAGTGCTTAGCGAAGAGCAAAGGTCAGCGTCATGTCATAGACAGGAGTATAAGGAGTCGCAAAATCGCCGACATACATTCCGCTCAAAGAGAAGTTCCACTGAGCGCCCGGAGCAAATGCCGTTAGGAACGCGGTGGTACCCGTATAGCCATTGCCGGCAGCAAAGATACCCGTCTTGGCCATCTGAGCGCCCGTCAGATTCAGGGTCAGCTTAGAATCAACCGCGGTGTTTGCCACCGTATTGCGTGCCTTGAAGCTGCTCAGAGTCACATCGAGCGTGTTTACCGCGGAGTTGTTCTTGAGGTAATAGTTGGGAGCCGTAATGGCCGGGGCCTCAGACTGGAACGCGGCCCAAATGATCTTCACCGGAACCGAAACATTGATCTGATACGCGGTAACAACCGGCGGTTTCGTGGGATCCCCAGTATCAGGATCGGTGATCGTGGCGTCTTCGCCGACATAGCCGAAGACCGGAATGGTCGCGGTCTGCTCTGAATCACCCTGGATGTCCCTATACGCGGGCGTCGTGTTGACAGTGCCGCCGACAGCGAAGGCTGAGGTCGCCATCGCGCTGAATAGCAGCATGGTTGCACAAGTCAGTGCGAGAATCTTTTTCATGTTCTTTTCTCCTTTAGGTCAGTTTCTTACCGTGATTATCAGCGCCGCCTGCGCCTTTCCCTGCCAGGCCTTAGTGTCAGGGTCAAACGCGTTGAGAACGGCGGTCGCCTTATAGGTACCTGCTTTGAGGACCTTGAGCAGCTTTGCGTCGTTGATGTGCTGGTCGGGCAGAAGTCCCCCCGAGTCATAGATCTTCTCATCGGTATCATCCAGAAAGATCTCAACCGTCATGGGGTAGACGTTATAGCGCGGGTTCTCGATCCCAAGGTTCCCCTTTGCGGCGCCGTTTTCAAACTTCGGCCGCGCATTGATCTTGAATGAGAACTGCGAGGCGTCCGCGACTTTCTGCATCTGCGCCTTGATCTCCTCGGGCGTCATGTCCTTGAGGTGGCCGTCGTCAACATCTGCTCCCTTTCCCGGAAACAGATCGCCGGCTACCATTGAACCGCGCTTCTCCCAGGGCAGCTTGTAGTAACCGCACTGGTGCAGCGCCAGGGCGAGCAACAGCAGCGCCAGAGCTGCCAATACTATCTTCAACGCCCACTTCCGGCCTTTACGTAGCTCAGGCTTTCCCTCACTGCGTGAGGGTATCGTCGTTTCTTCTTGCATGTTCACCTCCAATCTTGAGCGGTTGTACAAGTCCTGCGGATTAGCCCAGGGCATCAGAGACTTGCGGCAAATTCAAAGGTCGCAAAATAGCGGGGCGTCTTCGGGGCGAAAAAGCCGCCGACGTAGTGCCCGCTGAGGGTAAAGTCTTTCCGGCTGCCGGTCTTGCCCTTCTCGGCAAGCGTGCCCAGCGCCTTGTTGGGCGCGCCAGGTACCAGCCAGCCCGTCGTCAGAGAGGCGGAGGACGCACCGATTCCCTGAAACTTCAGGCCCAGCTCGTTTGTTGCCGCCGGCTCGGAAGTCAGGACCAGGTTCGCCGAAGCGTCGACGGTAAAGCTGGTAAGCTTCACCTCAACCGGAGTCTGCCCTCTGTTAAGCAGGTAGTAGGCGGGCGCCGATATCTCTCCCTTATCAGATTGGAAGGCGGCAAAGATCATCTTCACTGGTACCGCGACGTCGATCTCTGGAATCTCGTCAAAGATCAGAAACAGCGTCGTGTTGGCTGTCACGCTCGAGAGCGTGATCTTCGGGTTAGTCTGGAGCGCGCCGTTTGTTTCCTGCTTCCAGGCAGCAAAGGTGTAGTGAGGGATCTGAGGGATCTGTTCCGCGGTGAGCGTGAAGCTGCTGTTCTTGGTCATCGCGTACAGGGTGGCGCTCGGATCGCCGATCGCGCGACCGTCGCGATCGATGTACCTGACGGTCACGACCACCCCGGGAGTTCCCTCCATGTAGTTGATGTCATAGTTGTTGACCGGATGGTTATAGATACTGCTTGAGGTGGTCTTGATCTTGGGGAAGTAGGTCTGCGCGTCGGCGCGCGGAGGGTAAGCCGTCGTCGAGGTATTCAGGAAGAACCTGACGCTGGCCGCAAGATCAAGATTCTTGTAGTCGCCGCCCATGGTAGAGTGGATCGCGCCGCCGTCGACCTTGGCGAAGTTGTTGCTGAACACGGTGTCACTCGCGATAAGCGTCGAGGTGTGAGGGAGGAAGACGGCGCCCCCCGTGTCGTTCGCCCTGTTCCCGTCCAGCTTCATATTGCTTAACGTAAGCGTGTTGTAGCCGAAGATGACAACGCCGCCGGCGACGCTCGCCGCTGAGTTGTTGCAGATCTCGCCGTTCTTGAACGTGAAGTTGGCCTGCGGCCCGAGGAACACGCCGCCGGAGCTTGCCACAGTCGCGCTGTTGCCGTTGATGGCGCCGCCGTTCATCTGGAAGGTAGACGTGCCATTCTGGCTCACATAGACGCCGCCGCCCTCGCCCGCGCTGTTGTCGTTGATAGCGCCGCTGTTCAGCGTGACCGAGCCATCGGCGATGAACACCCCGCCGCCCTCGCTGGCAACTTTATTGTCGCTGATCGTTCCGCCCTGCAGAACAAAACTGGGTTTGCCCTGCATCACCGCCACACCGCCGCCATAGCCGTAGCTGGAGCTTGAAACGTTCTTGCTGATGGCGCCTCCCAGCATCTTGAAAGACGAGTTCGCCTCTAAGATCCGCACACCCACGCCAAAGGAGGAAACGCCCGCGCTCGTGTTGCCGGAGATCGTGCCGCCGTTCATGGTGAAGGCGGCGCCGGCGGCGCAGGCCACGCCGACGCCGTTTGAAGCGCTGTTGTTCGAGATGCTTCCCGCGTTAAGCGTAAAGGAGGCCCCTGTGCCCGAGACATAGACGCCCGCGCCGGTTCCGTTGGGCACCGAGATCTTGTTGCCCGTGAGTGCGCCTCCGTTCATGACGCAGGTACCCGCGCACAGCACCGCTCCTCCCTGCATGGAAGCGGTAGCGATGTTTGCGGGAGCCACGCCCTTGATCGTCGTGCCCGCCTCGATGACCAGCTGCCCCTGCGCCAGGACATTGATCCCGCCGGCCGCGGTGTTGCCTGTCGTCTGGGTGCTTCCCTGCAAGGTGATATCTTTGAGCGTCAGCTCAGCCCCGGCGTCGACGGTGAAGTGCCGGGAGCCCACGGCATTGTTTATCACCACGGTCGTACCGGCAGCTGAGCTCAGGTGGATTTTTTTCTTGATGGTAAGATTGGTCACGGTCTCGTTTTGTGCCACCGTCACCGTATAGCTGGTTTTCCCGTGGTTGTTCAGATCCGTGATTGCCGCAGTCAGGGTGTCGTAGGTTCCGCTCAGGTCGCCGGTGACCACAACGGTCTGCGTTGCCTTGACGACGGCGCCCTCCTTGGCCACGGAGTGAAGAGGGCTCTCTGGATGCTGCGGCGCTTCAGTCGTGTCCTTGCTCGGTTCGCTGGATTCAGCGCCAGCAGGCGGCGCCAAAACGACAGATGTCGCCTCAACGCTTGCAGCCGCCGATTGCGCGGCGCTGAAAGGAGCCTCGGCGCTCTGCGAGGTCGCAAAGACCGGAGAAGGCGGGCTGGCCTGAAAAGGAAACAGCAACATAAAGGCGATAAGTACGGGAGCAATCCTCAGGAACAGTTGCCGTCGTGTGTACGATCGACGAAGTTTTTTGTAATAGCTTCGGCTCATGAAGCGCTCCGTTTCTGTTCTCAGTACCTGGCTGACATAAAAGGCCCAGCGTTTTGCGCAGAACTTTGCCCTGGCCAAACCGACCAGACCAAATAATGATGATAGAGACTTGCTTTTTCGCATGCTACAGAGCAGCAGAAAAGTTTTGCTTCGCAAACTACATGAATCTGACGCAGTAAATAAATTCTGCATATTATAGCTAAGATTTATAGATATTATGGAGCCTATCTGGGTATTATCATAATAAAAATAAACATTAGAAATTTTTACTATTTTTTGAAGATATCGTGTTATCCGGAGCAAAGGCCGTTTTGGCCCGCCGTTTACTCCTACAATGGAAAATCCTTGCACCCACAACCACAAGCGCGACCCCGAAGCTCTGCACAAGGCGCGCGCCCCAAGAGAAACGGATACGACATGCAGACTAACATCGATCTTTCACCGCCTTCAGAGGGCGCGGGACATCTTGTCCGCCCTCGCGTAAACGCACTGCTGGAAGGCGCCCTGCGCGTGCCCCTGGTCATCGTATGCGCCGGCGCCGGCTATGGCAAAACACGCGCCGTGTATGACTTTATCCGCAAAAACCGAAGCGCCACCATCTGGGTGCAGGTTTCAAAACAAGACAATGTGGTTTCCCGCTTCTGGGAAAGCTTTGTCCGCGCGGTAGCGCAGCTCAACAAGACGACGGCCGACGAGTTCAAGAACCTCGGCTTTCCTGATACCGAAGAAAAGATGCAACGCTACGTCGACATCCGCAACCGCGCCCTGACCGCCCTCGGTCGTCAAAGATCCCTGATGGTCCTGGATGACTTCCACCTCATCGAAAACCCTGACATCATCGCCTTCATCGAACGTTTCCTGCAAAGTTCCCTGGAGAACCGGTCGATCATCCTGATCACACGCGAAAATCCGCGCATCAACATCAGCGAGCTGCGCGCCAGAAACCACGTTCATGACCTGCAGGAAGAAGAGTTGAGGTTTACTGAAAACGAACTGACTCTCTATCTGCAACAGCAAAACATAGCAGTGACACCGCGTGTCCTGCGCGAGATCTCCCGTGATACCGACGGCTGGGCCTTTGCCATCAGCCTTGTCGCGCGCTCTCTGAGGCGCGCGCCTGGCTATTCCGGCTATGCGCGTAGCGCCATGAAGAAGAACATCTTCGAGCTCATGAGCACCGAAACGCTTAATCTCGTTTCCGAACAGTTGCAGCGCTTCCTTGTCTGCCTGTCTCTGATCGAGCATCTCTCGGAAGATCTGGTGCGTCTGCTGGCGCGTGGTGACGAGGATCTGCTGGCTGAGTTCGGCCGGCAAAGCGCCTATCTGCGCTATGACCCGCACCTGAACGCCTGGCTGATCCACCCGCTGTTCCTGGACTTTTTGCGCAGCAGGCACGACATCCTGACCGATGACGAACGACGCTGGACGTACCAGACCGCCGGATCCTGGTGCGAAGAAAACGACTACCTCGTAGACGCGCTCAACTACTATGAAGCGGCCGGCGACTACGACGCGATCGTCAACGTCCTCTCCGATCTCCCCTTCTACCTGCCCTATGACCTTGCGCTTCATGTCCTGGAGATCTTCAAACGCAGTCCGGAAGAAGCACTGCTGCACACGGACTTTCTGGCGGTAATGTACCTGCGCACACTCCTGAGTCTGGGACGCAGCCAGGAGTTCAACAGGCGGGCTGATTATTTTGAAGAGAAATTCCTCGAACGCCCAAAAGGGGATCTCCTCAGAAAACATACCCTGGGTCTGATCTACTGTTTCCAGGGCATGATGCGCCATCTGATGAGCACCGCAGACGGCGTCTATGACTTCAACCGTTACTTCTCCAAAATGCACGACTGTCTGAAGGACAGGCCTCTGCAGTCGCGCGCCTGGCTCACGAACGATCTGGGGCCCTGGGTCAGCCTCCTTGGCTCGAATAAACCGGAAGCACTCCAGGCCTATACGGAAGCTTCAGCAGTTATGATCAACGCGGTAGGCGACTGCATCGAGGGCGTCATGGCCGGCCTGAGCAGCCTGTGTCGCGGCGAGTTGACGTTTTATCAGGACGGCGTGCGGGAGGCGGAACTCCTGATCCTGAAAGCGCTGACTGAGGCTCGCGAAGCCCGGCAGTTCGAGACGCTTCACCGGGCGCTGTTCTACGTCATGCGAAGCGCCTTCACGCAGGGCAAACGAGAGCGAGCAGAACAGGCGCTGCGCGATATTGAGGCTTTACTCGATGAGAAGGACTACGCCCAGCGCTTCATGATGTATGACATCGCTCAGGGCTGGTACGCCTACCTCCTGCAACAACCGGATCTCGTTCCGGGCTGGCTGAAAGAAGAGTTCTCCCCTTACGGACACGCGTTCTTCTCTGAAAACTTCGGAAACCAGATGAAGGCGCGCTTTCATTTCATGACCAGAAACTTCACCCCCCTGCTCGTCTACATCGATGAGATGAAACAGCGCGAGTCGATCCTGTTTGGTCGGATAGAAATGCAGGCGCTGGAGGCCTGCGCCTACTACCAGATGAAGGACAGGAAAAAGGCGCTTGCAGCGCTGAGGGAAGCCTGGGAGCTTGTCGCATCCAATAGCATTCTGATGCCCTTTATCGAACTGGGCAAGGATATGCGCACCCTCAGCGCCTGTGCCTTGCGCGACCCTGACTGTGGGATCCCGACGCCCTGGCTGGAAGCGGTCAACCGGAGATCGTCGCTTTATGCCCGCTATCAGGCGATGATGATCGCGGACTATGAAACCCGGTATAACAACGGGGACTCCGTGGCCCTGTCTTTCCGCGAGGCGGAAGTGTTGCAGGATCTGTACGCCGGCCTCTCACGCGCTGACATCTCCGTCAAGCAGGACCTGTCGCTCAGCACGGTGAACATGCATGTCAAGGGCCTCTACACGAAGCTGCGGGCAAAAAACGTCGCTGATGTCATCCGCACCGCCGTGGAGCAGAAGCTGGTGTAGCGCCGCTACGCGCCGCCCGCCCACACAACCAGTCTTCTGCTCCACGGCGGTGCACAATGATCAGGGCGTCGGGTAGATCGTCCCGAAGTCGTTGGTCTTCGCGTCCCAGTCATACTTCCCGGGGGCAGAGCCCGGTCTGATATAGACCGTCACCCAGAGCTCGTTTCCTGCAGCAAAGTCGATCTGGGGAAGCCCCGTCGAAGCAGGGATGTCCGTGTGAGCGCCCGGCGCATAGAAGCTGGTAGCCGTATATCCGGCATAGTCGTAACACTGCGGAAGGATATCCTGGATTGTATAGACCATGCCTGCAGCAGTCGTGGCATCGATACTTCTGAAGGGCACCTCGATCCCGTAGCTGTTTGAGTCGGTCGTCACGCTGTATCGCTTGTCAGGAGCTTCAGTGTTCTCAAGAACGAAGTATCCGGTAGAGGGAAGCGCCACAGATCCGTCATAGTCCAGCACGACCTGACGCAGATGGAGAGCATACTCAACGGCATATCGATGATACGTGGTATCAGTTTTTTCCGTCGTGCCGTCTCCCAGAGTGATGGCGGCGGTATTGGCATACTTACCAGGGACACTGACCACAGTGTTGAAGAAAACCACCGTATCCGCAGGGCTGTTTCCCGGGAGCTGCCAGGTGATGGTGCGAGTGTTCTTATCATAGACTCCCCCATCGCTGATGCTTGCCTCGTCGACCTCAAGGCCCGCTGGCACCACATCGGTAATCGTGTTGACCGGCAACGTAAAGCCAAAGGATGAAACGTTGGAGTAATTAGTATAGACCGACGGCGAGGCAGCAGTGTCAGGGCGATCTGAGAAGGTCACCTTGCTCTGGTTCTGATACTGAAGATTCGCAGCAATCGCGTCACGTACGACTTTGACCTGGAAGGTGATCGCGTAGGCGTTGTTGCAGTCGGTGGAAAACGAGCCGACGCCCTTGATCAGCCCACCCGCGCTTGAGGTCGCTCCAGAGCCGACGTTGACCCAAAGCCCGCGCGTGGATGTGTTGTAGCTGTAGTTCGAGGTACTCACTCCATCGATAGCGACAGTGTTCGGCACCAGCTCGGTTCCTGCCGGCAGCGTATCGAAGACCTGCGTGTTCTTTGAGTCAGACTCGCCGTTGTTCTGCGCTTTGACCGTGTAGGTGACGATGTCGCCGACGCTGGCCTTACCACCGGACGCGTCATTGGACTTCGTCAGCTCGACATAACTGCTGGTGTAGAGGCGGATACCGTCAAGGTAGTTGCCCTGGGTAAGGTTCCCGCTGGTACTGGAAACCGACTGGAAGGCGAACATGGTACTCGTCTGTCCCGCCGGAACAGTGTAGGCCCCGAAATAGTGTCCCCAGACGTAGGGCTGTCCAACCGTCCAGGAGTCAGACGCTCTTACCTGTTGGGTGAGGTTGGTCGTTGAAGACCCCAGCAGGAAGTCCATCACGTCGGTATTGGCGCTGGGCGCAGCTTTTGCCCCGCGCGCGCCGTGGTAGAACTCCCAGTAGACCTTCGTGCCAGGTATCGTGGGGACTGCTTGATACAGGGTTCCTGCTGTCCGAGCGTTCAGCTCAGCATACTGAGTTCCATCAGGAGCAGAGGGCGCGAACTGTGCATCAGTGCCTACGTGCTGGATCTCGATCAAGTCCTCCGCCGTGTTCTTCCATCCGGGTACCTCAGCACTGCTTGCTTGTATGTTCGTGGAAGTCACTGGCGTCTCGAAGCTACCGTTGATGAAGTTGAGGTGCGGAGGCTTCTCAGTGCCACCGACCGGCTGGAAACGCGGGCTGGTCGTCCGAGTCGGGCCAGACCAGATGGAACCGAGCGTAACCTGATAGGTGATCTGGTCATCGAGCTTCACACTCACCGGTTGGCCTTCCTCGCCGTTTTGTGCTTGCAGACCACCGTTGATATAGGCGTTCTTCTGGGGAGGCGCTTCTGCGGCGATATATTGATGATACGTGGTATCAGTCTCTTCTGTCGTAGCGTTTCCCAGGGTAATGGTAGCGGTATTGTCATACTCGCCGGGCGTGCTGACCGCTGTGTTAAAGGAAACCGTGGTATCAGCGGGGCTATTCCCGGAAAGCAGCCAGGTGATGGTACGAGTCGCTGCATCGTAGACTCCCCCATCGCTGATGCTGGTCTCGTCGACCTCCAAACCCGCGGGCACCACGTCAGTGATTGTATTGGCAGGCATGACAAAGCCAAAGGATGAAACGTTGGAGTAATTAGTATAGACCGACGGCGAGGCAGCAGTGTCAGGGCGATCTGAGAAGGTCACCTTGCTCTGGTTCTCATACAGGCCGTTTGCGGCAAGCGCGTCACTGGTGACCTTGACCTTGAAGGTGATCGTATAGGCATTGTTGCAATCAATGGAAAACGATCCGACGCCTTTTAACAATCCGCCTGTGGTCGTTGTCGCTCCATAGCCGACGTTGACGTTGAGCGCGCGAGTGGACGGATTATAGTTATAGCTTGAGGTTGGCACTCCGTCGATGGCAACGCTCCCAGGCACCAGCTCGGTACCTGCGGGCAAGGTATCGAAAACCTGCGCGTTCTTCGCGTCTGCTTCTCCGTTGTTCTGAGCCTTGACGGTGTAGGTGACCGTATCGCCTATGCTGGCCCCGCCGCCCGGCGCGTCATTGGATTTCGCAAGCTCGACATAGCTGCTGGTATACAGACGGACGCCGTCCAGGTAGTTACCTTGCGTGGTGCCTCCGGCGGCGCTGATAGACCTGAACGCGAAGACCGTGCTGGTCTGCCCAGCCGGAACGATATATTCTCCGTAGTAGTGTCCCCAGACGTAGAGGGTCCCCCGTGTCCAGGAGTCAGTCGCTCTCACTTGCTGGGTAAGGTTGGTCGTTGAAGACCCCAGCAGGAAGTCCATCACATCGGTGTTGACCGCAGGCGCAAGGTTTACCCCGCGCGCGCCGTGGTAGAACTCCCAGTAGACTTTCGTGCCGGGTATCGTGGGGACCGTCTGGTAGAGCGTCCCTGCCGTATTCGCGTTCAGTTCTGCATATTGCACCCCATCCGGAGCTATGGGCGCAAAAGTAACATTGGTTCCTACGTGCTGGATCTCGATCACGTTCTCTGCCGTGTTCGTCCAGCCAGGCACATTGGTTGCCATAATGTTCGCAGGAGTCACCGGTGTCTCAAAACTGCCGTTGACGAAGTTGAGGTGCTGAGGCTGTGTGGCGCCACCAGGCGGCTGGAAAGTAGGACTTGCAACCCGGGGCGGACCAGACCAGCTGCTGCCGAGCGTGACCTTATAGGTGATCTGATCGTTGAGCTTCACGCTCACCGGACGACCTTCCGCACCGTTTTGCGCACCTGAAGCACCGTTGATATAGGCGTTCTTCTGAGGGGGCGCCGCTGTTCTGGCATACAACAGCGTATAGGCATGGTTCGCTTCTACTGCAGGAATGATCGCAAGGTCGCTCAGGTCTGCGGCAGGCACTGTGGTCCCATTATCCAACTTGTAGCCTGAAAACTCATAGACCGCGCCCGTCAGAGGGTCGGTGATCCTTGTCGGCAGCGGCTGGTTGGCGGACTTCGCGGGGTCATAGTCGGTACCGAAGAGGAGCGTATCGGTCACAGGGTTTTTCAGGATATGAGCTTCATTTCCGTCTACCACAAACTTCAGCGTGATCTGAGGGTCAGTCGCGAAATACAAGGTGATCGCGTGGTCGGTGGCCATCTGGTTGGCAGAATAGACCGGAGCCGCAGGCACGCCCGTGGACTCCGCGCTGCCGTCCAGCTTGTAGCGGTTGATGTAGTTGTACTGCCCGAGGGAATTCAGCTGCACCGGCGACATGAGGTAGGGAGTATAACCGGAAACATTGTAGTCCAGTGTGGTCTTCAGGGCAGTGCCGGGATTCGTGTAATCCACACTGGTGATCAAAACCTGTACGTCAGGCACAAAGTACAGAATCACCTCGCTGTCAGTGCCGTACACATGATCCCAGAGATAGTCGGCAGCCAGCGGTGCGCCACTGTCATCAGTAGCGTCGGTGAGCGGCTGACCATCGGGCGGAAGCGAATCCGTGATGATCGTCTGCCCCCCGTCGGGCGAGTAGCCGTAGTACCGGTAGGTCTTCCCGCCAGTATCGATGGGGTTGCGCAATGCCGGCGCGACGCCGTAGCCGCCTCCGTCAGGGAGCCAGTCATAAGTGTCGCCCTGCAACGCAGTGCCGGGATTCAGATAATTCTGGTACTTCTCCGTCACCTTGGCGACAGCGGTTGCATGCCAGGTCGAGTTAGTTACATCAGGCGTCGGAATAGCGGCGTCCTTGTTCGTGACTGAGGCCTTGTTCTCGAAGACCCCGGAATCGGTAGTGACCTGGGCCTTGAAGCGCAGCGTCGTGGTTCCTGCCGGAAGTCCCGCAAAGTTCCAGGTGAGCAGATCTCTCGCGACATCCTCGCCATCAGGAGTCTGCAACGCAGGAGGCTCAGAGAAGGTCATCGCCGGGGAAGTCGTGTAGGCAGGATCCAGATCGGTGGTCATACTGCCGGGGACATACTTGAGACCAGCGGGCAGAAGGTCGGTGACCGTGTAGGGGTGCCCGACGGGAGTATACATCACTTCATAGACGCGTATCGTTGATGCCAGGCGGTCAGAAGCGTCGCTGTCAGAGCTATAGGTAGCAAGGGTCATGGCCGCCGTGAGGTCAAGCCCGACCATGCCGTCCGGATTATCGTTGGTTATCTCGATGGGTCCGCTCTTGGTGAGCTGTTGATACGTGGTATCAGCCGCCGGATTGGCGTTACCACGATAGGTGAACGCCGTGCCATTTGCCATCATCTGATAGGCGTTGTTCCGGTCAGTTGTGGCGGTGTAGGCGTTTACGGTCGTCGCGGTATGCGCGGCAGTACCGCCGCTCGCCAGATTGTTCGTGTTCCACGACACACTGAAAGGAGTGTTGATCGATCCACTTGCGGGATACGTAAGGAAGTTGTCAGGAAACACTGAAGCATTACGACCGGCTCCCATATAGCCAAAGGAATTCGCGGCTGTCGTGTAAGGGCTGAGTGTTGTCTTGGGGTGTGTCGCCAGGAACGCGTCATAGTCCGACGCGTTCATCGCGACGCCGTTGAAGGTATAGGTCTGGTTCGTATGTTTTTCATTATCTCGGGGCGTATAGCGCGTATCGTCACCGTCATGCATCCTGAAGTCAACACTCGCCTTGACTGACACGTTATATTTTCCAGCGGGCAGTTTGGGCGCCTTGAGCCAGAGCGTGTTCTCAAACGCCCTGCTGGTACCTGCGGGAAAACCGTACTGAGAGGTCAGGCGGTTGGTGTACCAACTGGTGATATAGGGGGAGGTAGAGGTGTTGGTAAAAGGTGCCAATTCCGCCGGTTCATAACAGGCGTTAAGATTACTGGCAGTCATACCGGCGCTTGTCATATAAGGAGCAAAGTTATGATTGTCGCCGCTTCCTATACAGTTGGTGTGCGCGGTTGAACCGCCGCCATCACGACAGATGGTATTTACTACGTTGAACAGAGAGCCGTTTACCGTGCGGTTATAGAGCGGCGGATAGGAGGTCGCGTCATAAGGTTTCGCCGCACTGGCAGAAACTGCTGTCGGGTAGGAATAAAAGTTATTGGACGAAACGATCGCACTCAGCGGGCGGATATCCGCGCTTGGGGTATCGTTGGTCGTCACACCCACAAACCGGATCGGTTTGGGCGGCGTGGAAAACTCCTGCGGCACCTTCACGTCGATCTTGTAGTCGATGATATCTCCCTGGTTGACGTTGACGGGATCTGAGGCCGTGCCGGTCGCATCCCAAGAAGTTCCGCCGTTGATGCTGGCATGCTTTTCAGGCAGCAGAGCCGCATCCTTGTAATACAACGTGACGGCGTTGGCTGCGCCACCGCCTGCCCTGTAGGTGATATGCGCCAGGTTGCTGGGGGCAGAGCTGACGTAGGAATAGGTCGTCCCGTTTGCCATGATCGTCTGCACCCCTGAGGGGTCAACCCAGAACTCATCGCCCACATACGAGACGGTCGCGTTAGACGGCGTCGTCTGCGCGTCAGCGATCTCTGCCCCGGTGTCCTTGTCGATGAACTTCACCTGAGGGCTGGTTTGCGCCGGCGCGATCTTTACCGCGATCTTCAAATTGGAGTACTCAACCACCGTCAGCGCTTTACAGCTGTGCGAGAAGTAGCCGGCAAAGAACCCGAAGCCCGGCAGACTTGAGCCCGCAGCCGGATCGATCTCTCTGACCAGGTTGCCGTCGACGTAGAGCGAAAAACCCGTCGTGGTCTTGGCAAGCTGTACCTGGAAGTCAGGGGTGGCGCCCTCAACGATAGAGGGCATGATGACGTCTTGAGTGGTGAAGGTCAGTCCCGCTGCCGGGAAGGTGTTGTTGCCCGTAGTAGTGAAGAGCTGGTTTTGCATATAGACGAGTTTCAGGGAGGCCGTACCCTTGGTTTTGCCCTGGGACTGAGTAGTGACATCGATCAAGAGAGCATAGCCAGTATAGTAGGCGTTGTTGGCCCCCGAAAACGATCCGTTGAAGAGAAAGCCGCTCTGGTTAAGCGTATGGAACTTGATCTGCTTTGGCTTGAGGGTGAAATCAAGCGTCTCAAAGGAACTGTAGGCGTCGGTGTAGAGCAGATCGAGGTTGCTGTAGGCTCCGTAGCCTAAGAAGCGCAGACTGTCTTTAGAAAGCACCACGTGATCGGGCGTGGCCGTACCGTTGAACTGTTGCGAAGTTTTCGTTACGTAGGCCTGAGCGCTACTTTTCACCGCCGGGCTGATGCCCTTGGTGTTGTCATAGAATGAATGGTAGGCCTTCCTGCTCCAGTCCATCTGGTTGAGCGAGATCGCTTTCGTAGCGGTCAGCTGCCCAGGTGTGATGGCCGTGGGATAGTTGTTGATGACCTGTGCCGGAGCCGGCGCGGCAGACGATATAGGGATCAGACCCGGAACAAGCGGGAGCGTGCCAAAGAGGAGCACGCCAGCCAGCGCCAGCGCCAGCCGTTTACGCAGGGTTTTCAATACGTCAAGATTGAGCTTTTTCATATCACAACATCCTTTTATTGAGCCAGATCTTTGAGCAGGTTATCGATGTTAATCAGAGCCGTTGACGCAGGCGGGACGTCTCCGTTTCGCCACCAGCCGTCGCGATAGGTCGCACGAATGGCCTCTGCCGCTTCCAGTTTGACCTCGACCTTCATTCTCGCGTTGTTATACTCCGGACCAAGGCCCGAAGCCAGCGTCACTGAGCTGAACAGGGGCTGAACTGTTGTCTGTCCGGGGCTGAGCTTTCCCAGATAGTAGTAGTAGCCGTCGCCGCCATCCGCCCAGGAGCTGGTGTCCAGGTCGTTGAACGTATAGGTGACTCCCGGAGTAGCCGCCAGAAGCTCGCCGTTCTCCGATACGATCTCGACCAGCACCAGCACCCGTGCGAAACTGGGCACGTCGCCCGTGTTGACCACATCGACCGTCTTCGTAACCGTCTCGCTCGGTTTGACCGTAACCGGCTCCTCGAAGTCCTCCTTGATCACGGCCCGAAGAACCAGCTCGTTGGTTTCGAACGTGTTGACACGACTGTCCGACTGGATAAACCAGGCAAAGGTGCTTCCTATGAGCAGCGCGATGCTCAGGATAACGGTCAGTGAAAGCACCAACGGACGCTGTCGATGCAGACGGCCGCTCAGGTTTTTCATCTTTTTCTTCATTCCTATAGCTCCTCCCCAGGGGATTTACCAGTTTTCTTTTCGTTTGCAGTACTCAGTACGCTGTTTCCTGCCCACTGGGGAGAGAAGGGGATAGTGGACAGGAAACAACTTACTCAGCTCTGCGCTCTTACTCTGCGCCTCCCGTTGGCTTTATGCGGAATAGATCCTTCCGCATAAAGCCAGAAGGGCTTCAGCACTTGTGCGACAGGGACTTCCTCCGCTCCCGCATAAGCGCCAGAGAGATACCTGCTATAAGCGCCGCCATCAGGATGATCAGGTACAGCGCGTACCTGACGATGTCGCCTGTCTTCGGCAGTGCGCTTATCGGAGGGCTGGGCGTCTTTTTTGTTGCGTAAAACTTCCAGGAGAAGAAGGCCGTGCTGGCGCTGTAGGAATGGGTCTTCATCTGAGGGTTTACCGTCAAAGTGATGTCCAGCGTGCGCTGCTGCCCCGATGTGTAATTGCCCAGGCTCAGCGCGTTAACGATCATGTTTGTTCCGTCGGCGCCTCTGACCCGACCGTCATAGATCACGGCCCCGTCCAGGACGAGAGTGCAGCGCACCTCGTCCAGAAGCTTCAGGGGTCCGGTCTCGTCAAGCGGCTCAGCCGCCAGAGAGATGTCATAGGCAGAGGCTTCCGTATTGAGGATAGTCAACTGTTTGGTGATGACGTCTCCGGCATGCAGATCTTCGGCGTCGATGAAATAGTCACCGTCCGCGCCGACGCTGATGCCAGCGCTGTCCCCAATCAGAACCCCCGGAGGGAGATCCGTCGTTGCCGCAGGCGCTATCGCTGCAGAAGCCATTATGACGGCGCCTAGCATAGTTACGATAAGTCCTTTCAGGTTCAACATGATCTCCCTCCTTTCATCCAGCAGACTTATGACTCGCAGAGCTTATACAGAGCAGTCTCCAGAGCCGCGTCATCGGTAACCGTAGTCCAGACCGTATCGATGGCGTCCTTGGTGTTCTGGAGCGCCTCCATGTTCACGGTCAGATCGAAGTTCAGGTTCGAGTAGTAAGCGCTGTCGGCATTTTCACTCAGTGTCAGGCTGTTGAGCAGGCTGGCCGTAGACGTGCCCGGCTGCACCAGTCCGATGTAGTAGAAGTAACCATCCGCCGCATTGTAGTACCACTTATCTGTGGTAGGAGTAGTGCTGTCAAGAGCGGCGTCGTTGTAGTTCAGAATGATGTTCTGATCATAGTTGCCGCCTGTCGGGGCGCCCGCGCCGTTAAGCGCAGCTTCGGCCTGAGAATAGCCGATGGCATCAGAGGCAGGCGTGACCGCAGTCCAGTCGATGGCGTTCGATGAGGTGAGCTGGTAGGCGCCAAAGGTAACGTTAGACATCGTCATCGTCTTGGTAGCCTGATTCCAGCTCTCGGTATAGGTGACGGTCTGGGCTGAACCGGCAAGATTGCCCGAGGTGATGGGCGCCCAGGCCGCAAACGACCAGGAGTCAATAGAGCTGCCGTTGGTTCCCGCAGGCGCATAGTTGACATATACCGTCACACCCGCAGGGATGTTGTTGACTACGACATTGCCAATCGCAGCGTTGCCAGGCGTGTAAGCAACCCAGGGCGCGCTGGTAAAAGGCGTCGTGTCAAACAGCAGGGGAGCAGTAGTGGTAGAGGTCGGATTCCAGGCGCTCGTCGGAGCCGGGCTGATCAGCGTATTGACGCCCAGAAGCTCGTTGAAGGAGACGCGCACCAGCGCGGGCGCAGAGCCCGTGTTGACCACGCCAACCTGCTTGGTGACCGTCTGACCGGGCTTCCAGTCATCGGGCGGAACAAAGGTTTCCTGGAGATTGACATTGGCAAGACCGTCTTTGGTGGCAAGTTTGTTTGTCACCGCGTCGCTCGCGCTGAACCACGCGAAGGTGGCGGCAAGCGCTGTGATCAGGGCAAGAGCGAGCGCTCCCACCAGAACCAAAGGTTTACGTTTGTTGTTTTTCATCAGATGAACTCCTTTCGTTTGCGTAAACCGTTACCAACAAAATGATTTCTGTTAAAACCTCCTTTAATGTCGGTGATGATAGTATGTCGGGCTATGACTTAGCCATTGAGAGAGTCAAGAGGGCGTGTTCTTCCGGTCGTTTTTTACTGGGATCAGAAAAGTACATCCGCAACAGAATAAGAGAACCAGTTGCTGAAATTATGGCAACCACACACAGAACGAAATTTGCGCGGATGAATTCGATGATCGTTCCTGTTTTCGGGATCACGGCAATCGAGGTGCCGACGACGGCTTTCGCCGCGATGGGCGGATCATCAGAGGGGTTGGCGTCGCCCTTGGTGACAAAGAAACGCCCCTCGTTGCCGTTAAGCTGGTCGAGCACTTTTACCACACGGTGCGTCAGATACACGTTGGGATCTGTCCCCGGCGTGAAGGTGATGATGTCTCCCGCCTTGACGCTTGCCGGGTCGCAGAGCTTGACTAGGATGGTATCCCCCACACGAAATCCACCGGAAGGTCCCCCCGGCTGCGGCGTCATCGACGGCGTTTTCACCGTGTAGAGACGGTAACCAAAGTAGGACTTCTGCGCGTTATTCGAGAGCGCAAAGAGCGCAGCGCCCCCGACGATCGCTATGATCAGCAGATAAAACAGACAGTTGAAGATGATGCTGCCGAGCTTTCGGCCCACTGCAGGGGCCGGAGCCGGGGCCTCCGCGTTGTTTTTCTTCCGGTCGACGCGGGTCATATCAGGAAGCGCGATGAACTCTGCGGTCGCCTCGGAGATCACCGGCGCGGGAGCCCGCGGCGTCGGAACCGCCGCTTTCTCCTGCGCGCTGTCCTCAGGCCTGACAGATGCGGATAGCGCGATCTCGCTCAAAAGCTTCTGAACTTCCTCAGGCGGTAGCTCGCTCAATAATTCTACTAATTCAGGATTTTTCGCCAGTAGGTAATTGATATTAAACTGGTCGCTATTCACTTTTTCACACCCCTCCCCTTTACATCACGGGTAGTAGTTTTTGTGCACATACTGACGGACTGGTGAGTATCCACTCCGCATGGTTTCCCTGGCGGGCGTGCCGGACACTGCGTCGTCTCCCGACGCAGCACAATACTTCTGACATCCCCCCCGGTTGTGGCTGCAATCTGTCGAGAAAGCAGTACAACCCACTACTAAGTATAGAGAGCGGCGTTTTCGCACACCACGAAGCAAAATCGAAACATCGTTTTCGCAAAAACACATTACCTATCCTGCATCAGTATTTCCGAGACCTGCCTGAAAGATATCGTAGCTCGCAACAATTTGGTCAGAACTCAAGAACTCGAGGACCTTGTGGATATCCATGAGCGTGTTTGACTTCCTTCTAAATGATGACAGCCTGGAGTGGTAGACAGCAGAAGAGCTCCTCCGCAAATATTATTCCCTTGACAGCCGGTGGCGCGGATGCGGTAGGATGGAAGAGGTCTGCGGCGCCTGGCGCCCCAGCCGATTGAAAATTGGATATAAGCAGATGGTTGCCGAAAGGCAGTAACAAGGAATCCGGTGTAAGGCCGGAGCTGCAAACCACAACTGTGAATGCCGCCAGGTGGGCACATGCCACTGTCGACTCTGTAGTGGAGCGATGGGAAGGCGTCCGCCATGGGCATGAGCCAGGAGACTTACCCCTGCTTTCCATCACGCACATTCTTGGGTTAGAGAAGAAGGGAAGCGAATATGAATCACGTATCCGTATCAACACACCGCCCCGACGCCCGGCGCGCGCGTCTCGCGCTGATCCTGGCCTTACTGCTGGCGCTCTGCCTGCCGGGGCAGGCCTTCGCGGCCTTCGCGCCCGGCGCGGCGCAGGTCGACGCTCTCATCAGCCAGGTTGCCACCTGGGAGAGCGCCCAGCTGGCGGGGCAAACGCAGGGGCCTACCTACGGCAACGAGTGGGCGCTCATGGCGCTTTCCCGCGCGGGAAAGCTTTCTGACGCGCTGAAGCAGCAGTATCTCGCCAACCTGGCGCGGCATCTGAAGAACAACGGGGGCTCTCTGGGCAACACGGTGACCGACTACGATCGCGTCATACTTGCGCTTACTTCAATGGGCGTTGACGCAACCGATTTCGCTGGCGTCAATCTGACGGCCCCGCTGGCCAGCTTCGACGATATCAACAGCCAGGGAGTCAGCGGCGTGATCTACGCGCTGCTTGCACTTGACAGCCACAACTACCCGACACCATCGCTTCTTGCTGGTTCTGCGGAAACCCCGACGACCCGGGAAGCGCTCGTCAGCGCGCTGCTGGACGCCCAGCTTGCGGCGGGCGGCTGGAACTGGGGCTGGGGCGACGCGGCAGATCCCGACCTGACAAGCATGGCGATCTGCGCCTTAGTTCCGTATTACCACACCGGAAACGCACAGATCGACGCCGCGATTGATGACGCGCTGACCGTACTGGGCACGATCCAGGACGACGCCACCGCCGGATTCACCAGTGACTGGTCGCCGACGCCTGCCTCAGAGAGCAGCGCACAGGCCCTGGTCGCGCTCTCCAGTCTGGGTGTCGCAATTGATGACGCGCGCTTTGTTAAAGCGGGCGGCAACCTCTACGATTCGCTTACGGGGTTTCTGATCGATGCGAAACCGGACGTCAAGGCATTCGTTGACTACGCGGGCGACGCCGCGCCCAGCGGCATGGCGACCGAACAGGGACTGTACGCGCTGGTCGCTTTCAGTCGCAGTCTGACGGCTGCGAACCGGCTGTATGACATGACCGACATCACGCTGCAGCCCTTTGTAAGCCCGCCCAATGGCGGCGGTACCGGCGGGGGCGCCACGGGCGGGGGCAATGGTACTGGTGGTAGCACGGGTGGCAATGGAGGCAACAACACCGGAAGCGACCGCCCGGCGGACGGCGCCGGATCGCCCTCGATCGTTGCCACGAAGCCCGCGACCACTTTGCCCGCAGCCGGCGATACCACAGAGCGAGCAGCCCTCGTCTCTTCCCTGCTGCTGAGCGCCGGAACGATCGTTGTCCTCATGGCCTGGTCTGCTTCGCGCCGGCACGCCAAACGGAGGTCCGCTGATGACTAGACGCAGCAAACTCATACTGGCGCTGAGTTGCGCGGCGCTGGTTCTTGGCGGGACTGTCGCCGCCGGCCTGGTGCGTGCGCAGCATCAGAAAGCAGCTGCCAGAACTACCCGCGTGACAGCGCTGGATAGTTCCGCGACGACGAACGCCGCCCGGCCTGGTGAGAGCTCCCCGGCAGCCAGCTCCGCCGCGGCTACCGACGCCCCCGCTACCGGCGCAGGTAAAAGCGCTGCGGCTGCGGGCACATCGGCACAGGGCTTTCCAGCCACCGGCAAAGCGACTGCTGCTCCTTCCGGCACGCCTGACACGGGCACGCATGGCAATTCAGGCAGCCGGCCAGGCTCAGGGACCTTTACGCCCGCGCCCGCGCCAACGCCGGCGCCGGCGCCCGCGCCCGCAAGCATCACGGTCTCTGCCGACTGCCGCACCGTGCTCTCGAACATGGACCAGCTCAAAGCCAGCAAGAAGCCGCTCATCCCTTCAAGCGGGGCTATCCTCAGCTCGCGCAGTGTGACCTTACAGGACGGCGACTCGGTCTTTACCGTGCTGCAGCGCGCCTGTCGCGCGGCCGGCGTTCAGTTCGATTCCACGCAGATGCCTGGCTACAACAGCGCCTACGTCAAGGGGATCGGCAACCTCTACGAATTCGACTGCGGGCCGCGATCCGGCTGGGTCTACAGCGTCAACGGCGCCTTTCAGAGCGTTGGCTGCAGCCAGTACAAACTGAAGGCCGGCGACGTCGTGGCGCTGCGCTACACCTGCGACGGCGGCGCCGACGTAGGAGCAAGCGGTGCCCGCTGAGTCCGCAGAACAGGTGACCGACGGCTTTTCCTCGCTGCATCCGGCAGTTGCGATCGGCTACTTCGCGCTGATTGTCGGGCTGACGGTCTTCGTGCCCCATCCCATACTGCTGGCAAGCTCGCTGGGCGGAGCCCTGGCGCTGTGCTGGCGATTGCGCGGCGGACGCCGCAGCGCAAAGCTGCTTGCAGGCCTGCTGCCACTGATGCTGTTCGCCGCCGCGATCAACGCCCTGTTCAACCATCAGGGCGTCACAATCATCGGCTACCTTGGCGCCAACCCCGTGACGCGCGAGTCACTGCTGTACGGTGCGGCGCTGGCGGGGATGCTTGCTGCGGTATTGCTGTGGTTTTCCTGCTACAACCAGGTCGTCAGCTCGGAGAAGTTCCTGGCCGTGTTTGGAAGGATCATCCCCTCGCTTGCGCTGACCGTCTCGATGGCTCTGCGCTTCGCGCCGCGCTACCTGCGCCAGCTCAAGGCAATCAGCGCCGCGCAACGCGGGCTGAGGGCAGGCGCGCGAGAAGCGCGTAGCGCCGCCAGGCGACGTCCGCTTCCCGCGCGCCTGCGCGGGAGCTTCGCCCTGCTCTCGATACTTACCAGCTGGGCGCTGGAATCCGCGCTTGACACGGCGGACTCGATGCACGCCCGCGGCTACGGCCTGCCCGGACGCAGCGCCTACGCCCCGTTTCGCTTTGTCGCGCGTGATGGCGTGGCGACGGCGCTGATGCTCGCCTGCGCGGGAGCAGTCATCGCTGCGCTGGCCTCTGCCGTCGTCTCCGTGCAGTACCTGCCAAGCTTCCTGTTGAACCAGGGTGCTGCCGGCACAGGCTTTGCAACACTGGCCTACGTCGCCTTCGCACTGCTCTGCCTGCTGCCCCTTCTCTTCGAGTTCCAGGAGGAGGCCGCATGGCGTATCTCACGCTTGAACATCTGAGCTTCAGCTACCCTGATGCAGCAAAGGCTGCGCTGGACGATCTCAGCCTCGATGTCGACGCCGGCGCCTTTGTCGTGCTCTGCGGGGCCTCCGGCTGCGGCAAAACCACTCTGCTGCGCCAACTCAAGCCGGCGCTGACTCCCGCTGGCACACGAAGCGGCGAGATCCGCCTGGCCGGCCGGCCGCTCGCCGAAGTCTCCGCCCGCGACGCCGTCGCCGACATCGGCTTCATCCTGCAGGATCCCGACAGCCAGATCGTCTTAGATCGCGTCTGGCACGAGCTAGCCTTCGGGCTTGAGAGCCTCGGCCTGCCCTCTGACGAGATCCGCCTGCGCGTGGCCGAGATGGCAAGCTTCTTCGGTATCGAGGAGTGGTTCGGCCGTTTAACTGACACGCTCTCCGGCGGCCAGAAGCAGCTGCTGAACCTTGCCGCGATCATGGCCATGCAACCTGCGCTCCTGCTGGCCGACGAGCCGACCTCGCAGCTCGACCCTATCGCTGCCGCGAACTTCCTCGCCACGCTGCGCAAGATCAACGACGAGATCGGCACCACCGTCATCATCTCCGAGCAACGCCTGGAGGAGGTCCTGCCCCTGTCAGACCGCGTCCTCGTCCTCGACGCCGGTCGTTTGGTCGCCGACGCCCCTCCCGCACACATCGGCGCCGAGCTGCGGCGTCTGGGCAGCCCGTTCTTTGCTGCGCTTCCCGCCCCGATCCGCCTGTTCTGCGCCCTGGAGGGCACGCAGGCGAGCGCGACCACTCCCGCCCCCGTCACCGTACGAGAGGGCCGGACATACCTCGCGCGGCGAGAGGACCGGCAGGAGGACCGCGCGGGGCGCGCCGCGGGTCTGGCGGCCGAAGGTCCGCCCGGGTGTCCGCCAGCGCGGCGGGAGGACCGCGCGCCGGTCCTCTCGCTGCGCGAGCTCTGGTTTCGCTACGAGCGCAGCAGGCCGGATGTGCTGCGTGGCATGAACCTGGATATTTACCCGAAAGAACTGCTCGCGATCGTCGGCGGCAACGCCACCGGCAAGACGACTACGCTGGGTGTCGTCGCGGGTTTGCTCAGGCCCTACCGGGGCCGCGTCCTGCGACCGGGGCTTAAGGGCGCGATCGCCGTGCTCCCCCAGGAGCCGCGCCTGCTGTTCACGCATAAGACCGTGCGCGAGGAGTTGACGGCAGCCAGCCCGGATGATCAGCGTCTCCGGGACGTCGTCGAGCACTGCGAGCTCACCGAACTGCTCGACCGCCATCCCTTCGACGTAAGCGGCGGCGAGGCGCAGCGCATCGCCCTGGCCGACGTTTTGCTTACGCGCCCCCGGCTGCTGCTCCTTGACGAACCGACCAAGGGCATGGATGCCGCGTTCAAGCAGCGCTTCGCCGCGCTGCTGCGTCGCCTGATGGCCACAGAAGACCTGACCGTTGTCATGGTCTCGCACGACATCGAGTTCTGCGCCCGCCACGCCGACCGCTGCGCCTTATGCTTCGACGGTCAGATCACCGCCGAGGGCACGCCGCGGGAATTCTTCTCGAAATTGAGCTACTACACCACCACCGCCCGCCGCATCAGCAGGGGGCTGCTGCCCGACGCCATCACCGTCAGCGACATCGTCGAAGCAGTTTCATGAAAGCCTTTCTGGATCAGCACTACTATCTCGTCAGCCTGGTGCTGGTGGGTATCGCGCTTGGCCTGTTCGCGCTTAACTTCGAGCGGCGTCGACCCCGCACACGTGAGCTCGTGCTGACTGCCGTACTCGTGGCGCTTGCCGTCGCCAGCCGCGCGGCCTTCTTCATGCTCCCTCAGGTCAAACCGATGCTGGCGGTCATCATCATCGCGGGCATCGTGCTGGGCGCGCGCAGTGGCTTTGCGATCGGGGCGCTCTCCGCTCTCGTGTCGAACTTCATCTTTGGCCAGGGGCCCTGGACTCCCTGGCAGATGCTCGCGACCGGGCTCATCGCTTGTCTGGCCGGCCTGTTCTTCGGGGCGCATCGTCTGCCCCGCAATCGTTGGCTCATCGCCGCCTTCGGCGGACTGGCAAGCTTCGTGATCTACGGCCTGATCGTCGACAGCTCGTCGGTGCTGTTCTACACCCAGACTCTCAGCTGGAAAACCGCCTGGCCGATTTACGCGGCCGGCGTTCCCTTCAATGTGATCCACGCCGCCTCAACCATCGTCTTCCTCGCCCTCTTCGGCCCCGCGCTCACCGGCGCGCTGGCGCGCGTCCGCACAAAGTATGGGCTGCGCTAGCTCGTTCGGCGTTGTCTTTATTATTCGTTTCTCTTATAATCATAATCAGTATAAATTATTATTAAAAGGAACCCTCATGCGCCAGGCCAACATCACGGAAGTCTCGATAGATAAGGTGCGCGACGATGCCGAAGCGCTGTCTTCAAACGCCTCCCCCTGTCGCTGTCCGGCACGTTGCTCGGCTGCGCCGCGCTGGGCAACCTGCTGCATGTATCCACACAAAACATCCCGCCTGACAAGAGCCCAAGCAGCTAATGAGCACGGGGCTGTCCCCCTTGTTGCATTCCCTTTACAATAGAAAGCATGAAATCACGGCTCCTGCTTATCGCCTACACCATCTCCGGACTGGCTGCGCTCGTCTACGAACTTGGCTGGATGCGGGAGCTCTCCGCCATGCTCGGGGCGACCGCCTACGCGAGCGGGACCATGCTTGCAGCCTACATGTTCGGGCTGGGGCTCGGAGCGCTGGTCGGGACCTGGCGCGGACGCCGCAGCCTCGCGCCGCTTATTGACGCAAGCTTCGCGGAGCTCGGCGTGGCGCTCTTCTCCATCGCCGCCTTCGCGGGCATCCGCTTCCTGCCAGGACTCTACTTCAATTGGATGCGCAGCGCCGGACGTGGCACGGCGGGCGGTTTTCTGACACTGCAGTTCTTCGTCTGCTTCCTGATCATGGTGCTGCCAACCTTCGCCATGGGCATGACCTATCCGCTTATCATGAGCTCCGTCGGTAACCAGAAGCACTTAGGCGCTGCAGCCGGACGACTCTACGCCGTCAACACCGGCGGCGCCATTGCCGGCTCGCTGCTTGCGACCTTCGCCTTCCTGCCAACCATCGGTGTGAAAGGCTCGCTGATCGTGGCCGCCGCACTCTCGATCCTGGCAGCCGTGCTGCTGCGCGCCATCGCCAGCGGTCAGAAGCCCGACCTGCTGGCGCTTTTCAGGCGTCCGGTCACAGTCGCGCTCGCCGTGGTGACGATCGTCGGCGTCAGTATCATCCCTTCGCGCAGCGGATCGCCGCTCGGCCTGGGACAGGCTTTCTACTATAAAAGCGCGGCCAGCTTCAAGGAGCTCTCCGGGCAGCGCAGCACGCTCTATGACCGCGAGGGTATCTACTCCCGCGTGCAGGTGACCGAGAATCCCGATGGCACGAAGACGCTCTCCAACGGCGCGCTGGACGAGGGCACGAACAACCTCTACGATCGCGTGACCACAACCCTGCTCTCCGCCGTGCCAGCGATGAGCACCGAAGCTTCGCGCAGCGCCTTCGTGCTGGGCTTGGGCACCGGCTACACCAGCCAGACCTACGCCGAGCTGGGCTTTGCCCGCATCATGACCGTCGAGATCAACCCCGACGTCGGCGGCGCCGCCGAGTTCTTCACCGGGAGCAAGGCCGACGTCGGCGACACGAGCGGCGGCTGGGGTCAGAACACCAGTCTGCTCAGCACGCGGACCACCGGTCCAACACTGCCGCAGATTGGCGAGAGCGGCCCCTGGCAGGTCGTCATCGACGATGCGCGCGCCCATCTGCTCACCAGCCCTGCGCGCTACGACTGCATCACCTCAGAGCCCAGCTGGCCCTGGTCAAGCGGCGTCGCGGCGCTGTTCACCGAGGAGTTCATGTCCGCAGCGAAATCGCGCCTGGAGCCAGGCGGCGTCTACTGCCAGTGGCTGCCCAACTACCTGCTGGAGTCGCGCGACGTCGCCATGATGTACAAAACCATGCGCAAAGTCTACCCGCGCGTCGACATCTGGAGCATCAACTTTCCCGACTCGCCCGACGGCGAGCTGCTGCTAATCGGTCACACGAGCGCCACCGGAGGCCTGTCGCAGGCGCAGATCAAGGCGCGGCTTGACGCGCTCCTCAAGAGCCACAACTTCAACAACCCCTACCTCACCGCCGACAGCATCACCCCCTCCGCACAAACCGCAACGATCAGAGAGTTGGCCGCACGGAAGTCAACACCGATCAACACCGACGACCACTCAACCCTGGAATACCGCGTGTTCTGGAACTACCTGGCGCGCGCGTTCTCGCGCACAAGCGTCCTGGAGCAATGATGAGCGAGTACCGTCCACAGAACCTCGCCTTCCTCCTGGTGCTGGGCGCCGTGCTCTGCGCCGCCGTCGCATCACTGTTTTACGAGGTGCTCTGGATAAGCCAGCTCGGCTTTTCGCTGGGCTCGACCGCAATCGCAACTTCCATCATGCTGAGCGCCTTCCTCGGCGGCCTGGCGATAGGCTCGTCGGCCATGGGCCGCAGATCCGATGCGCTCAAGCATCCTGCCCGCGTCTTCGGCGTCGTCGAGTTGATCGCCGTCGTCATCGGCCTGGCGTCAATCCCGGCACTGGGAGCCGCCGGACGCGCCTATGTCTTCCTCGCAACACACTGGGACTTGACCGGGAGCGCGGCCCTGGCAATGCGCGGCGTCTTCTCGCTTGTCGTAATGCTGATCCCGGCGATCATCTTCGGTATGACTTTCCCACTGGCTACCGCCCTGGCCGGCCGCCTCGTCGCCGCCCAGACGGCAGCCGGCAGCGTGTCTGCCGTCAGCTCCTTCGGCTCGGCTGCCGGCGCGCTCATCTGCGGCCTCTGGCTGGCCCCGCTGCTGGGTATCACCCGCACAAGCTTTATCGCCGCCGGCTTCAATCTGGCAGCTGCAGCTCTGGCCTTCAGCGTCGCCTGGCTGGTGGCACGAACTGAACAGCGTAGTCCACGCAGACGCGGTCCTGCATGACGGATCCGATGTATACGCCGACCTTCTGGTGCTCAGGGTGAGCCTGATAGGCCAACAGGGCGTCCGCGCTCTCATGGAGGCTGGTCAGCATGACGGATCTGGTACTCGACGGGAGCAGATCGACGTGGACGGTTATCTCGACGATCCCCTCGATGTGCTGCGGCAAAGCTTCAAGCTCCCGCTTGATCTGCTCCG
>JGI20166J26741_10655558_pt1 | contig 30398 bp, 29 predicted proteins | sample TergutCu122P5_FD_26741 | JGI IMG/M metagenome (IMG submission 26741)
GCGTCCCGTGAAAGCGGAAAGCATTCTGGGTATTATGGAGTCGTATACCACCCCGCCGCTCGCGTTCGTCTCGACCACGCTCGTGTAAAGACGCCCGAAGGTGCCCAGGAAATAGCAGCCGCCGGCGATGAACACGGCGAAGACCGTGGAGATCACGGCGCCTTTGACAATGGTCTTTTCGGACTTGATGGCGTAGAACTTCGAGATCATCTGAGGCAGGCCCCAGGTCCCGAGGGACGTGAGCAAGACGACGCCCAGGAGGTTAAGAGGCTCCGGGCCGAAAAACGACGTGTAGGCGCCGGGGTTGGGAGCCTCGCCCTGAACGCGCGCCAGGGAGGCTATGGCCTCCGTGAAGCCGCCGTTGACGCTGAGCGTGGCGGCGATAACGGCGACAATTCCGATAAGCATTATGATCCCCTGGATAAAGTCGTTGACCGCGGTGGCGAAATAGCCCCCGAGCACGACATATATCGCGGTCAGGACCGCCATGCCGATAATGCAGTAGACAAAGTCGATATGGAAGGCCATTGCGAAGAGGCGGGACAGCCCGTTATACAGCGAGGCGGTATACGGGATGAGGAACACGAAGATGAGCAAAGCCGCGCCGATCTTGAGGCCCGAGGACCCGAAGCGGCTGCCGAAGAATTCGGGCATTGTGGCGCTGCCCAGGTGATGCGTCATAATGCGCGTGCGCCTGCCGAGGACGATCCACGGCAGCAGCGACCCTATGAACGCGTTGCCGAGGCCGATCCACGTGGCGGCCGTTCCGAATCTCCAGCCGAACTGGCCGGCGTAGCCGACAAAGATAACGGCTGAAAAATACGTCGTTCCGTAGGCGAAAGCGGTCAGCCACGGCCCGACGCTTCGTCCGGCCAGCACGAAGCCGCCGACGCTGTCCGCTCTCTTGCGGAAATAGATACCCACAAAAACCGTGATCGCGAAGAAGATTACCAGCAACAGGACCTTAATGAACATGAAAACTCTCCCCCTTCATGGGTTTATTTTACTTACGAAAGTATGGTAATATAGTATTGATTGTACCGCAATTATTTACCTTTTGCAAGCCTCGAAGGGAGCGCGCAAACCAAAATGAATAAAAAAGCTCTGAAAACTCTGGAATTCGACAAAATAGCCGTAAAACTCGCCGAGAAGGCGGTTTCCCCGATGGGCAAGGAGCTCGCGGAGGAACTGGAGCCCCTGAACGATCTGGCGGAGATCAGAACGCTCCAGGCCGAGACTTCCGAGGCGGTGAGCCTGATAATCCGCAAGGGCTCCCTTCCGCTGGGCGGGGTGCGCGACGTGCGCGGCCCGGTCCGGCGCGCCGCGGTCGGCGGCGTCCTGTCCATAGAGGAGCTGTCCGCCGTCGGGGAATTCCTCTACGTGTGCAAAAAAGTCAGGGCTTACTCCAAGGTGGAGCTCAGCGGGTCGTATCCGCTGCTGGGGCCGCGCTTCGACGGCGTGACGGCGCTGGACGCGCTGGAGAAGGAGATCGCCCGCTGCGTCGTCGGGCCGCAGGAACTCGCGGACGACGCCAGCCCGCGTTTAAGAGAGATCCGCCGGAGCATCCTCATCGCCAACGACCGGATACGGGAGCATCTCAACGGCGTGATACGCTCAGCGAGCTACAGGAACATGCTCCAGGACGCGGTCGTGACTATCCGTAACGGCCGCTACTGCGTGCCGATCAAGATGGAGTACCGCGCCGCGTTCCCAGGCATGGTGCACGACCAGTCCTCCACCGGCGCGACGGTGTTCATGGAGCCGATGAGCGTCGTGCAGCTAAACAACAGGATCAAGGAGCTGGCCGCGGACGAGAAGGACGAGACGGAGGCCATACTCCGCGCGCTGTCGAAGCTCGTCGGGGACGCCGGGGAGCGGCTCCTGGACAACTCCGGGATCCTGGCCGAACTGGACTTCATCTTCGCGCGGGCGGAACTGTCTTTGTCGATGAAGGCGAGCGAGCCGGATTTCAACGACGCGGGCTGGATAAATATTAAAAAGGGCCGGCACCCGCTCCTCCCGGCGGAGAGCGTCGTGCCGACGGACATATACCTGGGCAGAAACTTCCGTATCCTGCTCGTCACCGGGCCGAACACCGGCGGCAAGACCGTCTCGCTCAAAACTGTCGGCCTGTTCGCTTTGATGGGCCAGGCGGGGCTGCACATCCCGGCGTTTGACCATTCGGAGCTCAGCGTTTTCGACGAGGTCTTCGCGGACATCGGCGACGAACAGAGCATCGAGCAGAGCCTCAGCACTTTCTCGTCCCATATGTCGAACATTGTGCGCATCGTGGAGGAAACGGCCGTAACGAACAACGCCCTCGTGCTCCTGGACGAGCTCGGCGCGGGTACCGACCCCACGGAGGGCGCGGCGCTGGCCGTCGCCGTGCTCGAATACCTCCACGAAAGGCGTATCCGCGCCGTCGTAACGACGCACTACAGCGAGCTTAAGGTCTACGCCCTCTCGACGGAGGGCGTGGAGAACGCCTCCTGCGAATTCGACGTGGAGACCCTGAGGCCGACTTACCGCCTGCTGACCGGCATACCGGGCAAATCAAACGCCTTCGCCATATCCAGGCGGCTCGGCCTGCCGGAGCACATAATCTCCCAGGCGCAGGCCATATTGAGCCAGGAGGCCGTGCGCTTCGAGGACGTGATCACCGACATGGAGACGAGCCTCAAAACCGCCGAGATCGAAAAGGCCAGGGCTGAGGAGTACCGCAAAGAGGCGGAGGCCATGAAAAAGGAGGCGGAGGCGCAGAAACAGAAGCTCGCGGGCCAGAGGGAAAAGCTGCTGGCCGAGGCCAGAGAGGAGGCCCGCGGCGTGCTTTTGGCCGCTAAGGACGACGCGGACAGGCTTCTGAAGGATTTCCAGCGGCAGCTCAGGGAGAACGCCAGGCGGGAGGAGACGCTCCAGGAGCTTCGCGGGGCCATCCGGAAGCTCGACGACGAGATCGGCGCGTCCGGGCGGCCGAATAGGCCGGCGTCCCCTCCGCCTCGGCCGCTTCAAAAGGGCGACAAAGTCTACATCCACTCCCTGGGCCAGACCGGGACGGTGGCGAACCCGCCGGACGCCTCCGGCGAGGCGCTGATCCGGGCCGGGATCATGAAGATAAAGATACACGCGTCCGACCTGTCGCTGGACGAGAGCGAGGACGCATGGACGAGCGGTCCGCGCGGCGGACTGCCGGTTAGCGTCGGAGGCGCGGCAGGCCGTACGGCCGGGCAAGGCAAATTCGGCAAAAGTCTCACCATTTCCCCGGAAATAGACCTCCGCGGCCTTATGGCCGACGAGGCGCGGGAAAAGGCGGAGAAATACCTGGACGACGCGTATCTGGCCGGAATGGCCCAGGTGACGATCATCCACGGCAAGGGCACGGGCGCGCTGAGGGCGGCGATACAGGAGATGCTCAGGAAAAACGCGCGCGTGAAGGGGTACAGGCTCGGGCAGTTCGGGGAAGGGGAAAGCGGGGTCACGATAGTGACAATGAACAATGAATAGCGGATTAATGCCGTACTCTCTTAGGCTCGGAAGGAATTACGGCGCGGCGGAGTTGAAAGAATATCTGGGAAAGCGTAAAATACCCGTGAGGCCGTTGATCTGAGGGTAATTTATGGGGTTCATATCCGGTATTTTTTGGCGTCCGAGGCATGGACGGCGTTACCGGCTGTTGCGGGCCGTCCGGGGAGGCGCTGCGCGATGCGTGAAGTTATCACCGAAACCGTTCAGGAGGGCGCGAAGTTCCATCGGCTGAATTATCCCGACCCTCTTGGCTGCGGGGACGAGTTCCGGCCCGTTTTCCCGCCCCGTCACCGCGCGTTGAAGGCGGTGCTGGACAATCTTCCCGAGAGCGTCGATAAGGTCTATGTGTTCGGCAGTTCCATCCGCTGGGACAGCGCGGTCAACAGCGATCTGGACCTTCTGCTCATCGGGAATCCGACCAATGCCGAGATGAACGCCCTATACAGGAGCATACCGGAAGGCGAAAAGGCAGACATACTTACGGAGACCGAGGAAGCCTTTATGAAAGGCGTCGCGGACGGGTGGAGTTTGCTTTACCGGAAGATATATTAGGGAGGGTATAAGATATATGAACGCCGAAATTGACGACAGGGGCTTGTTTTAAGGGCATGCGGCTTAAAGCCGTTTCCTTCGACATAGGCCATACCCTGGTAAACTATCCTAACCCCCTCGACTGGAAATCGCTGTACGCCCCGGCGGTCGAGCGGGTTTTCGCGGAATGCGCGATTTCCGGCTCGCCGGAACGTCTGCGGCAGGCCGCGGAAATCCTGACAAGTTATAACACCCGCGAAAACCCGCGCGAGCATGAGGTCAATTCCGACATTATTTTCCAAGAGATATTCGACGCCTGGGCGGAGCCGCATGACAAGATCCCGCCGGCGAAAGCGGCGTTCTACGGCTTTTTTCAGGCCGGCGCCGTTTTGTATGACGACGCGGAGGCCGCTCTTCGGTTTCTGCGGGATAAGGGCTTAAAGCTCGGAGCGCTGACCGACGTCGCCTACGGCATGGATAACGCGTATTCCCTGCGGGACATCGAGGCAATCAGGTGGTATTTTGACGCCGTGCTCACGTCGGTTGACGTGGGGTTCCGAAAGCCCGGCAAGGCGGGTTTTTTGGAACTCTTGCGTCTCCTGGGCGTTTCCCCGGCGGAGATGCTATACGTCGGGGACGAGGAAAAGGACATAGCCGGGGCGAAAGCGGCCGGGGCCGTTTCCGCGCTTATCGTCAGGGGCGGGGAAAGGCCGGATTACGGGCAGGATTTTACGGCGGGGAGTTTGAGTGAGATATGCGGCCTGATTCCATGATGGAACTCATCGCCCCGGCGGGGGATTTTGACAAACTGAAGGCCGCGGCGGCCTACGGCGCGGACGCCGTGTACGCCGGCGGGCGGAGCTACGGCCTCCGCGCGGCGGCGGGGAACTTTTCCGACGCGGAGCTCGCGCGGGCGGCCGCCTACACGCACGAACGCGGCGTGAAGCTCTACGTGACCGCGAACGTCTTCGCGCGGGAAAGCGACCTGGCGGACATGCCCGCCTACTTCCGGCGGCTCGCCGGGGCGGGCGCGGACGCGGCGATAATCTCCGACCCGGGCGTGTTCGCCCTGGCCAGGGAGGCCGCGCCGGGGCTGGACATACACATCAGCACCCAGGCCAACTGCGCCAGCTCCGCGGCCGTGGCGTTCTGGCGCGGCCTGGGGGCGAAGCGGGTCATTTTGGCGCGGGAGCTGAGCCTCGCGGAGATCGGCCGGATCGCCGAAAAAACCGGGGGCGCGATATGCCTGGAGGCCTTCGTCCACGGGGCGATGTGCGTCGCGTACTCCGGGAGGTGCCTGCTGAGCGCGTATCTGACCGGCCGCGGGGCGAACAGCGGCGAGTGCGCCCACCCCTGCCGGTACAGATACGCCCTGGAGGAGGAAAAGCGGCCCGGGCTGTACGTCCCCGTGGAGGAAGACGGCCGCGGGACTTACTTCATGGCTGCCAAAGACCTCTGCATGGCCGCGTTTTTGCCGGAGATGGCGCGGGCGGGCGTCCGCGCGCTCAAGATCGAGGGGCGGATGAAATCCGAATACTACGCGGCCGCGGTCACGGGGGTCTACCGCCGGGCGCTGGACGATCTTAAGGCCGGGGAGGACGTCTACCGGGCGCACATACCGGAATACCTCGCGGAGCTCGCCAAGGCGGGGAGCCGGGACGTATCGACGGGGTTCTATTTCGGGCCGCCGGGGGCGGAGGCCATTGCTTACGCGGGGGCCGGGGATAAGGAAGGCCGGCCCGGCCCGAACGGGCGGGCGGAGTACAGGTTCTGCGGCGTGGTTCTGGAATACGACGGGGAGAGAGGCGCGGCGCTTATCGAGCAGCGGAACAAATTCTCCGTCGGGGACGAGGCGGAGTTTTTGACGCCCAGGGGCAAAGCGTTCGCGCAAAAAATTGTTTCGATTGCGGACGAAGACGGCGCGGAGATCGGGAGCGCGCCGCATCCGCGGCAGAGGGTGTGGGTGAGGGTGGAAAGGCCGGTGGAGGGGTTGGATATGATGAGGGGAAAGCCATGTCTCTGAACGATGAAATTACCGATCTGTTAAAGCGGGAAGGCTGCAATATAGTCGGTTTTGCCGACCTGCGCTGTCTTTCCAAAGAAGCGCGGCAAAACTTCGATTATGGTATTGTGATTGCGCTTTCATACTCGGCTGAAGCCATGCGGGACAATAAGAACGGGGACGCGCGGAGATATTGGGAAGAATTTACGCCGATCAATAAGCGCTTACCGGAGCTTGCGACGCTGACCGCGAATTTTCTGGTGTCCGGAGGTTATAAAGCGCTCGCCAAAATCACGTCCACGGTTGTCCAAGATGAGGACTACCGCTCTGTGCTTCCCCATAAAACGGCGGCGACGCTTGCGGGCATCGGCTGGATCGGAAAGTGCGCGACGCTGGTGACAAAAGAGGTTGGTTCGGCGTTACGGCTTGTCGTTGTACTGACGAACGCCCCGCTGGATTGCGGGATGCCCATAACGGAATCCCTGTGTGACCCGAACTGCGCAATATGCGCGGATGTCTGCCCCGGCAAGGCTCCGTTGCCTGACGCGGGGCTTTGGAAAGCCGGCGTGGATCGGGATGCCTTCTTTAACGCCCACGCCTGCCGTCCCGCCGCCCGCGCCCACGCGAAAGCGGCGCTGGGTATTGATGAAACCTTGTGCGGGTTGTGCATATCACACTGTCCGTTTACGAAAAAAGGGCTTGGATACATATAAAAATGGAGTAATAATAGAATATCAAACAATACCGTTCCGTTCCCCGGCCTTCCCCCTCCTCCCCATCCCCGACACCTGCGAGGCGATTATCCCCGCGAAGATCAGCGCGCAGCCCAGATACCCCGGCGGCCTCATCCTCTCCCCCAGCAGCAGCGCCCCGCCGACCGCCGCGAAAAGCGTCTCCAGCGAGAAAATGATCGCGGCCCTGGCCGGCTCCACGTATCTTTGCCCGAAGATCTGCAAAGTGTAGGCCACGCCGACGGACGCCAGGCCGCCGTAAAGCAGCGGCACGTAAGCGTTAAGCACGCCCGGGAGCCGGACGTCCTCGAAGACGAGCGCAGAGGCCATGCTGAGCGCCGAGCAGACCAGAAACTGCGTTGCGGAAAAGCGCAAAGGGGCTATGCCGCCCGCCGTGGAGAAGTCGACGAAGAGGATGTGGAACGCCCAGAAGACCGCGCCGATGATGAGCAGCACGTCGCCGGGACCGAACCCGGCCGCGGCGCCGGTCCCGCTGTTCCCGCCGAGGACGCTCAGGAAATAGAGCCCCGCGACGGCCAATACCGCGCCCAGCCACGTCAGGAGGCTCGTCTTTTTGCCCAGGAAAACGCCGATGATCGGCACGAGGACCGTGTAAAGCCCGGTGATGAACCCGGACTTGCCCGCGGAGCCCGTGATCTGGACGCCGAACTGCTGCAAAGACGAGGCGGCGAAGAGGATGAACCCCCCGCCGAGGCCGAGCGTATACGCGCGACGCTTCTGGGCGCCGTTGTAAACGGATTTGCGCTCGAAAATAAAAATCAGCGGGATAAGGGACAGCCCGCCGAGGGCGAAACGCGCGCCGTTGAAGGTGAACGGGCCGAGATAGTCCGCGCCCACGCGCTGCGCCACAAAGGCCAGGCCCCAGATGACCGCGGTCAGGAAGAGGCACAGCGTGCCCTTGGTTGTGGGGGAGATGCGCATAGTGGCTCCCAATATCTACAATATACTGTTCAGAAACTGCTTCGTCCTGGGATTTTTAGGATTCGTGAACAGCTCCGAGGGCTCCCCCTCCTCGGCCACCATGCCGTCGCACATGAAGATTATGCGGTCGGCCACGTCCCTGGCGAAACCCATCTCGTGCGTCACGACAAGCATCGTCATGCCGCTCTCCGCTAGCTGCTTCATGACCTGCAGCACCTCGCCCACAAGCTCCGGGTCGAGCGCGCTGGTCGGTTCGTCGAAGAGCATGATCTTCGGCTGCATCGCCAGCGCCCGCGCGATGGCCAGGCGCTGCTGCTGCCCGCCGGACAGGCGCGCGGGGTATTCGTCCGCCTTTTCCGAAAGCCCGACCTTCGCCAGAAGCTCCCGGGCCTCCTCCTCCGCCTGCGCACGGGCCTTTTTCTGCACGTTTACCGGCGCGAGGATTATGTTCTGCAAAGCCGTCCTGTGGGGGAACAGGTTGAACGACTGGAACACCATGCCCATCTCCAGCAAAAGGCGCTTGTACTCGGCCGAATTCTGCTGGAAAACGGTGACGTTGTTCTCCCTGTGGAGGAAAAGCTTCTCGTCTATGTATATCTTTCCGCTCGTGATCCTCTCCAGCTGGTTGAGCGACCTGAGGAAGGTGGACTTCCCGGCCCCGGAGGGCCCGATGATGCAGACCACCTCTTTCGGTTCCACGGCCACGTCGATATCTGTCAGGACGGAGAGCTCGCCGAAATTCTTGCAGACTTTCTCGGTGCGGATCAAGGCCATAGGATTTCCACCTTTTTTGCATGTGAAGTTCCCGTTGTAATCCCAAAATTCTTCACACCGTTCTGAATTTCCCGTTTCCTCTTTTTTTGACAATAGGTCATATTATTACCGTGTCAGGCTTAAATTGTTGACATTGCGGTGCGCCGTTAGGAACTGTCCAGAAATAAACTGATCAAATATTTTTTTGAAACGCCGTAGAAGCGTTCGTCGTTTCAAAAAAATGTGCATGTTATTTCTGGACAGTTTCTTACCGTCACGTGTATATCGAGAACCTCTTCTCCATCCTGTTGAATATGTAGGTGAAAATCGCCGTGATGATCAGGTAGATGATCATCGCGGGGACGTAGACCAAGGCCGAGGCCGACGAGCTGGATATGTTGCGCGTCTGGAAGGTCAGGTCGGTCAGGGCTATGATGGACACCAAGGACGCGTCCTTCAGCACCATGATGAACTCGTTGGCGACGGGCGGGATCAGCCGCCGGATGGACTGGGGGATGACGACCAGGCGCATCGTCTGGCCGTAGCTCATGCCCAAGGCCCTGGACGCCTCGAACTGCCCCTTGTCGATGGACTGGATTGCGGCGCGGATTATCTCGGCGCAGTAGGCCGCGGAGTTCAGCGTGAAGGTGACGAAGGCGGCGAGGAATTTGTTGTTGATGGCCAAAGCGGGGCTTATCTGCGGCAGGCCGTAGTAGATGAAAAACAGCTGCATCAGAAGCGGCGTCCCCCGGAAAAAGAAGATATAACCGCTGCAGATACGGCTAAGGAGCTTTCGCCGGGAGATCTTGCCCAACGCCAGGAAAACGCTGAGGAACACCCCCGCGCAGACGGCCGTGACCGTCAGGGAGATCGTTATGCGCGTGCCATTGATAAGCGCGGGCAGCCAGCAGAGCACGTTGGCCGCAACCGCCGCCGCGCCCGCGTTCACAGCGAAGGTGCGGCCGGCGAACCCGATGTGGGTGTCGGATTCGGCGGACCTCACGTTCTTGCCCCTGGCTATGCTGAAAGCGAGATAGTTATAGTATTGCTGGCTGTAATTGCTCCCAGCCTTGTCGATCAGAGGCTGCGATATCTCTCCGACGACCTTCTCGCCGGAGGGCCTCGTCAGCGCCAGGATAAGCACGGCCAGGGCGAGGAGCCCAAGGACTATGTACAGCGCCAGCCTCCGGCGCCTGGCCTTGGCCGCGGGCTCGGCCGCGGTTTTGGCTTTGGGCTTGTTTTTACTCCCGGATTCCGTTTCGAGGTTATCAGCCACTTGCTTGCAGGCCCCCCTTCGTTGTACTAATCCGCCATGACGCGGTTTTTGCCGGCCCGCTTGCTCCGGTACATCAGGGAATCGGCCCGCTTTATCACGGATTCCACGGTGTCGTCCTCTTTGGCCATTGTCACGCCCAAGGACGCGGTGACCGAAACTCCCCCGCCGCCGACTCTGACCTCGGTCCCGGCGATCAGCGCGCGCACTTTTTCCGCTACCCGTATGGCCTCGGAGCCGTTTTTCACCTCGAACACGCCGACGAACTCCTCGCCGCCCCAGCGCCCGAACAGGTCGTTTTTCCTGACGCTGCTCCCGACCGACATCGAGACGCTTTTGAGCGCCGCGTCCCCGGCGCCGTGGCCGTACCGGTTGTTAAACTCGCCGAAATCGTCTATGTCCATGAAGACGACGCCGAAATTGTTCTGGAACCGTTTCATTTCGCTCAGGCGGAAGTCGATATAGCTCTCGATCTTCCTTCTGTTCGCCAGGCCGGTGAGCTGGTCGTTCATAGCCAGATTGGTCAGTTCCTCGACCAGCACGTCGTCGTAGACGACAGGCGAGCTCTGCGTGAATATCTCGATCGCGCCGAGGATCGCGCCGTCCTCCGTAACCGGGAATGTGCCGACGCGCACCGGTACGCGGTGCCCGTTTTTATGCCGCAGGAAAACCTCGCCCCCTCGCTGTTTCCCGTCGGCGAGGGTCCAGTAGAGCGGGCACCCCAAAAGGCAGAGCTCCCGCCCTTCCTTGTCGATATGGTTCAGCAGGTTGCTCTGGCAGCACTTTCCGATTATTTCCTCTTTCCTGTAGCCCGTTATGTCTTCGGCCGCTTTGTTCCAAAACGTGATCCGCCTCTCCGTATCGACAAAGTAAACGCCGTCGCGGATGTTGTTCACAATTTCGGAATAAAGTCTTTCTTTATCCACAGGCATTCTCCTCGGGTCGCGGCGCGGGTCAATAAGCGGGGCATGGCTGTCTATAGTTTGCGCGTTTTTTCAAATTCATTTCATCCACTTTGCGATGATCTCGTCGAGTTTTCCGTTGCTTTTAAGCTCCGCGAGGGCCCCGTTCAGCGCGTCCGTCAGCTTCGTGTTGCCCTTTTTGACCGCGATGCCGAACTCCTCGGCCACTGCGCCCTTCTCCGCGGACTGGAGCCAGGTCTCGTCGTAGGAATCCGGCTCGCGGGCTATGTAACCGTCGGCCACGGTGCTGTCGCAGATGACCGCGTCGATCCGGCCGAGCTTCAGGTCGTCGAAGCACTGGAGGATCTTGTCATAGGGATTGGTCGTGCAGGTTATCTTCCCCGTATCTATGAACTGGTGCAGGTATTCGTCCGAGGTCGTGCTGCCCTGATAGCCCACTTTCAGGCCGTTCAGGCCGTCCATGTTCGCGACCGGGGCGCTGCCCTTCTTGACGACTATGCACTGCCAGTTCTGTATGTACGGCTGGGTGAAATCCATCGTCAGCCTGCGGTCGGCGCTGATTGTGACGGCGGAGATGACGCAGTCGTACTTGTTGGCGTCGAGGCCGGCGAATATGCCGTCCCAAGCGGTGTTCTGATGCACGATCCCGACGCCTAGCTGATCCGCCAGCGCCTTGCCCAGGTCGATATCCAGGCCCATCGGCGTCGTGCCGTCGTCCGCGAACAGCTCGAACGGCGGATAGCCTATCTCGCAGCCCACAGTCAGCGTCCCGGGCTTCAGGAGCCCGATGTCCCCGGCGGCTCCCGCGTTGGCTGGCGCCGCGCCGCCCGAGCACCCGGCCGCCCCCGCCGCGAGCGCGCCGGCCAGCAGCAAAGCGGCCGCGTTTTGTGCTATTTTTTTCATATTGAACATCATATTGAACATAAGAAAACTCCCCCTTGTCGCATTTTGCATAAATATAGTAAAGATTATTGTATTTTGATAAGGGGTCAGTGTCAAGAGGATATTTTGGGCTGCAAAGCAAACGGCCCCGAACACAGGTTCGAGACCGTTTGTCTGACCGTTGTCTGACCGTCATTCCATCAGGTCCGTGGGTATGAACGGGCCGGGTACCCCGACTCCGAACCAGGCCGGGCCTCCCGCGCCCATGCCCAGCCCCGGGCCCCAGCCCATGTTCAGCGCGCCGGCGGCGCCGTAGGCCCAAAGCGTCTCCGGGCTGTTGTTCCAATGGCGGTTGGTGTCCGTGAAACGCCCGTCTTTCAGGCAGTTGCGGCAGAAATCCGGGTTTAGCCTGCCGTCCGCCTCCGTCCCCATGTCGCTTCTCGAAATGATCAGCTCGCCGCATTCGCGGCAGTTTCTGTACATATATATGTCTCCCTTCATAAAAGCCCCGCATATAATGGAATACACTCCAGTCTTAGCGTGTACAAAAAAGTAAAATTTATACATTCTTTACGAGGGGAAATGGCCATGGCCGAAAATCAGATTTACGAAATCAGCCGGATGATGCGGGACCGAAACGCGGCGCAGAGGAACATGCGCGACGCCTCGGCTATGCTCTCGCAGTTTTTTCAGGAGAGGTACCTGTCAAAATTGAGGCGCGCCGTGGACGTAAGCCAGTCCAGCGTGAACGCGTCCCCGCCGGACGAGGTCCGGCTGCTCCGCGCCCTGAAACCCTTTGTCAGCCCTGATAAGCACGCGCGTATCGACTATATGATAGACATGTTCCTCACCGTGAGCGCGCTCAACAGGATGCGGGCCGAGCTGGGGCCGGAACTGGCGCGGGAAACCGGCGGCGCGGCTGACGCCCCGCAGTTTTCGGGCGCGGCGGAACAGCGGTTCACAGGCGGGTTGAATGCGGGTTCCCGGCGTGAAGCGCCGGGTTTTGCCGCGGGGCCGGGCGGGCAGTCAGCGGGGCCGGGCGGGCAGTCCGCGGGGCCTGGCGGGCCGGCGGGTTTGCTCGCGATGATGGCGATGCTGGGCAGGTAAATTGACATAAAAAGGCCGGGGCACTCGGTTTGAGACCGAAAGCCCCGGCCTTTGATAAAATTCGCCTGGCAGGTACGTATGTCTAAAGATGAAGGTCGGTCTTTTTTCTCTCATAAGGGACTGGGTTATCGGTCAATTCCGCGAGGTAATCATCTGCTCATGTTACCACCCCGAAAAATATGTACGCAAACGTAAATGCGTTTTGTATACGCATTATGCTTCCGTTATCAGCACTAATCGGTTCCCTCAATATTTTCCATTGCGTAAAATAAGCACTGTACCACAAGTCTGTTTAATGAAATTTTGTTTTTTTCCGCTAGTTTTTCCATTTTCTCCGTCAATTCTTTGGGTAAACGAAACGTTTTTGTAACGCTGTCATAGCCTTTTGGGATTTTCAGCATGACTATCACCTCTGCAATGATTATGTAAGATGATTCAGAACATATATACACGCAATATATATTGCAAATTTATTGCATCTGGATATAATTAGACCGGGTGATTGAAATGGATTTACTGCGGGAAATCTTGGCGGAAGTTTTGAAGAAGGAAAATATCACTGTCAGCTTTCCGGATTTGTCATTAAGTTTATCGGAAATCCTCGAATCGGAGTCTTTCGCCGCTCTGCAAAAAATAAAGGCCGCCATAGAGGATGACAGCCTTTCGGATTTTGAATGCGTCGAACGAATCGTCGGCATATTTGAAAATATCGGCAGCGGCGGCGGAAACAGGCATGATTTTTAACGCCGAATTTACGCCTTCGCACGGACGAAAGCCGCACCCCCGGTATGACGTAATATCGTGATCATTACATGCAGGGCGGGGGCTCTGCTCCCGCCGCCATAAAAACCCCGGCGGGGGCAAGCCCCCGTCCTGCCAATGACCGTTGCACCGAACGACGCCTCTATACCGCCAAAAGCCTGTTTATATACCTCTTCAGTTCCTTGAAGACGCTGCGGGGGTCCAGTTCGTCGAGGGTCTCTATCAGCGCCGCGGTCTCCGCCGGGCCGAGGCTGTCATTTTTGCCGGCGATGTGCGCGGCCCTGCTGCGCACCACGAAGATCACGATGTCGTCCGTCAGGGCGCGCTCGGCGACCATGTCCGCCACGGTCTTGCTCCGGGCGGCGAACCGGATGAAGTCCTTGTTCATCAGCGCGTAGTTCATTTTGCCGTTTTCGTCACAGTAGCGCTCGGCGATAGCCTTGTACTCGTCGCTCTCCGACATGTCCCGGCCGGGGGCCCCGGCGCTCTCCGGCGCGGGGGCGGGCTCCGGCTCCGGCTCGGCCTCCGCCCGGACGCTGATGTTTATGCCCCGGCGGGCGGCGTAGGGAAGCCCCGCCGTCAGTTCGACGGCCTCCTCGAAAGCCTCCGCCGGGAACAGCGCCCCGTCGGCTTTCCCGGAGGGGACCGCGTCCCCCGTTCGCCTGTCCAGGGCCGCCACGGCCTCCGCGGCCCGGTCGAGGCGGATGATCCTGATGCCCGCGCCGCCGGACGGCAGCTTCTGCTTATAGGCGATGGCGGGGATCGAGGACAGTTCGACGGATTTGGTTCGTACCGGCATGTTTATTCCTCCTTGGTTAAATGCTTATCGTCAGCCCTACGGGGCAGTGATCGCTCCCATACACCTGATCGTATATCTTAGCCTCGATTATACCCGTTTCGGCCCTTTTTGAAACCAGAAAGTAGTCGATCCGCCAGCCCACGTTCCTCGCGCGGGCATTTCCCATGTATGACCACCAGGTGTACCCGTCGCGCTTGTCCGGGTAGACGCGGCGGAATGTGTCCGTCCAGCCGTTCTCCAGGAGGAGCGTCATTTTCTCGCGCTCCTGCGGGGTGAAGCCCGCGTTTTTCACGTTGGACTTCGCGTTCTTGATGTCCATCTCCGTATGCGCCACGTTCAGGTCTCCGCATATGATAACGGGCCTGCCGGCGTCGAGGGCCCTGCAGTACGCGCGGAAGTCGTCCTCCCACTCCATCCGGTAAGGCAGGCGCCGGAGCTCGTCCTGGGAGTTGGGCGTGTAGACGTTTATCAGGAAGAACGAGGGGTATTCCAGCGTGATGATCCGCCCCTCCGCGTCGTGCCGCTCCAAGCCCATGCCGTACCGGACGGAGAGCGGCTCCATGCCGGTGAAAACCGCCGTGCCGGAGTATCCCTTCCTGAGCGCGTCGTTCCAGAACTCCAGCCGCCCGAAGTCGAACCCGGACTGCTCCCGCTGCATCTTCGTCTCCTGTATGCAGAAAAAGTCGAACGGAACGCTGCCGTAAAAGTCCATAAAACCCTTGTTCATGCAGGAACGAAGGCCGTTCACGTTCCACGAGACGAATCTTAGCGGTTTTGCAGAGTTTTCCGTAGAATCCCCTCCCAAAAGCAAATGGAATTTTGTTGTAAAAAATAATGAAAGCGTGTATGATTATTTTACGGCGGACATTCCGGCCGAGACCTCATTATATACCATATATCCGCCGTGTCAAATACGCCGGGCCACGGCAAAGTTATTATCCAAAATATGGATATTTTCCGGTTTTGCGGCTATAATGAAGGCTATGGCGAAAAAATCAGTTTACCTAAAGAAAAGGGGATTTCATGTTTTCCAAGGATCTGGGCATAGACCTGGGCACAGCCAACACTCTCGTGTTCATCAGGAATAAAGGGGTCGTGGTCAACGAGCCGTCCGTCGTGGCCATAAACACGCGGAGCAAGGAAGTCCTGGCGGTCGGCGACGAGGCCAAGGAGATGATAGGCAGGACGCCCGGCACCATCGTGGCGATCAAGCCGATGAAGGACGGGGTCATCGCCGACTTCGAGACGACGCAGGCGATGCTTCGCTATTTCATACGCAAGGCCTGCCAGTCGACCTTCCGCAAGCCGCGGATAGTCGTCTGCGTACCGTCCGGCGTCACCGAGGTCGAAATGAGGGCCGTCTACGAGGCGGCCATATCCTCCGGCGCCAGGCACCAGGGCGCGTACCTGGTGGAGGAGCCGATGGCGGCCGCCATAGGCGCGGGGCTCCCCGTGGAGGAGCCCACGGGCAGCATGGTCGTGGACATAGGCGGCGGGACGAGCGAGGTCGCCGTCATCTCCCTGGGCGGCATAGTCACGTCCAAGTCCATACGCATAGCGGGCAACGCGCTCGACGAGCATATAATCAACTACGTCAAGAAGGAGTTCAACCTGGCTATCGGCGACAGGACGGCGGAGGAGATAAAGATCAGCATCGGCTGCGCCTACAACCCCGACCCGGAGCGCGTCGCGGAGGTGCGCGGCCGCGACCTGGTTAGCGGCCTGCCCAAAACGATACACATCAGCGCGGTGGACGTGATGATGGCCATAGCGGAACCCATCACGGCCATAGTGGACGCGATAAAGTACACGCTCGAAAAGACCCCGCCGGAGCTGGCCTCCGACATAATGGAGTCCGGGATCATGCTGACCGGCGGCGGCGCTCTCCTTTCCGGGATGGACGAGCTAATCTACCAGGAGACGGGAATGCCGGTAAACATCGCGGCGGAACCGCTGCACAGCGTCGCGATAGGCACCGGCCTCGTCCTCGAGAACATCAACGTGCTCCAGAACGTACTGATAGCCCCGAAAAAGCTGAGGATGCAATAAATGAGCTTTATACACAGGCACAAACGGTTTTTCATAGCCCTCATGTCGTTTTTATGCCTGGCCGCCATAGCCGTCACCGCCCTGGGAAAGGCCAGGCCAACGGTTTTGCGGACCGCGCTGGGCTTCGTCGTCTCGCCTTTGCAGACCGGGGTGACAAGGGCCGCGAACTGGACGCGCTCCAAGGTGGATTTCTTCGTGAACATGTCGAACCTCCAGAGCGAAAACGACGCGCTTAAGGCGGAGAACGCCGCGCTCAAAGACGAGAACACGCGCCTGTCTCTGGCCATGCAGGAGAACACGGAGTACGCCAAGCTCTACGAGCTCGACCAGAAATACGCCGACTACCCCAAGACCGGCGCTGAGATCATCGCCAAAGACCCGAGCGACTGGGTGGACGCGTACACGGTAAACAAGGGGATGTCCAGCGGCCTGGCGCAGAACATGGCGGTTTTAAGCGACGGCGGACTGTTCGGCGTCGTCACGGACTGCGGCGCGGGCACCTCCACGGTCATGACCATCTTGGACGACAGGTCGTCGGTGTCGGCCATGTGCGCGCGGACCGGGGACCAGGGTTTCGTCAGGGGCGACCGCGAGCTGATGAACGACGGCCTGTGCCAGATGGTTTACATAAACGTTAACGCCCAGCTGATAGTCGGGGACGAGATCGTCACCTCGTCGATGAGCTCCGTCTACCCCAAGGGGATCACCATCGGCACGGTCACGGAGATAACCGACGACCCGAACGGGCTTACCAAGACGGCGATAATAACGCCGGCGGCGACGTTCCGCCGGCTGGACAAAGTTCTTATAATAACATTGAAAAATGAGAGTTAGTTGATTATGGTTATACGCGTTATTGTTATGGCGGTCATCGTGCTCGCGAATTTCGTGCTTCAGTCGGCCGCCTTTCAATACATAACGGTATTGGGAGTCACCCCGAACACAGCGCTGATATTGGTCTGCAGCTACGCCGTTTTGCGTGGGGACGCGGAGGGCGCGATCCTGGGCTTTTTCGCCGGGCTGCTCCAGGATATCTATTACGGCCCGGTCATAGGGCTGGGCGCGCTTCTGTACATGCTTATCGGGTACGTCTGCGGCAAGCCTTTGCGGGATTTTTACAAGGAAAACTACTTCTTCGCCGTGCTTCTGGTGGCGGCGGGCGCGATGTTCTACCAGTTCGCCTACTATTTCGCGCATTACCTCTTCCGCGGCAGGACCGACGTCGGCTACTATTTCCGCGCGGTGATGCTGCCGGGGACGATATACACGGTCATAGCCGCGATTCCGCTGTACGGGCTGGTTTATCTGCTGAACCAGAGGCTGGAAAGGACAAGAGGGTAATTTGGAAGATAAATTGTACAAAAGGTTTTTGAGGATAATCACAAACAGGCTGCTGATCGTCTCTCTGGTGATCGCCGCGCTTTTTTACGTGCTCCTGGCGCAGCTTTTCAACCTGCAGATCATACGCGGCGAGGACTACAGGAACAAGCAGGAGGCGACCAACCGGGAGACCCTGACCGTCGAAGCCACGCGCGGCTCCATCTACGACAGGCTCGGGCGGCCGCTGGCCGTCAACGAGCCCGCGTTCTCCGTGCTGATGGACGCCAACGCGCCGATCACCGCCGCCACCTTCTACGACGTGGTCAAGCTGTTCGAGAAGAACGGCGACGCCGTGGTGGACACGTTCCCGATAACCAAGAGCGAGCCGTACCAGTTCAGCTTCTCCGGCACCGGCACGAACGAGAGCCGCTGGAAGGCGGACATGGGCTTTACCGGCAAGGACGCGTCGCTTAACGCCGCGGACAGCCTGCGGAAGCTCCGCGCGCAGTTCGGCGTCCCGCCCTCCCTCCCCGACGGCGAGGCCAGGAAGATACTGAACCTCTGCGCGATGCTCTATCTGCAGAGATACCACACCTACGACCCGATAACCATCGCCTACGACGTGAAGCCCGAGACGGTCACGGTGATCGAGGAGAACGGCGTCAAATACAGCGGCATCTACGTGGACACGCAGTATCTCCGGCGCTACCCGGAGGGCAAATATTTCGCGAACATCATCGGCTACACGGGCGGCATGGGAGGCCTCGGCCAGGCGGCGCTCGACGAGAAGCTAGCTTTGGGCTACTCCCTGTCGGACAAGATCGGTAAGACCGGGCTGGAACTCAGCATGGAAGACCGGCTCCGCGGGACCAACGGCTCCGTCGTGGCGGAGACCGACTCGCTCGGCAGGCTTATTCGGCAGCTTCCGAACTCGACCGACCCCAAGCCCGGGAACGACATATATCTGACGATGGACCGGGATTTGCAGGCCAAGGCCTACGACCTGATGGAGGCCCAGCTGAGCCTGACTTTGCAGAACAGGCTTCTGGGCGTCGGCTCGACCGCGGCGCGCGACACCAGAATAACCCTGGAGCAGGTGTTCCGCTCCATGGTGACGGGCAACGCGATCTCTGTCGAGCAGATCATGAGCTCCACCCAGAACGAGGACTCCTACGCGGTGCGCCGCTACGTGCTTTCGGCCGATCCAAAGTGGGTCTTCCCGCCGGACCGCGACTTCTCCGGCACCAAGGCGATCATAGCCGCCGGGATAGACAGCGGCGCGATCACGCCCCAGACGATGCTTCTGGTCATGCTGGATCAGGGGCTTATCACCGGCGGCCCCGAAGAAGCGGCGCTGATACAGGGCGGCGGGGCGAGCCCTCTCAACGTGTTTCTGGACAAGATGAAGGCGGGGGAGATCACCCCGCAGATGATAGATATGGACCCGTGCACGGGCTCCGTGGTCGTCCTGGACGTCAGGAACGGGGACGTTTTGGCCGCCGCCGGCTACCCGAGCTACGACACTAACGAGCTGGTCAACAACATGAACGTAGAATATTACAACAAATGCAGCAGCGACCCCACGGCGCCCTTTGTGGACAGGCCGTTCAAGGAGGCCCACGCGCCCGGCTCCACGTTCAAGATGATAACCGCCGTGACGGCGATGGAGAAGGGCTCCATCACGCCGACCTCCAAGATATACGACGAGACGGTGTTCACAGCGGCCGGCCTGCCGTACCTCAGAAACTACTCGACGGTCAGCAACGGGTGGATAGACGTGACGAAGGCTCTCGAGGTCTCCTGCAACTTCTTTTTCTGCGAGGCGGCGTACAGGCTCGGGAACACCAAGACCGGCAACCCGCTGGACAGCATAAACGATTTGGGCGAATACATGAAATATTTCGGCCTGAACGAGGACACCGGCGTGGAGATCGGCGAGCTCGACGCCCCGCCGGACGGGATCGACAGGATTTCCTGCCCGGCGCTCAAGGACTACAGGACGCTTTTGCTTAACCCGGACGCCACTAGCTACGACAGGGAGTGGCACGACGGGGACACGGTCCAGACGGCCATAGGCCAGGGGTACAACAGCTACACCGCGGCCGGCATGGCGAAATATTTCATGACTTTGGCCACCCGCGGGGTCAGGTATCAGCTCCACCTGGTGGATTCGGTTGTTAGCCACGACAGGACGGAGACCCAGAAGACCCAACCGGTCATCGAGGCGTCCGACCTGCCCATCCTGGACTCCACCTGGGACGCGGTTTACCGGGGAATGCTCGCGGTCGTGAGCGGCGCGCAGGGAACCGGCGCGAACGTGTTCAGGGACTTCGGCGTCCAGGTCGCCGGCAAGACGGGCACCGCCCAGGAGAACAAGAACAGGAACGACCACTCGTCCTTCGGGGGGTTCGCGCCGTTCGACGACCCGCAGATCGCGGTTTACGTCATGATCCCGTTCGGGGACACGAAGGCGAACCCGGCGGTCTCTTCGCAGATCGCGCGGGACGTCATGGCGTATTATTTCGGGCTCGGCGCGGGGCCGGCGGATGTGCCGGCGGTGAATGAGATGACGGAATAGAAATTATATAGAGCTCCGCCGGCCAGGCGTGAGCATCGGGGGATACTATGGACGGCGAAAAACCTGTGATCTTCAAGGGCAGGAAGGACGGGCTGGACGTCTGGCTCGACGACAAGCCCGATTTTGACGCGATTCGCGAGGCTTTCAGGGAAAAGACGGAGTCGTCGGGGAATTTTTTCAACGTCGCGGACATGAAAGTCTCGTTCACGGGCCGCAGGCTGCTGGACGAGCAGAGGGACGAACTGATGGAGATCCTGGCGAAGAGCATTGAGATACCGCCGGCCCCGGACATCGGCGGCGGCGAGGAGCCCTGCCGGGACGAGGCCGTGGAGAGCTGCGCCCGTCAGGGTCTGGACGAGCGGGCCGCGGTTTTCCACAACGGGACCCTGCGCTCCGGCCAGTCCGTGCGCTACGCGGGCGACGTGATCGTGCTCGGCGATGTGAACCCGGGCGCGGAGGTCATCGCCGAAGGGAACATCATCATTTTGGGCTCGCTAAAAGGCACCGTCCACGCGGGCTGCGCCGGGGACGACCGTTGCTTCGTGAGCGCCGTGGCCCTCGTCCCGATCCAGCTGCGCATCTGCGACAAGCTGACCCACGCCCTGGCCGGCAGGAGAAGGGCCGCCCGCGCCGTCCCGTCCTACGCGTTCCTCCAGGACGGGCAGATATACGTCGCGCCGCTGGTGAACTGAGATTTGACAATTCGGTATATACATAATGTCCGCGCCTTGATATAATTTACCAAAACAACCGGGGGAGGAACGGGGAGATGAGCGAGGTTTATGTGATCACATCCGGGAAGGGCGGCGTCGGGAAGACCACCACGACGGCCAATCTCGGGGCGGGCCTGGCGCTCCGGGGGAAGAAGGTCGCGCTCGTGGACGCGGACATCGGGCTCCGGAACCTGGACGTGGTGATGGGGCTGGAAAACCGTATCGTCTACGACCTGATCGACGTGATCGACGGCAACTGCCGCCTTAAACAGGCGCTCATCAGGGACAAGCGGTTCGAGACCCTCTATCTGCTGCCCGCCGCGCAAACCAAGGACAAGACCGCCGTCAGCCCGGAGCAGATGCAAAAACTTTGCGAGACGCTCAAGGAGGAGTTCGATTACGTCCTGATCGACTGCCCCGCCGGGATCGAGCAGGGCTTCAGGAACGCCGTCGCCGGGGCGGACAAGGCGATCGTCGTCACGACGCCGGAGGTCTCCGCGGTGCGCGACGCCGACAGGATCATCGGCCTTCTGGAGGCGGCGGAGCTCCGCGGGCCCTTGCTCATCCTGAACCGCATACGCCCGGACATGGTCAAGCGCGGGGACATGATGGCCATGGAGGACGTCACGGAGATACTCGCGATCGACATTCTGGGCGTCGTGCCGGACGACGAGACGATCGTGATCTCCACGAACCGGGGAGAGCCCGCGGTGGCGGACAACGCCTCCCGCGCCGGCATGGCCTACCGCAACATCACCAGGCGCATATTGGGCGAGGAAGTGCCTCTGATGGACCTGAACGGGGAGGACAGCTTCCTGGAGAAACTGCGGAAGCTGTTCCGCGGCGGGAAATAAGGGGGGCGGGGACATGGACTTTTTCGGCCTATTTTCAAGGAAAAATTCGTCAAAGGATATGGCCAAGGACAGGCTGAAGCTGGTCTTGATCCATGACCGCGCCAACTGCTCGCCGAACGTCCTGGAGATGCTCAAGATCGACATTATAAAGGTCATATCCAACTACATGGAGATCGACGAGAAGGAGCTGGACATCCAGATCACGCAGACGCAGACGGACGACAACGGGAACGTGCCCGTGCTGCTGGCGAACATACCCATAAAGAGCATGAGGAAGGTAAAGAATTGATATTCGTCCGTCGCCAATGGCGTTCATTCGACTTTGTCCTCGCCCTTTTGGTATTGGGCTTCGCCGTCTACGGCCTTTTCGTCATCAAAAGCGCGACGGCCTACGACGTGCGCGGCCTGGCTAAGATATACTCGAACCAGCGGATATTCCTGGCCTCCGGGGCGGTCCTGATGTTCCTGGCGGCCTTTGTGGACTACCACTTCATAACCCGGTTTTTCATCCCGATCTACGTCCTGGGCCTGCTGCTTCTGGTTTTTGTGCTGTTCCGGGGCAAGGACGAGACGAACACGGCCAGGTGGATCGCCGTCGGCGCGATGTCCATCCAGCCCTCCGAGTTCATGAAAATATTTCTGATACTATTTCTCGCCAAATTCATTGACAAATGGCGGGATTCGGTTAATAATATCTTGATGCTGGCTCTCGGGCTGGCGATAATCGCCGTCCCGGCCGCGCTGATCTTCGTGCAGCCCGCGCTGTCGGCCTGCCTGGTGATCGCGACCATCGGCCTGTGTGTCCTCTTCGTTTCGGGGATACATTACAGATACATCTTCGCCGCGGCCTTGGTCCTCGTGCCGCTGGCGGCCGTCTTTCTGTGGGACGTCCAGAAGGCGGAGCCGTTTTTGCAGAAGATAAACGTCCTGGGCGAATACCAGGTGGGGCGGATCAAGGACTATCTGCACCCGGTCCAGAACCCGGATCAGTACACCCAGATAAGCCGCTCCCTGAGCCACATCGGGCGGGGGATGCTGACGGGTGTCGGTTTAGGCAAGGGCACTTACGTCCCGGCCGGCTCCAACGACTTCATCTTCGCCGTCATAGGCGAGCAGCTCGGCTTCCTGGGTTGCGCCGCGACGCTGGGGATCATGTTTCTGATAATCGCCAAGTGCGTCCTCACGGCGAACATGGCCGTGGACCTCCAGGGCCGGCTGATCGCCTCCGGCGTGGCCGTGATGCTCGCCTTCGAGGCGTTCGTCAACGTCGGCGTGGCGACGGCGCTTCTGCCGAACACGGGTATGCCGTTCCCGTTCCTGTCCTCGGGCGGGAGCACGATGTGGGTGCACATGATCGCGATAGGGCTCGTCATTAACGTGGGGCTCTTTAAGAGGAAATCGCTGTTTCAGGAATAGAGGCGGCCTCTGACGCCGCTGAATAAGTCGCAGAATAAGTATACGCGCCGGTTAGGCCGGGACGGAGGTTGGCATGAACATCGCCTTGATCGCTCACGACAACAAAAAGAAGCTCATGGAGAATCTGTGCATCGCCTACAGGCATATCCTGAGCAAAAACACCCTTTACGCCACCGGCACGACGGGGCAGATAATCGAGGAGGCCATCAACCTGCCCGTGCACAAATACCTGGCCGGGCACCTCGGCGGCGAGCAGCAGATGGGCACGCAGATAGCCCACAACGACATCGACCTCGTGATCTTTCTCCGCGACCCTCTCTCGCCCAAATATTACGAGCCCGACATCAATTCCGTCATGCGCCTTTGCGACGCGCACAACATCCCCCTGGCCTCGAACCTGGCCACGGCGGAGGCGCTTTTATTGGCGCTGGACAGAGGGGATCTGGACTGGAGGCATGTGGTGAGGTAGGGAGGGCGCTTTATCAGTCCAAAACCAGCCCCGCTATCTCCATCGGCCCCACGATCTTCCCGCCGCGGTACACGCGCATGTTCCCGCCGGAAATCTCGTCTATCAGCACGATCTCGCCGTCCGCCAGCCTGCCGAACTCCAGCTTTATGTCGTAGAGCTCCGCGCCCCTGGCGGCGAACTCGTCCTTTATAAGGCCGCATACGCGGCGGGCGAGGGCCTTCAGCGTCTCGTATTCGCCGGGGCTCATGATGCCGAGGACCTCCAGGGTGTCCTTCGTGATTGGCGGGTCCTCCCGGTCGTTGTCTTTCAGCGTGACCTCGACCAGGCCGCCCAGTTCCTGCCCCTCGACGGCGTACCCGCCGTACCGGCGCATGAAGCTGCCCGTCGCCCGGTAACGGCAGACCACCTCGAGCCCGCTGCCCAGGCCCCGCCCGAAATGCGTCACGGGCTTGACCGTCATCGTGACGCGGCCGACGTCCGCGGCGATGAAATGGGTATGTATGCCGGCGGCCTCGATCTTCCCGAAGAAATATTCGCTCATGCGCAGGCTGTTCCGGCCCAGGCCCTCGATGGACAGGCCGACATGGTTGGAGCCTGGATCGAACACTCCGTCGGTCCCTGTCGCGTCGTCCTTGAATTTGAGCAGGATATTCCCGTCCGGAAGCTCGTAGACCGATTTGGTCTTTCCCTCGTAAATGTGTTTCAACGCGGTTCCCTCCCGATAAAAATCAATATCTTATATTAGCATATATGCAAATGGGTGTCCAGGACGGGTGCGGCAAATTTTCGTGGGGAAATCCACGAAAATTTGCCGCGCCCTACAGTTCCTTAGCTTTCCCGTTTTCCCCCGCCTGCGGAACCGAAAACCTGATCGCGCAGCCCTTTCCGGGCTCGCTCTCCAGCGTGATGACCTCCCCGTGCGCCTTGACGAACTCGTTCACGATGGCCAGGCCGATGCCGCTGCCCTTCTTGTCCTCGCCCCGGGAGACGTCCGCCTTGAAAAACCGGTCGAACACCTTTTTCTGATCCTCCGGCGCGATGCCCCTGCCGTTGTCGCGCACGCTGACCCAGAGCTTGCCGTCGGACGGCCCGGGCTCCGTCGCGACGTCGATTTTCCCGTCCTCTTCCGGCGCGAACTTGACGGCGTTGTCCAGGAGGTTGTATATCACGCGCTGAATCTTCTCGCGGTCGGCCCGGACGTTCCCGGCCTCCCCTGCGAACCGGAGGTTCAGCGCGATGTTTTTGGCCTTCGCGCGGGCCTCGAAGCGCATCGCCGTTTCGCGTATCAGGTCGTTTATGTCGAAAACCGTCCGCTCCACGGTCAGCTCCCGGGATTCGGCGCGGTTAAGGCTGATGATGTCGTTGGTCAGCTTCGCGAGCCTGTCCGTCTCGTCCAGGACTATGCCGAGGTAGTGGTTGCGCTTCTCGTCGGGCACGGTGCCGTCGATGATCGCCGCCACGAAGCCGTGCATCGAGGTCAGCGGCGAGCGCAGGTCGTGGGAGATGTTCGTGATGAAATCGCGCCGGTCCTTTTCCTGCCGCTCCAGGCTCTCGGCCATGTTGTTGAAACTCTCCGCCAGCTGGCCGACCTCGTCCTTGCTCTTCAGGGATATACGCCTCTCGAAATGCCCCCTGGATATGATCCTGGCTATCTGGTTCATCTCGTGCAGGGGCTTGCTTAACGCTTTCGACAGGATGTAGATCAAAACGGCGCCGACCGCCGCGAAAACCAGCATACAGAGCACGGTCATCCGCACCATGTCGCCGATGGCCTTGTCCAGCTCTGACATGGACGAGCCCATGATGACCGCGCCGGACATGGCGTTGTTTATCATTATCGGATAGGCCACGATGAGGTTTTCCTCGGCGAACACGCCGTTGAGCCTGCCCCTTGTGACCACCGTCGAGCCGCCTGAAAGCGGCGCGAGCTCCGGAATGTTCAGGTTCACGCCGGTGTTCGCGATGTTGGACGACCAGGCCCACGGCGTAAAATCGCTGTACACCATGACCAGAGAGGCGTTCAGATAGCGCGTGAGAACGTTCGCGTCCTGCGTGAGCGCGATACGGCTGATGGCCCCCTGATAAAGCCCCATGTCCTCGGCTATTTTTTCCCCGATGATCTTGAGGGACTCCGCCTTTTGGTTGGTATAGTACCTGTTGATCATCAGCGACATGACCACGCCCAAAGACGCGAAGCTGATCAGAAAAACGCCGAGAAACAAAGCGAGCTGCTTGCTGAAGATCGTGCGGAACATGGCGGCCCCTTTCTGGAAACCAGAAGCTAAGATTCTTCGGCTTCGCTCAGAATGACAGTGGACAGTCGCTTTTAGGGCGAATCACATTAAATTTTCGTTACACTGCCCCGCTTCGTATATAGAAGCCCGATTTCAGGGCATTATAGCACCGAACGACTAATTTATCAACTTGCGCTCAAAAATATCCTCATATATAATACATTACAGTACATGCAGGGAATAAGCACGAACAGCTGGAGGTAATTTTTTTGAAAAAGACAATATGTTTTGCGCTCGCGGCCGTCCTGCTGTGTGCGGGCGTCGTGCTGGCGCGCCCCGGGGCCGCGGTTTCGGCCGCGCCCAACCCGCTTGTGAACGTCGTATTGGACGGGACGCCCGTCGTTTTCGACGTGCCCGCGCAGATAGTCAACAACAGGACGCTCGTCCCGGTGCGCGGCGTGGCGGAGAAGATGGACCCCAACGCCGACGTGCAATGGTTCCCGGACGAGCAGAAGGTCCAGATAGTGCTGCCTATGAACGGCAGATACGCCGTCATGTACGTCAATAACCCCGTTCTGGCGTACGGAACATATCACGTGAACGACACGGGGGACAGGAAGATCGACACCAAAGAGACGGTCACGATGGACTCGCCGCCGACCATCATCGGCGGAAGGACGATGATCCCGGCCAGCGCCGTTTTTCAGACCGCTTTGGGAGGCACGGTGAACTGGATAGCCGAGACGTACACGGTGATCATAACCTCCCCTGCGCTGACCGCTACGCCGCCGCCGACCGCGCCCCCGCCAGCCGCCTCCCCTGCTCCGGCGGATTCCGGGCCGTTCGTGACCGGCGACAGTTTCGAGGAGATCTCCGCCATCACGGCGCAGAAGATGTACGACAACAACGGGCAGTTCATCCTCTACTACTACTCCGGCCAGGACGCGTCCAGCATCCAGGCGGTGGAGTGGGTCAAAAACTCGGCGCGCTATTACGGCCTGAAGGTCTACGGCGTCGACCGCGACAGCCCATATTGGGACAACAGCGGGAACAAGCTCAGCTTCATCTGGAGCTATTTAAGCAACTACGTCGCCAACGTCCCGTCGCTGTTCTTTGTGGACATGCAGAACGTCACCTACGTGCCGCGGCCGCTTAGCCAGTATATCATCGACAGCGCCACGGACGCGTACTGGAAAGAGATCGGGGCGTCCCCGCTCCCGGGCGCGACGCCCGCGCCCACGGGCGTGGACCTGACCGCCCACTGGAAGCAGATCGGCCTCCAGCAGGCCGTCAACATGTACAACGCCGGGAACAAATTCATCTACGTGTGCTACAACTCCGGCGACAACGAGGCCAACGCCTACACGGGCATAATCATGCTCGCCGCCGCCTACGCCGACGCGGACGTCTACGTCACCGACTTCGCCGGGATAGACAAAAACACCGACTGGTGGGGCAAGTCGGCGCTGGGGGCGAGGGACTTCAAGTTCCCGACCGTCTTCCGCGTCTACGGCGGCACCGGCAGCATAACCGACCGCGTGGACTACCTGGTGCAGCCGGGAAGCGTGGACAGCCTGACGGGGATGTTTGTAAATTTTAAGAAGTAAAGTCGTTCTGTCGGGAAATAATTTGTTCTGTCACAGGTCAGTCTAAATTCCGTGAATTGCAGCGGTGAATAATTGTAGGGCGGGGGCTCTGCTCCCGCCGTAAACCAAAAATAAATTGTAGGGCGGGGGCTCTGCTCCCGCCGTAAACCAAAAATTACAGTTAGTATCGTCAGAAACAGATCAAAAGCGGCAGGAGCAGAGCCCCTGCCCTACATACGGTTTGTGCATTTCTCCATAAATTAGACTGACGTGCGTTCTGTCATTCTGAGCGGAGCGAAGAATCTTCCCCTGACCCTGTTGGCGCGGCTCCGGTGAAGATCCTTCGGGCAAAGAGCGCCCTCAGGATGACAACCATTTTGGCTGGCTTGATGGTCAATATATAGACAATTATAACGTTAAAGCGGGACGCCTACGGGCGTCCCGCTCTTATTACATAATTATAAAGCCCCTTCACCGCACTCTCCCGCGCGCCGGCCGGCCGGCCAGCCTCTCCCTCATGCTTGCGCCCGCCGCCCATATCCACAGCGCCGCCGCCAGAACCCCGCCGATGAGGCTCATCCAAAACAAAAGGCCGTTATGCGGATATATCTCGATGCCCTCGGGAAGTATCAGCGCCTCCCCGTCGCTGGTCGTGGAGATCAGCGATTCCTTGATTTTCATGAGCTCGTTTGACACCTCAAGCTGCGTGGCGTCGGATTTCATGTTTTGAAGCCCCGTCTGCGCGGATTTCAGGTTCGAGTACCAGTACGTAATGTCGTTTTGCGGCTGTTTCAGAAAAATGGACACCTGCCCGCTGGTAAGGTTGCGGTCTTCCAGATATTGGATCGCGGAGTCCAGGTTCGACGCGGCGAGGCTAATGGAGTTTGCCGTCGCCGCGCGCCGCAGATACTGCCCACAGCCGACGCTGAACTGATAATACGCCGTGATGCGGATAATCGCCCACGCGATGAAGACCAGCGTGAACAGTATCGCCAAAATAAACGGCGCTGTCTTTTTCATTTGTATGATTCCCCCCTAAATTGACTATACCTTACTCCAGTTCCATAACCATCCTGTAATCGTCCATAACAAAGCCGCCGCCGATGTCCGTGACGACCGTCCCGGCTATTTTGAAGCCCATCTTCTCGTAGGCGACGATGGACTCGTAATTGCGCCTGTTGACCGTTAGCGTGATCGTCCTTACCGGCTCGTAGTCCGCCGTGAAGGCGTCTATCATCGCCCCGGCGACGCCCTGGCGCCTGAAGCCGGCCTCTACGTAAATCTTGCTTAAAAAGGCCTCCCGCGTCTCCGGGTCGAACCTGACCGCGCAATAGCCAGCCGGCCGCTCCGCGTCCGCGATGTAGTAGCGGCAGCCTTCCTCGTTTATCTGCCTCTCGACGGCCTCGGCGGTCTGGAACTTGTCCAGCATATATTCCACCTGGGCCGCGCCGATAATCGGCGTGTACCACTCCGTCCATATCTTTTTGGCCAGCTCCGCGATGATCTCCGCGTCCTCCGGCCCACTGGCGATCCTGACCTCTATCCCGCGCTCCGGCTCCTCCCCGGCGTATTCGCCGTCCTCGTCGCGCTCCGCAAGGCCGTCGGCCTCTTTCTTGGAGAGGCTTATCTTCTTGGCCTCCAGGTTGACCTCCGTCACCTTGACTTTGACGGTCTCGCCGACGCTAAGCTCGTCTTCCGGCTTGACCACGTGCCTCTGGGCGATCTGCGAGATGTGGATCAGCCCGTCGACCCCGTCCTCCAGTTCCACGAACGCCCCGAACGGCACCAGCCGCACGACCTTGCCCTCGACTATCGCCCCGACGGGATATTTCAGCGCCGCGGTCGTCCAGGGGTCCTGGGAAAGATGCCGCAGAGACAGCGAAACCTTGCCCTTTTCCGGATCTACGGAATTCACGTAGGCCGTGACCCTGTCGCCCTCGTTCACGACGTCCGTGACCTTTTTGACCCTCGACCAGGCCAGCTCGGAGATGTGGATCAGGCCGTCCACGCCGCCCAGGTCCACGAAAGCGCCGAACGCCGTAACCCTGCTGACCACGCCCTCGACCTTCTGCCCGGGCTCGATACGCGCGAAGAGCTCCGCCTGGGCGCGCTCCCTCTCAGCCGCGGCCAGATCCCTGCGCCCAGCCACGATACGCCTCTTGGCCTTGTCCAGCTCCAGTATGTTAAAATCGAACGTCTTACCCTTGAGAGCCGCCAGATCCTCGACATACCTGTCCGACACCTGCCTCGAGGGGACGAACGCCCGGACGCCGTTCAGGTCCGCCAACGCCCCGCCCTTGACGATCTCGGTGATCCTGCCCCGGACGGTCGTTTTGTTCTCGAACGCCGCCTCTATGTCCATCATGCTCTTCTGGGCGTCGATCTTCTTTTTGGAGAGGAGCACGTTGCCCTCGCCGTCGTTCACGCGTATGACGTAGACGTCCACCACGTCCCCCGGCTTTACTATCTTGGAGATGTCCGCGGAGGGGTCGTCCGAAACCTCCGATTTCGTGATGATGCCGTCGGACTTGAACCCGAGATTGACCGAAACCTCCGACGGCGTGACCTGGATAACGGTGCCCTTCACTATGTCGCCTGTATGTAAAGTGACAAGAGCGTCGTCCAGCATCTCCTCAAAGGATTGGCTTTTGGGCAGACCGGCTGCCGGGGCCGCCGGCTGGTTATCCGTTTTGCTGATAAGGGCGCCGTTTTCGTTGTTGACAGAGCCGCTCATGTTCCCGCTGCCGACCGGGCCGTTCATGATCTCGCTGTCTGTCGGGCCGCTCATGCTCTCGCTGTCTGTCGGGCCGCTCATGCTCCCGCTGTTTATCGGGCCGCTCATATTCTCGCTGTCTGTCGGGCCGCTCATGCTCCCGCTGTTTATCGGGCCGCTCATGTTCTCGCTGTCTATCGAGTCGCTCATGGATTCGACTGCCTCCTTCGTTATGCCCG
>JGI20166J26741_10666670_pt1 | contig 30374 bp, 18 predicted proteins | sample TergutCu122P5_FD_26741 | JGI IMG/M metagenome (IMG submission 26741)
CATCGGAATCCTCGCGAGCATGGCTTTTGTCGGCGGACGGGCTGCGATAAGCCAAGCCAGACGCACCGTCATCAGCACGGGCATCAATCAGGTGGAAATGGCGGTCGAAGCGTACAAACAAAAGTACGGCGAATATCCGCCCGACTTCTCCGACCCGGCGGCCGTCATGCGACACGTCCAAAAACGCTGGCCGCGATTTCAGGATGTCGTGCTTGCCGGCGGTACGAAGCCATTAACTGCCGACACGTTTTATCAAAAGGTCCGGGAACTGGGCTGGAACTTCCAGATTGACAATCAGGATGGCGTCGGTTATGCCGGCTCATTGGCGTTCTGGCTCGGCGGGCCGCTTGACACCTCCAAAGGAATGCTGGGGGGGTTCGGCATGGACCCGTCCAATCCGTTCAACCTGACGCAACGTGAAAATCCGATGATGGAACTGACGCTTGGGAAAAATTTGGCTGTATTTACCATCACGGACGACAAAGGGAGTCCGGTCGTCGGGAAGGACATGTACGGCAAGGATTGTGATTTGACGGTCTACGCCGTTTTTGCTTACAAAACGCCGCTCGTTTATTTCCGCCCGACTGTCACCGGATATTTGCAGAAAAATGTCGAGGGAAATTCCACGTTTTACACATTGCGGCATTTTCACGACGGAACGCTGGGTTGTGCGGCTCCTTATGCCAAAGGCGCAACCATTGATCCCGCCGTTTCCGCCGATCGCACGGGGGAAAAAATCACGGCGGCGGGTGCGGCGAAAATCGTCTGGCAAAATCCGACCGGCTTCCAGATCATTAGTGCCGGTCTGGACGGCGTATTTGGTCAGGAAGACAGTAAAGACCCGTTCAAAGGTTTGCTTCGCGTGGTGGATTCAGGCTCGACAACGGGGTGTACCCTTGAGGACGAAGACAATCAGGCGAATTTCGGCGGCACAACGATCAGCGCGAAGTAAAGTGAGGTGACAAATGAACAAGAATCTCACAGAAAGACTGGAGGCTGGAGACTGGAGGCTGGAGGCAGAGCGCAGAGCGCAGAGTGCAGAGTCGGCCTTTACTCTGGTCGAGTTGTTGATCGTGATCACGATCATCGGAATTCTCGCTTCCATGTCGATCGTTGTGACGCAACAGGTCTATTTTGCCGCCAAACAAGCGAAAACGCAGGTGACCATTGCGAAAATCGATCAGTTGATCCTGGAAATTTACGAAAAATACGAATCGCGACGCCCGCAAGTTTACTTTTTTGACGGCAACAATAACCAAATCTCCGCACCGGCGGACGCTCTTGTCCGTCAGGCGGCAATTCTTTGGGCGAAACGCGATTTGATGCGCATGGAAATGCCGGGTAATTGGGATGAAGTGAGAAACAAAAACAGTTCGGACGTGAGATTCAGACCGGCGACTTTGCAATTCAAATCGAAAAACAGTCCTCTTCCGAAAAATAAAAACAACATTTTGAGTCTCAGGGCAATGTGTGAGGATTCGCTGCTGAACCGGTTATATTACACTGCGTCTCAAAAGGCGAACGGAAATTACGGCTCCGCCAAATGTCTTTATCTGATTATCGCATACACCAATCCGGAAGCCCGTGAGAAATTTAACGACAATGAAATCGCCACCGACGACGACGGTTTGAGTTATTTCATCGACGGCTGGGGAAATCCGATTTATTTCCTGCGCTGGGCGCCAGGACTCGTTGACAGCGACCGTCAGCCGGTCATTCGTGATTCCACCAAAACACAGGCGTTTTGGAAGGAAGGGGATCAAACCGATTCGAATCCCAACAGTTGGTATAGTGCCGCTTTCAATGATGCCAAAAATTCAGCGGCGGAACAGATGCCGGACCCGTGGGACCCGACGGAAATCGGAGGGATCATTGATATCGGCAACAGCCAGCCGGCGAATAACATCTGGACCATTGATCTTGACGCGGTATGGACAACGAACTCGGCATACAAAAGCAATCATGTGCGCGGCTGGATGTTGATTCCCCTGATTGTTTCGAGTGCCGGCAACAAAGACGGCAAATCGGAGGATTTCGGTAAAAATTTCGGCCTCACACTGACGCCGCCGGGCTATGCAAGCGGGAGCATTCCCGTCATCGACCCGTTTTACTGGCCGCTCGGGGAACTTTGCATCGACAAGAGTGATCCAAACTACAAGGATTTCAACTTTTCCGCAATCAGCAACCACTCGGTGAGGAGGTAAGCCATGAAAACGATTCAGAAAAATCGAAATGCTTTCTCCGGTGCCATCGCCCATATCAGAAAAGATGCGGCACAAGAAATCAGAGCCGCGACAGTTATGGAGCGGTTGCTCCGGTTCGACCGCTCGGTGACCCTCGCGGCTCTGGTTGACGGTTTCAATTGTGATGCAACAGGCAATATACTGCCGAACGCCAAAAGTTCACAAAGAAAAAGCATGGTTTATGATGTTGAACGGCATTTCTTCGGTTTGACGCTTGTCGAACTGTTGGTCGTAATCAGTATCATCGGGATCGTGCTTGCGGCCAGCGTGCCGATGATCAAGCCGATGCTTGAGTCGAACAAAGTCCGCGACGGTGCGGACGCGGTGGCCACTTACCTGAACCAGGCGAGAGCCCGTGCGATTGAGGAGGGGCGGTGCGTCGGCGTGCGATTCGAACGTTACACGACCATCAAAATGAATGACGGCAGCGATTATTACCCGTACAACGGTGCGGCGCTCGTCATGCGACAGGTGGCGGTTCCGACCGCGTATTGCGGATTTACCGAAGGGGTTCGCGTCGCCGTCGATGCGTCCAACGGGATTCCTTTAGACAATTCAGGGAATCCGATCCTGACCAAAGGACGTTTGTATTTTTATACGTGGAACCGGGGAAGCGACACAATCCCTGCATATTGGGAAGCTGAAAATCTGGCCAACGGTTCGGAGCTTTCCTTCTGGGGCAAGCTGATTCAGGACGGCGACCTCATCCAGTTCGACGCCCAGGGGCCGAAATACAAAATCAAATGGACGAAAGACGGAAGCGGCAATAAAGTTTATCCGTACATTGTTGCGGTGAATGCCGGCGATGATGCCATGAAAGACCAAAATTTCGCGGACAACAATTGGAACGAGTTCCCATACAAGTTGAACCAACTTGGGGACGCCGGGGACGACGCCAACCAGGGTTTTGCGGAACCCAAATTGTTTACGTATAACACGACACCGCCGACTCCTAACCCGGTCACGTTTCAGGTGTTCCGCCAGCCGCAGCAGGGGAACGCCGTGCCGACGATGGCCCCGCCGGTGGTCATGCCCTACGGCACCGTCGTCGACCTCGACAGCTCCGGCATGGGGGAAAATTTTTACAACGAAAAATACAGTCTCGTTTCCGGTAATGAAATGCTGGAAATCGCCGCAACGGGAAACACGAATAAAGTCGTTCGGGACGATTTTTGCGCGTTCGGCCCCCGCGATAAAAACGCCGTGACGATCATGTTTCTTCCGTCGGGGGGAGTCGACAAGGTTTACTACGGCAATCACCAGGTCGCGAATCCCAATGACGCGGAACAGGATTTTCTGGACGGGTCGAAAGGAAAAATTCCTTCCTCCCCCATTTTTCTCTGCATCGGGATATGGGAACGTTCCGGTTTTTGGGAGGGATCGGGCAACCAATGGAGCGTGGCGGACACGTATTTGCCGGAATCGGGAAATCCCGAATTGAAACGAAACTATGACGACATGAAAAATTACTGGGTCACGGTGTTTCCGAAAAACGGTCTCGTGAGAATCAATCGCATGTCCTCGACCAAAAACGCGATTTTAACGCCGGGCAACATTTCGGCGTCGCGCGATTTTGCCAAGAGTCTTCACACGACGGAACTGAAATGAGGGGGTGACTGAAATGCAAACGAAAAAAATGACCTCCCTGATGTTGCGTGAGACCGGATTACCGCTTTTCCGGCGGCGTTCCGGCTTGTCGCTCATCGAGATTCTGGCGTCGCTGTTCGTGATCGCCATCGGAATGCTCGGCGTGCTGGCGGCGTTGCCGTTCGGGCTGTATTATCAGGAAAAAATCAACATCCGCGACTACGGCAGTGCATGCGGCCTGGCCGCCACAGCCCAAATTCGTACAGGTGACTGGCAAAAACTCAACACGAACGTGTTGCTCACGGATAATACGTTTCTCATGGGGGCGGAACTCCCGTTCAATCCAGGGAGTGGAAACAACGATCCGAATGCAAATGACGGTGTTTTTCGTCAATATGCCGACCCGTACATTGTCGATCCGCTGGGATTCAGTCAGGGGAACAAAACAGCGTCATTTCAGCGGTTTCCGGTGATGATCAATCCCAATTATCAAACCGGCAGTCTGAATTTGTGCCGTTTCAGCGTGCAACATCCGAAAGTGTATCGCACCGACAATGGAAAGGATTCCGAAACATGGAACACGACGGATGCGGAGCGTGTGGAACGAATGCTCACCAACAATTTTGCCTGGGCGAACAACATGTTCCGCTGGCAGGACGATTTGTTGTTTGCCCCGAAAAGCAACAACGATACGACCGACCGTCCCGAACTGATCCTGGTGAACAAGTATAAAAATGCAACCGGATCATCTTCCGGTTCCGGACAGGAAGCTGCGGCGGCGGAACAGTATTCCTATATGTTCATGGTGACCCCGATCGTTCGCCCGGCGGATGTGGTGCGGTTCAAGCCGGGAACGTCAAACAACATTTATGGCTGGGCACAGCCGGACGATGTCGCCAGGATGGAAGTTTCGACCATCGTGTTCCGCCAGCGTTCTCTGCCGCTGGACGCCACCGTCCCGTCGGAACGCCTGCTGAAAGCCAGGGTGAGCGGCAGCTTCAACACGTCGGTCAACTTGACGCTTTTGGCCGATTCGCAGGAAGAACTTGATGTTTCGACGATCAACTGGATTCTTCTGACCGGCGTTTCGGAGGAATACAACCAGTCAGGGGGGGCCAATGGCACGATCATCGCCAGGTGGTATCGCATTGCCGGAACGACCGACATTGAAACGGTCGATGCAAGCGATAACACCGACCCGGATGCGGGAAATTTTGCGTTCCGTCGCAACCTTTTCCTGATCGGGCCGGGTTGGGACGGACAACCGGATTCAAGCGACGCCAACCAGAAAACGGCGGGAATGATCAACGCGGTTTTGTGCGACGGGGTTATCCACGTCAAAACGGAAACCATGCCGAAATAACGTTTTTATAACCATTTGGGGATTTTCACCACGAAGAACACGAAGGACCACGAAGAATGTGAAAAACTAAAAGTGAAAAGTTTCAAACGAATCAACTTTTAGTTTTTCATTTTTAGTTTTTCACTTTAAAATTCCCTTCGTGGTGAGAAAAAGAAACACAAACAGGGCCGGGGCAACGGACAGACGACGAAAGAAATCAAATGAAGGGAGAAAACCCATGACCACCAGCAAGACTTTGCGCCGCAGTATCATGCAAGAGCGCCGGGGGGTGATTTTGCTGCTCGTCCTGGCGATGATGACTCTGTTTGCCATGCTCATTGCGACGTTCATGCTCGTGATGAGCCAGCAGTTTCGTGAAGCGGACAGCCTCTGGAAACGGGGAGGCCGCGACGCGAACGGCACCGATGCGCGTACTCCGCAGGACGACCTGCAAAGCGTCGTCAGGCAACTGATTCGCGGTTCCAATTTGAAATCGTCCGTCCTGCGCTACCAAAGCCTCGGCGCCACCATGTACGGCGACGCCGCCAAACCGGGCCTGGCCGGTACGGCCACTTATTTGCCGCCGTCTACTTCCCCGCCCTACTACCCCGGAGCTTCACCCCAACCGCCGTGGGACAAAAATGATCCGGGCAATACGGACCCGACGGTGATGTACCCGTTCCAGTTGGCCTATTCGATCGGTCCGGCCAATACGCTGGAATGGCTGATCAACAAAGGGAACGTGTTCACCGTCTACAATCCGTCGGATCAAACCTGGAAAAGCACCCGGATTCTCGGATATGACGACAATATGCAAAACGTGATCTGGGTGCAGGCGATCCCCGGCATTTCGCAAAACGACCTGTTGCAATTAAGCGGCGTCGATTTTTACATCAATCCGCCGGCGTTCAGCGGGACGGGCGTCGGATATGTGCCGCCGTCGCCGCCCCTCGACGCCGCAGGCCAACCGATGAATACTCCGTTTTGGGTCAATTTCATCACACCGCGATTGACGGCGACTGATTCGGACGGCCTGCTGATGGCCTTGCAACTGAATCCGAACGCTCCGGCAACAACCCCTCCGGTGAACTTTGATCCGGCAAACCCGGGTATGATTGCCGCATTGGGTTTCGGACTCCGCAACAACGTCTGGACGCTCAACCCGGATTACACCGCTCCGGACAACCGCAGCCCGTTTCTGGCGTGGCTCGACGTGCAGTTCCTGGCAAATGTCGACGCGAACGGAACGGCTCAGGGTTTGCTTTGTAACCGCGACGCTTCGGCGATCATCCCATCGTTCCACCGTCCGTCGCTGGTGCAATATTTTCAAGGCTTCTCCGCCGACATGAAAACGGAGGACAATCTCCGGAAACTGGTCATGCGTCCGATGCCGTTCGACCACCCGCAGTTCAGCGGCTCGAATTCCACATTGGAAAATCTCAGTTTCGACGATCTTGTCTCCCGTCTTGCCGATTTGCACGGCAATTATCTGGATGTTGACAGCGACGGCGACGGGATCAAAGACAGTGTCTGGATCGACGCCGGACTTCCCGTCCGCGCCGACAGCAGCGGGCGGCTTTACAAACCGATGGTCGCGATCCTCTGCGTCGATCAGGACGGCAAACTAAACGTCAACGCCCAGGGAAACCGCACCGAATCGTACACGCCGATCGATGATTTGGCATGGCGCGGCTCCGGTTACGGCCCGGCGGGGATCGATCTGAGAAAAGGCCTGTTTGCCGCCAACACGATGAAAAACGCTTCAGGCGGCAACGCCGGCATGTTGTACGACGGTTTGCTCGACCGGAACCTGCTTTCGCAAAGGCTGATCGCGGAACGTTATTTCAGTCGCATTAACGACGGCGAAACGATGCCCGGCGACCCGACACACAATCCGGTCTTAACCATGGGGCCGGTTCGCGCGCAATTCGGCGTCGCCATTCCGCAGTTGACGGGTTACTTCGGCTATTACGGCGCATTGCCCGACTTTTGGGATCGCGGAACGCTCCTCTTCGACCTGACGGGAAACCGGTTCAACACGTTTTCGAATACGGATTCGTTTGCCTCTTTGGGCGGAGGGTCTGTCTGGCCGTTGCCGGATGCTCCGGCCAATCTGGAGATGAACCCGTACCTGTTCAATCCGAACGCCAAAACGCCGTGGGACACGCCGTTCACGCTTGCGGAACTCGAAGCGGTGTTGCGCCAGGGGGATGTTGACAAGGATGCACTGCCGGACCGCCTGAAAAACATTCTCGGCTTGAAAACCAAAGTGTCTTACAACCCGAATGACAATACCAAGTATGATGAAAAATTCGCGGCGCAGGAATCGTTGCGGCTTGCCCGTTACAATACGACGACCATGTCGAACGACGTGCCGGTGCCGACAAGCGCGCTCGGCGATCAAAACATCTCCAGCGTTTACGAGCTGATCCACAAATGTGTTGAAAAAGAGCGTGTCCGTTATGGTTGTTCGAACAATGCGGCGGTCGAACCGAAAAATATTCCCGGTTACGACGACTCGGTTGTTGACGCCATCACCACCAATCTCGTCAACATGTTGCCGGACGAAATCCGTTGCGGCGGCAAGATCAATTTGAACAAATTGACCGAAAATCCGGACATGTTGTTGCAGAATTGGGTCGCCACGAACAGCGACATGCTCACGACCATCGACACGAACTACTACAAGGCGTTGAGCGAACGGGCGAAAATGGCCCGCGGCATGTACATCCTGATGATGGCGCTTTCCTACGACAAACTGTACGGTGTGTGCGATTGGCGCCAGGTCCCGAGCCAGACGACTTACGAATACAAACGGACGATCGAGCCTTACGTGGAGCCGTCGTACAGAAACGACGAGGAGATCGCAAACAAATTCGCCAACCAGTCAACGAAGGAGAAAGCATACGACCTTTGCCGCGAACTTGCCGCGACGCGAATCGCGCAATGGGCGGTCAACGTCGTCGATTTTTCCGACGCCGACGCCGTCATGACGCCGTTCATCTTCGACGTCAACCCGTTCAGCAAGGATTACGTCGCCCAATGGAAATCCGATTCGTTCGATTACGCCAACGAAGCGGACATGAAAACCCGTTTTGACGCGGTGGATAACAACGCGTTCATGCGGCTTGTCTGGGGATTGGAACGCTCCGACCTTGTCATGACCGAAACGTTCGCGACTCACGACCTGCGTCAGGGTGACACCGGACAAAGAGAGAACGGCAAAACTTACGGCCAAATTTACAAGACACCCATGTACCTTGAAGATGGCAAAACCCCCAATCCCGCATACGATGCCACTGAGGCGGCGAAGTATGACAAATACTACGACCAGGTTCGTATTCCACAGGGAAATGCGTTCATCGAATTGTATTGCACGACCAATCCGAACCAGGCGAAACAGCCTTCCGAGTTATACTTTTATGACGGCGCGCACTGGCGGCTTGATCTGGGCAGAATGACACCGCAGTTGTATGCGGCGGAATTGGATACCACAACGGTTGCCAATACGAAAGTCTCGCTCGACCAATTGCCGTACCCTGTCTGGCGCGTTGCCGTCGGAAAGAGCACCAACCCGAATAACAGCACCAACCAGAATAACAGCAATTCCGGATGCAATGTCGTTCGTCGTCTGATCGAAGCCCCTGACCGTTTCCAGCCGCAGCCGAACCAATATGAAACCGCACCGACGTCCCGTACCACGGACGCATGGTCGCAGTGGGGCAACGTCACTTCCATTCTGGGGAATGGGGACACGACCACCCCGAAAAACATTCCGATCGACCGGATCGTCTGGTTCAATCAGGCGTATAACCTGACTTTTGCCCGTGCAGGTTCGCTGACGACATTGGAGCATGTCACGCTGAACGGGCCGACGATTTTTCACGCCGACTTCGACCGGACGTTTTTCAATAAATTTTCAGCCCTGTCGCAGACGCCCCAATCGCTGACAGGCACGCAAGGTTTGCTGCCGAATCAATATCTCGTCGTCGGCCCGCGACGCCAGACGGTGATGGGGGCGCAGGATCGAAGCCAAGCCAACGGCTATTACGGCACACCGAGCGGCCAGCAGTTCATCATGCGGGATCGGAACAACGTGCCCGCCGAAGCCGATTACGTCAGCCTGACCAGCAACGGCAACGCCGTCACGATGGTTGCCGCCGCGTTCCCACCGTTGCAAACGACGGCATTCGATCCCGACCAACTACCCGAAGAAATTCCCCTCGGCACGTTCAATGCCGAAGATGCCTACGACTGGAGCACCCCGGCGACCTGGTTTGATCAACAGGCAAACTGGCAAACCGGCTGGACGGTTGGCGGTACCGATATTAACAACCTCTGGCTCGGATTGCTCGACCTGCCCGTCGGGACCTCGGATACGAATTCCATTTCCGGGATCGGTTTCAGCATTTCGGAACCGTTGCCGCAATCCGGGTTCTACTACAAGCCCCCCACGCATAAAAATCCGGGGATGCCGATCAACGGTGCTTATTATCTTGGCGATGCCTACGGTGATTTGACGCAACCCGCCACATCCGACCAGGTGACCTCGAAAGCCAAGCCTTTTGAACGGGCGGACGGCTATCACCAAAACGTGCCGCTTGAAGCGGACGACATTGTTTTCGCCAACGACACGGTCCAGCTTTACAAACCGGCGTTTTTGCAGCGCGTTGCCGACCCGAACCGTCCGTACAATCCGGTCACCAACCCGTACATTACAGTTGACTGGAACATGTTCGACTTGAACGTCTTCAACAGCGAAGGAGATTCCAGCGAAGCGGTGAAAGACTTCAAAAAGTTCGATCAGGCCAGCAAATATGGTACTGGCAAAAGCTCGAAAGATTTTGACACGGTCTTTGCCGCACGTCAGTGGGGGAACGAAGAGTTGCTGCCGCGCCCGAACTCGATTTTGGCCAACAATACGAATTACTACTCCACCCAGGGGTCGAACCTGCTGACGGACCGGCTTCCGAACGCCCCGGTGTTGCCGCGACTCCCCAATCCGTGGGGACGCCTGCTCTTCGCGCCGGACCGTGATTCCGCCGTCTTTTCGCTTGATCCGGGCGATCCGAATTACAATAACGCGAAAACCCGTTTGACCAACTCCATCGACGAATTCGGGCGTTTGCCGGTGCAGGCACAGACGAACCCCCCCATCATCGCCGACACCGCCGCCAACATCAAAACCAAGTTCCGCGGCTCGTTGGGGGTGCTGAATGAGACAAGCATCATTGCCGCCAACAGCAATCGAAGCAAAATCACGGTTCAGGAATGGGACTCCGTGACAAAGCAGTTGGTGCCTGTCCTGAAAGACGTGAGAGTCGGACCGAATATGAACCAGCAGCTCGGGATTTATTACGGGACGCCGGTGTTTCTCGAAACGACGGGGGCCAATGCAGGCAAACCGGCCAGAACATGGCTGAGTGACACCGATTCGAAAGACGTGACCTGTCCGTTCCTCAATTTGCCGTGGAACGACGCGCCGTTTGCCAATTCATACCAGATCATGCAGGTTCCGGCCAGTGCCCCGGCACGGTTCGGCGTTGAGTTCGTCGACAAAACCGACAGTCATTCCCGGCGCGGCCAGTACCTGACGGCGGAGGCACTCTGGCAGCGGGACGCTGCATTTGTCCTTCAACTGCCGAATCCCGGAAACAACAATCCCGGCATTCCGATGCCGAAAGCGATGCGTTCCGGTTCGCTCGGTTCCCATGCGCGGTTCGGACATCTGCTGAATTTCCAGCACGCTCACAATGTCGGTGCCAATTTGCAGTTCGGTTCCGCCGCCAATTTTGCCGACAAAACGCTGTTCCCTGATTCAACGAATGCAAGCAGGAATTACGTCACGAACGTTTTGCAGTACGGATATCCGCACCTGACGTTTGATTTCAACAACCCGCAAGATTTCAACGATCCCAATCCGCTACGCAGAACAGTCGGTACGATCACGTCGGCGGAGTTCGTGTCGCTCGATTTGGGGAACCTGCTCAATTTCGTCAACGTGCCGTCCCGCTTCATGGGGACCCGTGATTGGTATTACGCCGATTTCAACGGCGACAGCGTGATTGAACCAAGCGAATGGTACAGCTATCCCCGATACCGCGAGCCGGGCAAGTTGAATATCAACACGCTCAACGCGGCGGGTTTTGCGGCGATGATCGAAAACAGACCGTTTGCCGGTTCCAATCTGGACATGACAGACTTGGCCGCCTATTACAATTCGTTGCAGAATCGCACGTACCCGTTGGGTTTGTACACCAACTTCGAGTTCAATCGCGGCAACACGCCGGCGGGCTTTACGAATGACAACGGAACTTCCGCGGGAAATTATCCGTTCGTGACCCCGTATCGTGCTTCCGATGCGTCCTGGATGCTCGTTTCGCCCGCCGACGGCGGTTACGCCACTCCGGCGGACGCCACCCTGCTTCGCGGAAACGAAATGTTCGCGCGATGGCTGTTGACCAATCGCGGCCTTACGATGGGTGAGTTCGGCAATTTGCCGGACACAGAGAAAAGCTCATTGATGGCCGATTTTCAACTCAAAAGATACAATCTTTGGTTGACCCAACAAAAAGGGTACAACGTCGAAGCCGGAGAATATGCGGCGGTCCCGGATGACGTGAGCGATTTACCTGCCGCCGAACAGCAAAATCCGAACGCCGTTACCAAAAAACGCCTGGAAAACGAATTTTACGGCGTGGAATCGAACGGCAACGTAATTGCCGGGAACGTCAACATGCCGGTGTTCACGCCGAACCCCCAGGTGGCCGACAACAGCGTCATGGCACTCGAAGGAATCCAGCGGCTCAGCGACATGACGACCACCCGGTCGAACGTGTTCGCCGTTTGGGTGACGCTCGGATATTTTGAAGTCGAAAAACTCAAACCGAACGGTGCGCAAGTGGTCACCGTCGGTTCCCATTCGTATAATTTGAGCGACCCGGTTGCAAAAGCGCGTTTCGACGCCATTTATCCCGACGGCTACGTGCTCAAAAAGGAAGCCGGTGCCGACACCGGCGAAATCAAACGTCATCGCGGGTTTTACATGATCGACCGTTCCGTGCCGTTCGGCTACCGTCGCGGTCAGGATTTGAACTCCGAAGACGCGGTTTTGCTCAAGCGGTTCATCGAGTAATCCAGGGGAGGCTGGAAGAGTGATGTCTCCGGCCTCCAGCCTTTAAGAGAATCAGGAAAAAATGACCGTGATTCAGGAAAAACCATCGATTGATTGGACACGTTTTGTCCTGCTGGTGCAACAGGCGAAGCGTGTTTTACTGACTGCCCATGTTCGTCCGGACGGCGATTGCATCGGCTCCGAACTGGCAATGGCGGCAATGCTTCGGCAGCTCGGCAAGGAAGTCCGCATTTTGAACGTCGATCAGATTCCACCGGACCTCAGATTTCTCGACGACGCGGACAAAATCGAATTCATCGACACGTTTCACGATCATGAGTGGCTCGAAACGGTCGATCTGCTGATCGTGCTCGACACGCTTTCCTGGGCGCAGCTCGGTCGCATGAAAACGTTTCTGCAAAGTACCAAAGGCAAGGTCGTCGTCATTGATCATCACGCCAAAGGGGATGAAATCGACGCGGAAATTTTCAGCGACACTCATGCCGAAGCGACGGGGCGGCTTGTTTTTGAGGCGGCGGCGCATCTTGGCGTGACGATCACCCCGGCGATTGCCACGGCACTTTATGTCGCCATCGCCACCGACACCGGCTGGTTCCGCTTTTCGTCCGTGACTGTCGAAACGCATCAGGCGGTCGCAAAACTGCTCGAAGCCGGTGCCGTGCCGCATGTCGTTTACAATCATCTCTACGAACGGGAGTCGATCGGAAAAATCCGTCTCATCGGTAAAACGCTCTCGAAAGTCGAATCGTTTCTCGACGGCAAACTCATGTTCACCAGCATTCTGCTCGACGATTTCGTCGCCTGCGGGGCGATTCCGAGCGACAGCGAGGACATCATCAACCAGACCCTCCGTGTCGACGGTGCCGAAATGGCGATCATCGTCGTCGAACAGAGGACCGGCGGTTTCAAGATCAGCTTTCGAAGCCGTTGCGCCGTCGATTGCAGCCAGGTCGCAGCCCAATTCGGCGGCGGCGGACACCGCCAGGCGTCCGGCGCGCTTCAGCATTTGCCGTTCGGGGAACTCAAACACGCCCTCATTCATGCCATGACCGGGGCGTATCATGCCGTAGTAAGTGAAAAGTGAAAAACGAAAAGTGAAAAGTTGATATGCGACGTCCCCCGGTTTTTCTTGTCGGATTCGTGCTTCTGTTTCCGCTGGTGCAGGCACTGTTGTATTTTGTGCTGATGGCCGGCTGGAACCCGGCGATTCAAAAAACGACTTACAGCCTGACAAAGCTGGTCATGCTGGTTCTGCCGGTCTTTTATTGTATTTTTATTGCTAAAGAACGCTGGCGGGTTCGTCCGTTCAACAAACGCGGCCTGCCCGAAGGGGGCGTCTTTGGAATCGGCGTTTTGCTGGGGATGTGCCTGATCTATTTCTGCTGGCTCAAACCGTCGGGACTTGTCGCCCCCGGCTCGGCTCCCGCCGACGCCATCACGGCAAGGATCGCGGCATTCGGAATGGACTCGCCGGTGCGTTTTTGGCTGTTCGGGGCGTTTGTTGCGCTCCTCCACTCCGGTCTCGAGGAGTATTACTGGCGATGGTTCACGTTTGGTCAGCTCAAACGTCTGATTCCGGTGATTCCTGCGGCGATTGTTTCCGGCGTCGGCTTCATGCTGCACCACGTCGTGATCCTCGGCGTCTACTTCGGCGTCGCACGAATTGAAACATGGCTGTTCTCGCTCGGCGTCGCCGTCGGGGGGGCTTACTGGTCGTGGCTGTATGCCCGTAAAGACTCGATTTATGCGCCGTGGCTCAGCCACGCGATCATCGACGTTGCGATTTTCATCATCGGTTATGACATCGCGTTTCCGTAATGAATGTTGACACTCGCTTACGCTTCGTGCTCTGGTTTCCTCGCTCTGAATTTCCCTCTTGACTTTTAAAGACAAAACGTCTACAATCAAAACATAGACGTTTTGTCTTTAAGTTTTTCTTGGCATTTCAAAAGGGAAAAAACATGCCGCCCAAAGCGCAAACGATTACGGACGCGGAACTTGGAATCATGAAACTTCTTTGGGAGCGTCACACGATGACCGCCCGTGAGATTCGCGAACGGTTGTATCCGCCCGGCACATCATCCGGCGCATCGTCCGGGACGCCATCGGAACATGCCACCGTGCAAAAGCTGTTGCAGCGGCTTGAGGCGAAAAATCTGGTCGAACGCGACAGGAACGGATTCGCGCACCTGTTCCGGGCAAACGTCACGCAGGCGGAAATCGTCGGCGAACAATTGCAGGCACTCGTGCAAACGATGGCGGACGGTTCCATGGTGCCGGTGATCAGCCATTTGCTCAAACGGCAACGCCTGACGCCGGAAGAACGCAAACAACTCCGCAAAATTCTTGAGTGAGGCCGACAATGAGCAATACAATGACCAACACCATTTTGCAATTTTTGGCGGCCAACGCGATTTGGTTTGCCCTGCTTGGCACGCTCGTTTTTTTGGCAAGCCGCACGATTTTGAAGCGGAACGCAACCGTTCACCTGCTCTGGGTGCTGCTTTTGGTGAAAATCTTGCTGCCGCCGATTTTCAGTTTGGAGTTTGGGGTTTGGAGCAATCGGAGTGTGGAGAGTGGAGTGTTGAGTGTGGAGCGATCGTCAGAGTGTGGAGTGTTGAGTGTGGAGAGTGAAAATGACTCAAACTCCATGCTCCAAACTCAAAACGTTACTCCACAATCTCAAAACTCCACACTTTATCCCACACACTCCACACCCCAAACTCCAAACTTTGCCCCACAAAACGTCGGACAAGTCCGACCGCTAACGGGGACGCATGAATCGAAATTTATTCCGCATGAACTGTTGCTGCTTCCGGTTTTATTCGGATCGCTGATTTACGGCGTCACGGCGATGTGGCGGATCATGCGGTTTCGTTCGCTTTTGCGAAAAACGGAGACGGCACCGGACGAAATCCACCAAATCGCGATGGAAATCGCATCGAAACTCGGCTTGCGGACGCGTTTCGAGGTGCGGATCGTCGACGCCTGTCTGCCGCCGATGGTTTGGGCGTTTTTTGAATGGCCGCGAATCCTTTTGCCGCGTCACCTGGTGAAGCAGCTGGACGCGGGATCGATCCGGCTGCTCCTTGCGCATGAACTGGCGCACCTCAAGCGGGGGGATCATCTCGTGCGTTACCTGGAACTTGCGGCGACGCTGGTGTTCTGGTGGCACCCGATGCTCTGGCTGGCCCGCCGGGAACTGCGGGAATCGGAAGAACTTTGTTGCGACGCTTGGGCGACGTGGCTCTTTCCCGGAAAGAACCGCGACTACGGCCGGGCACTCATGGCGACGATCGATTATTTGTCGGGAGAAAAAACAATCCTCGTGCCGACCGCCGGGAGCGGCATGAGCATGAAAGAAACGAAAAGGAGAATCGAAATGATCATGAAATCGAATGTGCCGCGAACCGTGTCTTGGCCGGTACGGCTGGTCGTGCTTGCGTTTGCGTTGGTGATTTTGCCGCTTTCGGCGAAACTCGTCGCCAAACAGGAAACACCGAAACCGCAGGAAACAAATCAACAACAGGAAGCCGCGCCGCCTGCCGCCCCGCAGGAAAGCAAATTGCAGGAACCCAAAGAAATCAAAATCGACCCTGAGACGGAATTCCTGGAAACCGTGACCGTGATTGTCAAGAATGAGGACACAACACCATCGCAACCGATGGAAGGGGTCGAGCTTCGGATCACCGGCAATGGTGACGCCGCGAAAATCATGCAGGATCGGCATCTTCCTGAAAAAGTGACTTCCGATAAAAACGGAGAAGCGGTGTTTCCCGTGATTCGAAAGAAAGCGAAAAACCAGCAACAGACAAACATGGGCAGTTATGGTATTACGGCGACCCCGATGAAAAAAGAGGAAAAGGTTTATGTGGGCAAGTACGGATTTTCGATCTTTCTGGAAGACAATCCCCTAGAACATCGTGGTAATGGGAGATGTGAACTTTACGTTTCAGAAGGTCATCTGCTTGTCGGTCAGGTGGTCGACGCCAAAACGAATCAGCCGCTAACCAAAACTTACGACAAAAATGAAGTTCGTGTCGGCGTTTGTTTTGTCTCGCCGATCACCAATGGATTCTCCCAGTTCGATCCTTATTATGCCCCGCCTGGAGGGGTGCCGGTCGATGCGAACGGCATCTTCCAGTTCTACGTCCCGCGCGGGGTTTGCTGGCCGCTTATCATGAATAATGACGGCGATCAAATCTGGGACCGCACGATTGACAACGTGCAATGGGCCAAAGAAGGAGTGCGCATCCGACCGGGAAAAATCACGACGATCACATTTCGCGTGCAGCCGCGGCTCGACGACAACAACGTGGCTCGGGAGCCGCTGCCGGTGCTTGAAGAACAGCTCGCTGCCGCCAAACTCGTCATGTTTGGCGGTTCGTACACGCTCGACGAAAACCGGCACGTCACCCGACTTATCCCCGGCAACCGGACGACGTTCAAGGAACAATGGCCGCTGATCAAGGAACTCAAAGAGTTGCAGTCGCTCGACCTGATAAAACAAGATATTACAAAACTCTACACAGAGGAGGGAATAGAACGGGTTTTGGAGATTCCAAAACTTCAAACCCTGTTTCTCTGGGGAATGGCGAGTGATACTTCCAATTGGAGTAAAACTTTGGAAGGACGTGAAAACATTCAAAAATTCCTGAAGGAGGAATTGCCGAAAATCCGCGATCTTACGAAACAAATCCTCAATAAGCCCCAAGGTGGTGGAATGCGATACGGCGGAGCGGTGACCGGCGGTGGTGGCGGAATGGGGTTCTGATTTCAGCCGCGACCGCCGTTGACCGGAACCGTCAGATTGTTGAGATACGAGGCGTCGTCGGAAACCAAAAAGCGGATGACGGTGGCCACTTCGTCGGCGGTGCCCCAGCGTTTGGCGAGAGATTCCCGCCCGACGTGTTCTTCCATTGCCGGCGACGCGGTTTCACCCCAGGTGGTTTTGATCCAGCCGGGGGCCACGCAACAAACGCGAACATTCGGGGCGAGTGATTTCGCCAGCGACCGGCTCAAACCTTGCACGGCACCTTTGGCGGCACCGTACATCTGCGCCGTGTCCCCCGCCATGCCATGCTCGACGCCGTCCCAACTGAAAAAAACGATCACGCCGCTTTTCGCCGGTTGTTGCTGTTGGAATTGCTGCTGTTGTTGGAACGTTTCTTTCATTTTTTTCCCGAAAAAACGGGCGATCCGCATCGACGCAACAACGTCAACCTGCCAAAGCCGCTCAAAACGCTCGTCAAATGTGAGCGATTTCGACGCGGCACTCATCAAATCGAGTCCGGCGGCAAGAACAAGGATGTCGGGGACTGCGACACGTTCCGACACCGCCGTCATCAGCAGATTCTGTCCTTCACCGGCGGCCAGATCGGCATAAACGGTATCGATCGAAACATTTTCCATGCCGTTTTCCTTGCGAATGGCTGTCGCAAGCGGTTCGAGAATGTCATGGCCTTTGTGTCCGTGCAACACGAGTTTTGCCCCGGCTTGGGCCAAAGTCGTCGCGACCACCCGGCCGATTCCTCCGGATGCTCCGGTGATCAACGCCGTTTTTCCTTCAAGTGGTTTCATTTTTGATGCGTCGTAAAATAGAGGAAAATTATGATTCGCGTCGATCTGCGATCGACTGCTCAAACAATCCCGACGGGAAAATTATACGTCAAACAACTTCGTCGACAAACAACAGTGTAAAAATTACCGTAAAATCACCGTCCCAGGCCGAGCAGCGGGAGCATCATGCCGAGACAGGCGAGCAGCGTTCCGAAAAGCGTTGCGTGGTAGAACAGTTTTTCAGGGATGAGCAGAAAAATGCGGCGTCCAAGCAGCGTGCCGATCACCAGTCCGGGAAGCATGTTGTACACGAGAAACATCAGTGTCGTCGTGTTGACCATGCCGAGCGAACAACTGACCGGAAGTTTGATCAAATTCAAAATGCAGAAAAGCCAAACCCAGGTCGCCATGTATTGCTCTTTGCCGAGACGCTGGGCGGTCATGTAAACGTACATCGGCGGAACGCCGGCGTTGGCGTACATGGTCGTAAAACCGGTCGTCGCACCGAGTGCCGGGCCGAAAAACACCGATCTGGCAATCGCGTCCCACTTGAAATACTTCCGGATCATGTCGAACACGATCAGGCAGAAAACGATGATTGCCAGCGTGATTTTGAAATGCGTGTCAGGGGTGTTTGCCAGAAAATAAGCCCCGGCGGCGACACCAACGATGCATGGAATCAACAGCCGCCGGATGATGCGCCACTGAATTTGCCTGCGATACAGCGACGTTCCGATGACATCGCCGACCATCAACACCGGGAGCATGGCACCGGTCGAAAAACGTTCGTGCCCAGGAAACGCATACGTCATCAGCAGAATGCCGGGCATCGAAAGCCCCGGAATCCCCGTTTTTGACAAACCGATCAACAGGGAAGCGAACATGCCGCACAAAAACGGAACCAGCTCAAAGTGCATGATGGGAAAATTTCTTTGTCGATTGTTTGACTTGTGGTCATTTGGAACCAATCAGGCACGAAGCGTAAGCAAGAACCTTGGTGCCATGTAACATTGAAAATTGGGATGCTTTGTGTGTTTTATCATTTTCACAACGCGACCATACGGCCAAAACGCGGGACAAGCCCCGCCGCAAACGCTTTTTTTATTCGTCATGATTTAACCGTTTCTCACTTTTTGGCAATTTTTTCATCTCCGATTCGTGACGGCGTTTCACTTTTTTAACATCTTCGGCAGGTGGAAGTTTTTCAGGATAAATTTCGTTTTTCTCGACAAGAATTTTTCGCACCTCGCGATTGTTTTTGACATGCTCCGTCGTGATGCCATTTTCCGTCGAAATCCGGTCGCGCTCAATATTGAATGTTGTGATTTCGTTGGCAAAATCTTTTGCCTTGATCGTGATTGTCGGCAAAAAATCCGCAAGTGCCCGGGATTCGGGCACTTGCAACTTTTGTTTCATTTGCCGTGTGTCGTGACCGCCAAACAGAGCCTTGTCGCCGAGACTACGAATCTTGCCGAATGATTTTTCGTCCTGAAGACGCTCAAAAATGAGACCGGAAAGGGATTTTTCCGACTCGGAAAGCTTCTGTCGGGCGGCAAGACGTTCCTGTTCTGCAAGTCGTGATTGAATCACTTCCATTTTTCGCGTTTGTACCGCAAAATAAGTTTGTGCAAATGCAATTTCCTCTTTTCGCGGATCACCATTCTGAGCAATCAGGTAACATGCGTATCGCGTCAACAGCCAGTCGTCAACATCCCGCCTTACCCCCCCCGGAAGAGGGACCATTTTGCGCGCGCGCGCAAAATGGTCATCAGCGTCGAAACCTGAATTTACACAAGCAATTACGGATTTTTCGATAACTGGCACAAAATTTCGCCACTGGGCGTATCCGAGCAGTTTCTGCAAATCGCGGGCACGCCAGAATTCCACGTCGTGCTCGACATCTTTTTGGATCGCTTTTTCAAATTGCGAATGCAGAGCCGGTATGTTTTCTTTTTTCACTGCGATTGTTCTCGGTTACTATTTTTTCCGTTGATAAAACGGCAATGGGACGATTTTGGCGGGGGAGTGCTTGCCGCGGATGTCAACGTCAAGCGTGGTGCCCGGCTCGGCAAGTGACGGGGGGACGTAACCCATTGCGATCGGTTTTTCCAGCGTTGGGGCAAACGAGCCGCTGGTGATGACGCCGATTTTCTCGCCGTGGTTGTGTTCGCCATGATTGTACAAATCGCATCCTTCGCGGGCGGGACGCTTGCCGTCGAGTTCAAGACCGACACGAACGCGGGAAAGCGGCTTGCCCAACAACGATTTGAGAGCGTCGTAGCCGGGAAATTTCGGACCGTCAAGAAAAAACGCATAACCCAGTCCCGCTTCGAACGGCGTGATGTCGTCCGACATTTCGTGTCCGTACAGCGGCAATGCCGCTTCGAGCCGCAACGTGTCGCGTGCGCCAAGTCCTGTCGGTTTCGCGCCAAACGGTTGGCCGGCGTCCAAAAACGCATCCCAAAGTTCGGCGGCAATGTCGCTGTCGATACAAATTTCGAAACCGTCTTCGCCGGTATAGCCGGTTCGTGTCAAAAGGAACGTGCGGTCCGCCGCTTTCGGATGTTTGAGCGCGACATGCAAGCCGTTGTAATACTTGATCGTCGCGAGATCGGCGTCGACGAATGGCTGCAACAGTTCGGCCGCTTTTGGACCTTGAATCGCAAACATGGCCAAATTTGTCGTCAAATCGGTCATCGAAACCTGTTTTTGCACGTCCGGCGTCAGGTGTTTGTGCAGTTTCGCCAGCACTTTTTCGCGGTTCGAAGCGTTTACGACCAGCGTGTAGTACGGAGAGCCGTCCGGCGGATGGTTCAAGCCGATCAAGACATCGTCAACGATGCCGCCTTGTTCATTGCAGATGAGCGAGTACCGGACTTGTCCCGGTTTGATGACGGCGACGTTTCGCGTCAGAAACGAGTCGAGAAACGCACAGGCACCGTCCCCTTCGAAGCGAAGGCGACCCATGTGCGAAACGTCGGTCAGTCCGACCGCCGTTCGGGTTGCGACATGTTCGTCCATTACGGTCGTGTATTGCACCGGCATTTCCCAGCCGCCGAATTCGACCATCCGGCCATTGTGCGAAACGTGCCAATCAAATAACGGTGTCCGGTGAAGTGTTTGCATCATTATGTATTCCCAATTTTACTATTAATCAAAATTCAAACTTTCAAATAACCTGATTCCATTTTATCTCAAGCAGAGTCAATCTTGAAGATGGGGGATATTGCCTGTGAGGACTTGCGAAGAAATAACGTGGTCTTTTTAATAGCAGCCCGGAGCGTAAGCGACGGGATTATTAACCACGCGCTTAGAAACAGTAAATCAATAACAATGGCAGCCGGGAACGAAGCGTAGCGCAGTGACCGGATCGAACGCGGGATGATCCGGTCACTTCACTTCGTTACGTTCCCGGCTGCCATTTAAAATGCGGTTGTTATTTTAAAACAGTTCCTTACGCTTGTGGCTGCTATTTTTGAACAACTTGTTTTTTCGCGACTCCTTATGGAAAAGATTGTCCCCAAAAATCAGAGCACGAAGCGTAAGCGAGTGCCCCGAAATGATGTTTGCATGTTGTTTTGGGCACTTGTTTACGCTTCATGCTCTGATGAAGGCCGCTATTGATGAGACGGGTAATATTTTGAAAACAATTTGCGTACCCTCTTGCATTTTGTGCTGCGTTCCGCGATACTAAATTTGTACTGTTTTGTTTTTTGTGACAAATCATAGATTTTGTCTCAATATAAGTAGGGAACGTTGAACAGGAGAAAACCATGCCGAATCAAAAACAACGACTTTTACGTCGTGACTTTCTAAAATGTGTTGCGATGACCGGTGCTGCGGTCGGAATTCCGCTGTTTGTGCCGGGCAAGCTGCTCGGAAAAGACGGGGCGACACCCCCAAGCGAAAAAATCACGCTCGGTGCAATCGGCATCGGAGCTCGCGGCGGAGAAGACTTGCGGATTTTTTTGAACGAACCGAATGTTCGCTTTTTGGCCATTTGCGACGTGCGGGAAAGCCGGCGTGTCGATATTAAAAACAGTGCCGACCAGCATTACGGCAACAGCGATTGCGCGATGTATCGGGACATGCACGAAATTCTCGCCCGTCCCGACATTGACGCGATGCTGATTGCGACCGGCGACCGCTGGCACGCACTCGCCTCCATTTTGACGGCCAAGGCGGGCAAGGACATTTATTGCGAAAAACCGCTTTCGCTGACCATCACCGACAGCCGCGCACTTGAAGTCAACGTCAACCGATACGGTCGCATTTATCAGGCCGGAACGCAACGCCGCAACATCGGGAACTTTCAATTGGCGGCAAAGATCGCCCATTCCGGCAAACTCGGCAAGTTGACCCGTGTTCATGCCAACACGCTGCATCCGCAAACAACGAATGACTGGCTTCCGGAACAACCGTTGCCCGATCCGAATGTCATCGACTGGGACCGCTGGCTCGGACCGTGTCCGTGGCGACCGTTCAATATTGATTACACCAGAGGGGGATGGCGGGGCTTTTTCGATTTTCACGGCGGCGGAATCCTCGAATGGGGAACGCACACCGTCGATCTTTGCCAATGGGGAAATCAATCCGACGACACGGTGCCGGTCAAATATTGGCCGGTCAAAGACGCGAGCGGCAACAAAGGCACGGAAGTGCGTGCCTTGTATGCGAACGGCGTCGAACTGGTCATGCGCGAAAACGGGTGGCTCGGCTTGGGAACGTGCAGTTGCCGTTACGAAGGGACCAATGGCTGGGTTGAAACCGGCGACACGGGACAAATGGCCGTTTCCTCCGACGAGTTGCGGGCGGAAATCAAAGTGTTTCATCAGGCGGGCACCGACCCGGTCAACCACATCCGCGAGTTTCTCCAATGCGTCAAGACGCGCCGCAACCCGGCGTCGAACGCGAATGTCGCCGCGAACGCCCATATTGCCTGTCACTGTGCGTACATTGCGTGGCAGCTCAACCGCGAACTGACGTTCGACCCGGCCAAAGAGGAATTCGTCAACGACGCCGAAGCCAACCGGATGCGCAGCCGCGCCCAACGCGAACCGTGGCGTATTTAGACCGTCGGTGTAAAGTGAACAGAACAAGAATAGCAGCCCGGAGCGTAAGCGACGGGTTTGACCGTTTCATTGAAAATGTGCTTTGTTTTGGAAGAAATACTCATAAATATCACCCCAAATCATAACGTCTTTTTAACCCGTCGCTTACGCTCCGGGCTGCTATTGAATGACGATGCAAAAAATTAATAAATAATAACGGAGAATAACTCATGACATATCGAAGATTGGTTTTGCCGGCATTGCTGATTGTCGGCTTGTTTGTGACGGCCGGGCAAGCGAAAGCCCAGCAGGACGACCGGAGCGAAGCGGACTTGATCGCCGCTCTTGATGTCAAAGACGATTCGAACGCAAGCGTGCGGCAGTTCATGCTGGCCGTGAAGCCGCTTGCCCAGCGTGGGACGGAAGCGTGCATCCCGGCACTGGTCGCAAAGCTCGGCAATCCGAGGTTTGCGCATTACGCCCGTTTTGCTTTGGAGCCGAATCCAAGCCCGAAAGTCGACGAAGCGTTGTTCGCGGCCCTCAAAACGCTTGATGGTGATTTGCTCATCGGTGTCATCAACAGCATTGGCGTGCGCAAAGCACCGGGTGCCTATCAGGCTCTTATGGTGCTTGCGGATCGATACGACATTCCAAGTATAAAAATGGAAGACAAAAAAGAAATCGCTAAAGCCGGTTTCGCTGCGTTTGGTGAGTTAGGGACCATTGAGTCGGCGGATCTGCTCATCAGAACGATGCAACGTTTCCAAAATCATCAGGAATACAAGATTCTTTTGTCCTCAGTAGCCGATGCCTCGTTTGCTTGTGCAAGACACCTTGAAAACGCGGGCAATTCCGCGAAAGCGATTGAACTGTATGACGCCGTGCTTGGCCTAGAAATGCCCGGTTTCGTTCATGAAGCGGCAACGTTCAAAGGAATTCTCGCCCGGAAAGAAGCGGGGCTTGATGTCGTCGTGAAAAATCTCTCAAGCGACAATTGGGCGATTTTCGCGGCAACGATGAAGGCTGTCCGGGTACTGCCGGGAGACAATGTCAGCAAAACATTGCTCGCTGAACTCGAAAAACTGGATGCCCCCCGCAAAGCAATGTTGCTCGAAGCGATCGGGGATCGCGGCGACAAAGCGGCGCTCCCGGCATTGATTGGCGGCGTCAAATCGGAGAACGAAGCGATTCGCCTGGCCGCGATTCGCGCGTTGATGGTCGTCGGCGACGTGTCGGCGGTGGACGTGTTGCTTGACGCCGCCATTGAAAACGACGGGAATTCGGCGGTTGCCAAGGCGGCCCAATACACGTTGATTTGGATTCCCGGCGACGCGGTCGATCAAAAAATCGTCGACATTTTGAAAAACGGCAAACCGGCGGCGCAAGCCGTTGCAATCAAACTGGTCGAAGAACGCCGGATCAAGGAAGCGTTCCCGATCATTTGGGAGATGATGGGAAATAACGACGAAAAAGTGCGTCAGGCGGCGGCACAGGCGATCGCCCAGACGGGCGGCCTGGATTCCCTGGAAAACATGTTCGAAATGCTGCTTCATCCGGCGGTAAAAGAAAGAGTCGGGGAAATCCAATGGAGCATGAAAGGAACCGCTGGCCGGTTGCCGCAAGAGGAATGTGCGACCAAAGTGATCGAACTTTACGAAAAAGCACCGAAAGGGGAAGCCAAACTGTTCCTGCTCGAACTGCTGGCCACCGTGAAAGGAAAGAAAGCGGTCGATTTTGTGGCGTCGCAAGCCTGGGGGGATGATGCGGCCGCCAAAGACAAAGCGATTGAAGTGCTCGGTGCCTGGACCGACACCGATGTTGCCGACGCGCTCCTGAAAATCGCCAAGGAAAGTTCCGAAAACAGGTATAAAAATCGCGCCATTCGTGGTTATATCCGGCTCGCGCGACAATTCAACATGAGCGAGGAGGATCGAATCGCCATTTGTAAAAACGTGTTCGATGTGGCAACGCGGGATGATGACAAAGTTCTCATTTTTGACGTGATCCGTCGTAATCCGACTGAAAAAATGCTTGTCTACGCCGCAACGTTTTTCGACAACGACACGTTGAGGGAAAAAGCGTTTGAAGCCGCGGTTGCCGTTGCCGACCGGATTCAGGGCAAGCCGGCCATCGTCGATGAAACGATGAACAAAGTGATTGCCGAAACCCAAAACGCAGACCTCAAGGCAAAAGCCCAACGCATCGTCGATCGGAAATGACCCGTAAAAGCATGTTGTTTCATGTTATGACGGAAGCCGGTTGGAAAACCGGCTTTTTTTGTGAAATTTCCCGAATCAAAAATGTGAATCCGCGTCTTTTCCACTGTTTTTTGGGATGAAAATATGCTAAAATGAAAGAAGGATTAGAGGCTATACCAAAATAATATTGACAATATGTCGGACATTGCTTGTCCCGCTAGGGACAGAATATTGGTAGAAATCAATGATGAAAACCCAATTCTGCGTGCCATAAGGTATGTGATATGCGGATATTTTTTATTGCGTCCCTCACGGGACGCTGATGATACGGAATTTTTTTCTTTCTACCAAGATTTCGTCCCTGACGGGACGACTGTTAATGTTATTTTGATACGCTTTCTCAGTGTGTGGCACTTGCCTGCGGTCTCATTTTTATTCCCTTCGCAATATTTTCGTAAAAGGTGCTAAAATGTTTGAAAAAATCACATCCTCACAAGACATCAATTCAGCAAAAAGAATGCTGCTCTTGATGTTTTTCCTGCTTTTGAACGGTTTCTCGTTGAAAATCATTGCCGATGATCAATTGCCCGGCCTTGATTCGTCGGAGGCAAATCAGGTTGTCATGAAAGTTCAGGAGGCGACGTTTCCCGTGACGGAAGAAAACGGTGCGACCAAACGCGTCATGATCGTGTCCAAGATTTTCGATGCAAAAGAATCTTACGGCAATTCCTACATCGTGCGTCACGTCGGGAGAACCGGGGCGATTGTGATCGACCCCGGTTACAATTATGAGGCAATCATCAGATACTTGAAGAGTAAAGATTGTCAACTGGAAGCCATTTTACTGACAAACGGTTATTTTGCCCGAATGGCCGGGAATGCGGAACTGAAAAGGCATTGGCCGGAAGCAAAAATTCTGATCGGCGAGGCTGACGCCAAAATGTTGACGGACATCAAGGCGAACATGTCGGAAGAATTCGGTGGGGTGACGCCGCCAAAGGCCGATATTCCCGTCAGGGACGGCGACCGGTTCGACCTTGCAGGGATTCACGTTTGGGCGATCAGCATGCCGGGGCATACGCCGGGAAGCACTTGTTACATGATCGACTCGGACAAAAGCCCGATCGTCTTTACCGGCGATTTCATTTATAAAGACGGTATCAGCAGTGCTGATCTTCCGATCAGCAATCAGGAGGACATGCAGAAATCGTTGCAGGCGTTTTTTGAATCGCAGTATGCCGAAACAGTGATATTTTCCGGCTATGGAGACGACACGACCGTCGGTGCCTTTTACGAAAAGTTGACGGGAACCCCGATTGATGCGGCCGGGACATCAACGACCATTCAAGCGGATGCCGTCCAGGAACCATTGCCCCCTCAACCGCTGACGATTGACCGGACGCAAACGGTTCCTGGTTCGAGCGAACCTCAACCGGCTGTCACCAACGTGATGATCGACAACAGAACGGTTTACGTGCCGCCGGTTCAATACGCCACGTCCGAAATTTTGCTTTCGGATTTCAGTTATCCCTGGTTCCGTCCGGGAATTGGAGTGCGTGTCCCGTTTGTGACGTTCTGGGTCCCCGTCCGGCCAAGTTATTCCATTTCTTATATGCCGCCGCGCGTCTGGTCGTTCCGCATCGGGCCGTATCCGTATCCGACGTACTTTTACCCTTATTCTTCGCGTTCCCATCGGAGTCGTCCTCCGTATTATCGAGATTATCGCAACAATCCGCCGTACCATCGCGACAATCCTTATCGCGACCGGCGGGACTATGACTCACGCATTCCGATGCCGCAACCGAACCGGAACAGTTTTGATCGGGGTGGTTTTACCCCGCCGATTTCCGGGACACGTCCCGGATCAACTCATCCCGGCGCAACACGTCCCGGTGTAACGAATGCGACGGTCACACCGGTTCCCGGCACGGTTTCCGGTCAGGTTCGTGACCGCGTGGCAAAACCGGAGAATTCCGGGACACGGCCGGGAAGTATGACTCCAAAAATGACGGCACCAAAAATGACGGTTCCGGGAAATACGACTCCAAATCGTCCGGGCGGGAACAAACCGTCTTTGGGAGGAGGTTCCATTTCTTCGGGGAGTGCAATCCCGAAGCCTGATTTGCCCGGTCGCGGCACAACAGCCCCGCGAACATCGTCACCGGGAACGGCTATGACGCCAAAAGTCACAACGACTCCGGATCGACTTTCGGGTTCCGGTCGGGGGATGGGGCGTGAATCATCCGGAATGGTTTCTTCGGGTTCTCATCCACGTTCGAATACGACTTCGCCTGTCCCAAGTTTCAGAAAATCCGATACCGGCTCAAACGACCCAGGGCACGGCGGCAAACGCGGTGATTCGACCAAATGAACCGAGAGAACGGAGGCAGGGAACAGGAATTCGTCAGCGGTCGGGCTTGCCCGACGAAACAAAGGGGGACAGGAATTTGTTTATACCGGCTGCGGTATTAAAACAATCCGCGACGATACATTCCCGCGTCGACGTTTTCTTCGTCTTCCATTGCTCCGGAATACGAAGCCACTTCATTCGTGCATGACATGAGCATTTGTTCCAAAACTTCCTGAGAATGGGAAACCAGGGAAACGATCATGTTTCGTTTGGTTTCCAATGTTTGTTCATCGGGATATGATTCTTCCGCGTTTGATTTGACGCAAGCGTTCATTTCCCTGAATTGTTTGAGTAAATACTTGTATTGTGCGAGCCATTCATCCTGAGTTTTTGATGCCGCCGTATTGCCCGGAATAATATGCTCAAAGTCTCTCGAAAACATCGCCCAGCGATTTCGCAGCCATCGCATCAAAAGGTTGCGTCCGATAAAACCGATCGGCCTTTTTCCCTGTAAAATATAAACACGTTTCATCGACACACGCGTCAAAAAACTGTATATGGCCTTGAGCGGCGTTTCAGGCGTATAAGTGATCAATGCTTTGGTGATCAGACTTTGAATGTTTTCCTGCCATCGTTCGACGTCCCCGACCATGGCAAGCAGATTTTTTTCTGAAACGAAACCGACGAGGTGGTTGTTCCGGTCGACGACCGGAAGCGTATCGGCATGAGTCCGGATGAAAAAATCGGCGACATTGGCGACGGTTTCGTTTTCGTTGATGGTCAACACCAATGGAACCATCACATCTGCGGCGGAAACCCCTTCAAAGAGCAATTGCATGGAATGGGAAGGAGGAAGACCGTTTTGCTGGTCGGCGAGCGTTTCCGAATAGCAGACCGTTCGGTTTCTCCCGGATTCCTTGGCAAACAAGAGCGACTGGTCCGCCCGTTCGACCAACTGGTCGAGCGTCGTCACATCCTCGACCCGTTCCGCAACGCCGAAACTTGCCGTCACGTTGATTTTCTTGTCGTCACAGACAAGAACCTTCTTTTCCAATTGCTTCCGAATTCGTTCGGCCCACTGACAGGCCACCTTTTCATCACAGCCCGGAAGCAATGCACAGAATTCCTCACCGCCATAGCGGCAGATCATGTCGTAACCCCGTGAATGTCTTTGCAGTACGGACGCAAACGATTTCAGCACCATGTCACCGGTTTGATGGCCGTACAAGTCGTTGATTCGCTTGAAATAATCGCAGTCGATCATGATGGCCGAAAGCGTTTTGTTCTGATGAATCATTTTGGCCCAAAGGTCCATTCCCAATTCGAAAAACGTCGAACGGTTATGGAGCGACGTCAGGAAATCGTACTTGGCGGCGTACTCAAGTTCCCGCTGCATGTTTCGCGTTCGCAGCGCGGTTTTCAGACGCACGGAAATTTCGATTCTCAGGTCGTTCAGTTGTTCCGCATTCTTTTCAATGAAATCGTCGGCACCTGCGTTGAGACCTTCCAGCAGGCTTTGGCGACCGGTCTGTGCGGTCAAAAGAAAAATATAGGTGTAATGTTTGAGAACCTTGCATTCATGAAGCTGACGGATGCGCCGGCAAAGTTCCAGACCGTCAATTCCCGGCATTCTCCAATCAGTGATCAGCACTTCCGGGCAATCCTGGAGGACATGCTGTAATGCCGTATTGCCGTCGGTCGCCGATCGGACTCGATGCCCTTCCTGTTCGAGCATACGCGACAAAAGACGGACGACCGCCGGGTCGTCATCGACGACAAGGATATTCGCGGGTTGTGTAATGATGCTTGGTGTTGACACTTCTGGCACGTTTCTGCGATGCAGGGAAATCAAAAAGAGACGCAAAGATGTTTTTTCAACAAAATTCTACCTTTTTTTTCTTTCCAGGATGAAAAAATCTTTTGTTTTGCGATTTTCTTTCTTTTTGTGACATTTCGTTCATTTTTCCACATGCGAGAAATTTTACTTTATGAAATTTATTATTGTTTTCAACTTTTCAAAAGGAATAAATTGAGACCTGTTCACATTTTGCATCAAACGAAGTAAAATGGCTGATGTTTTATTTTCACTTTTCACTTTTCACTTAATTCGCCCATGTCCGTATCCCAGGAAAAAGTGCTTGTGGTTCCGACTTCGTTATTCCGTTCGCTCGGCTATTTTCAGGGGTTTACGTCGGAGGTTTCCCGATATTTTCCGGTATTATTGGCTGACGGACATGTTTCATTCCGGTCTCGCGGCGAAGTCGAAAACGATTCGAATTTCAAACAGTTGATCCCATACATGATTTTTTCTCATTCCGATGATCGGGGAAACCTGTCCGTATTTCAGTACGTGCGCGGCAAAGGGATGGGAGAAAAACGATTGCATGCCAAACGGAGCGTCGGCGTCGGCGGGCACATTTCGTTGGAAGATTCCGCAGAAGCGAACGAAAATCAAGACTTGTACCGCACCGGAATGTTGCGCGAACTTAAAGAAGAGGTCGATCTTCGTTCGGTATACAAAGAAACATGTGTCGGCATGATCAACGACGACGAAACGGAAGTCGGGCGGGTCCACTTGGGGATCGTCCACCGTTTTGAACTGGAGCGACCGGAATTGACCTCCCGCGAAACCGACCTGATCGAATCCGGTTTTGTTCCGGTCGAAGAATTGATGCACGACCTTTCCGGCTTCGAAACATGGTCGGCAATTTCCCTAGCCGCATTGTTTTCAAAAAAGTGAGCGCACCATAGCCGCATTGCCTGCAATGCGGTTTGTTGGTTTGCCGGCAACTCATCACAATCCGGCCATTATTGTGGCGGCGAGAAAAAATGCACAACGCTTCCACATCTGCCGGTTGCGCCGAAATATCAAAGTTTCGTAAAATAGGACATTTGGTTCATTTCGGCGG
>JGI20166J26741_10688892_pt1 | contig 30300 bp, 18 predicted proteins | sample TergutCu122P5_FD_26741 | JGI IMG/M metagenome (IMG submission 26741)
CCCAGGAGAAATCCCTGGTACTCACTTTCAGAGGCTGAGTCGACCTCAGGGCACATGGTTCTGTCGGGGGTACCACGGAAAAAATCCCCAGTGACACTACAGGGAATCGATCCCGGGACCGTCCGACTAGTAGCGCAGCGGTTTATATCAGTATTTTCTTTATTTAACTTCATCAAAGTTATTCTTCAATATTGTCTTCCTCATATGAACCGGTAATGTCAACTGAATCACTCTGGTGTCCATGATTTAAGGGATTCGCAATCGATAGGAGTTTTAATATTGTACTGCAAGGGAAATATATACTGTACTTGTCTTGAATGCGTTATGAGAGGTACACAGATATATAAAATTACTTAAAATATAATGATGCTATGATTGTTTATTTTAATACTACAGTTACATTTTCACCTGGTTTGCATTTTTGTCATGTGCTTAACCCTTTAAAGCCCAGTGGTTGCTATATGCACCGCCAGATTAAACATTAAAAATAAGTCTTTGTTCACAGAGTGTAAAAAAGTTAAAGCATTCCCTGTACATGTCTGAATAGGCCCTGAGTGTGTCCAGGAGTTTGAGGCTTCCAGCTTTCATGACATTCGGCACTTGAAGGTGGTAAGTTTGTCAGCCCTACGAACGGGCAGCCTTTACCACCGCAGGAAATATTGTTGGTACTCATTTCTCTTAGAGGCTGGGCCCACCCCAGGGGCCTAAAAAAACTCCAATGACACCCGCGACCTTCCGGCTTGTAGCGCAGTGCCTCAACAAGCTGCGCCACCCAGTGCCCCGTTCACAGAGTATGTGTGTGTCTATATACGTATATATATTCCATATTATTCTTACAACAAGCAGTCATTAGTCACATTTCACTGACCGACCTTGCAAATGGAATCACACCTTATGTGCTGTCACATGAGAAATAAATTTTTAATTTTTGTCATCAAAGTAGTAATAAAGGTACTAGGTCACAACCTGACTGTTTGTCCTACCATCGAGGACATCTTTTTTCGGGATATTTCACAAAAGAGTATATGTGGCATAGAGATAATATGTTTCGCTAAACATGAATTACAGGACAGTTCATCTGTATGTTTTAAAAGGGATATCTGCTCATGCACTATTTTGAGTGTTTGTGCTTTTGGTTCTGCAATACGGCGATTGTGCAGTACACGCTGTATCGGATCTTGGGAATTGCGATGCCTTTATTTATTCTTTCTATCCGTCCCCTCTGAACAAATTTATATTTCAAAATGACGTGGCAAAATTAGGGGATGCTGTCTTGATTCCGTCCTGGGCCAGCATTATCATCACATGCTACAATTAGAGCTAAGGGAGAAAAGGGTTCGACGGGAGTTTGAGTAAACTGGAAGAGGGGAAAAAATATAAGGTATTGATTTTTAAGGCATAATTGAAACGGGGGTTGAGGATATCGGCTTGCATGTAAAATAGACTTTCCCTTTGCCATAGTTTACTCTAGCTTACAAAAAGCACGCTGCGCTTCTGACTGGAGAGTTATCGCCAGAAATTTCGCATATTTGGGAAGAAATTTCGTGCCCTGCTCTTTCATTTCTACAGTTGAACAGTTGTGGGATACCACGCCGTGTTTACTGGTTTGGAAGAGCTTGCTGCTTTCACCTACAAGGTAGTCCTTTTGTCTTTGACTAACCTTAAAATGAATCAGCAAGCTTCTCCGAAACGTCGGAAAATATTTACCAAATGATAGGACATTATGTAGTAGAAGAACTGGATCTACAAAAACAAACCCGTAAGAACCTCAAATCTCGTATTCTATTGCGATGTATGAGCGCAGTGGCAATGGAAACTTGAGTCCCATGGAATTAAACAAAGTTATCTTCTGCGTCCACTAATCTCCCGAAGCCCGCTGCATTTTCATAATCATCTCTTGGTTCTTACTGAAGAGCACCTTGGAAGTCTCTTTTTTACTAGTTATATTAAGCAGTTTTAAAATAATTACTTATTTCTATTACGGAATAAATACTTCATTTAATCCCTGAACTATTTATTTCGATCGCAGCACTAGATGAAGGTGAGCGGTCAGTTTCACCTTCCGGTTCCTTGAATCCTGGAGGAAAGAAACACCATCCTTTAAACGGGTTCCAGGGGAACAAAAATCGCTTTCTCGCTCAAAACTGGGACCTCCTATCTGTAGTTGTCCGGCCGGTGGCCAAGTAGCGGTACAGGCTGAACTGCCTCACCAGAAACTTTTTAAATAGTTCTTGTTTGTAACTTGAATTCTGCTATTACCTCCTGACTTCGTTTACATAGTATTCCGTGCAGTATAACACACTGTATTAAAGGTAAGCTTTAATTTATGTGTGTATGTGACATTAAGCACTGCGACATGAAGGTGTAAGAGCAAGTGGAGTCATTGCTTCTTGTAGAAGAGTGTAAAAGACGAAAATATGGAACTGACAAAGGGTAAAATTTGAAAGTTAGTTATGTACGTAGCTTTAGAACGAGGGAACTAAAATTGTTACGTGTAAATATACGTGTAGAAATATTTGACCCGACCACCACAACAGCCTGGAGTTAAAAAGGGTGTAGGCCTAGGTGAGTCAAACTTAAGTAAATTAGTGAATAAAAGTATATTAATTAAATGCGGTTCTACGCATTCATAATGTCGGCGCTATAAGTAGATAAGCGGTAATATTCGCGCTCCGGCTTTGCCACTGGTTAGGAGACCAGTTCGGTTCCACAGCTCTTGGATCCCATAACCAAGTCATTACACTGACCGATCTGTCCCGGATCCACTTGAGATAAAGACAGACAGTTTCTTTTGAAACTACTCTCTGCTCTGTAAAACAGTGATAATTACCATTGCATGTTTCTCACGTTAAGATGGGTTTGTGACTATTTAGCAGAGAAGTTTGAATGGCACGCAATTTTCGGTACACTTTTTATAATAACTAGCTACAAACTAGTAAATAGCGCGTTATCTTCTTACAAACAGTTCGGTTGTCCTGAAACAGGAGATCGCCGTCGCCAAAGTCATGGATGAAACAGGAGTACGTTTTCTGCGGTATTAGGCTTTACTGGATTTTAAATAATAGTATGATGAGCACGCACCAAAATATTGATATTTACCTTTGGCCCATAAGAGGCGAAGGCCCAGAGGGGAGTAGATGTATAGCTCTACTCTTTCTTTAACCTCGACGCTAGATAGGGATGGGTGGTCAGCACTCCGCCCCGACCGCTTTACCCCCAGGGAAGACCCGGTACCCACTGTGTAGGAGGTTTGGTGGGCCCCAAGGACGGTCTGAACGGGTGCGGAAAATTTCGCTTCTTAAAAATAAAGTTCAGTAAGTTTAAGTAACGAAAATTTCCGATGTGAAAGAAACCTTCTCTTCATAGCACGTGTATAGACAATTAAGCCAGTTCAAGCATCAAAACTATCTTTTCTGAGATCTTCTTTATATTCAGCGCCATTTTCTTGATATTGTAAAATCTGTTTCGATGCTCTTTTATCTGTATTTTATATAACTGGTTTATCCAATTGTGTCTATGCTCCTCTGTTTTATTTTTTATTCTTATTCGATTCTTCCCCAATATCTTAATTTAAATACGGTTTGTGTTTGTATGTGTTATTTGAGGTGGCTTTGAAAGGTTAAGCTAAGCCCCATATTTCATCGTAATGAATGACTGGTTATGGAATGTTTGTGACCATGGAAACCCGATATAATCGGAGAAAAACCTGTTGTCCCAGTGCCACTTTGTCCACCACATAACCCTACACGGACTGGGTTGGGATCGAACTCGAACCTCCAGGGTAAGAGGCCAGCAACTACATACTTGAGTCGTGTATCCCATTATAGACATATAATCTAATGTAGCTGCTAACTGCCTAGCGTCTCCTCTCTTGTTTTCTATTCTGATCCCCTTTGTCCCTCTGAATCTTGAAGGTTCACTCCCATGTAGCAAAGCTGGCAATGCCACTGTTTTGCGCTACTTCAGTTGGGTCCCTTTCCTTGTTACGGCCATTCTTAACGCGTGTCTACCATATTAAGACTGAAGTATTGCAGGATGTTATGCTGTGGGGTCTAGTAGAAATATGCTCACTTTTCAGAGGAACCTGCTGCCTCCATCAACTAAGGAGACTGTTGAGGTAGACAGCACGTTTCCCTGAAACATCGGTGCACTTGTACCAAACTACACGACGTTACATCTGAGACGACAGGAGTCTTCATTGTCACTCTCGTGAAAACATGAAATCTCACGTCTAGCGCATGTTCTTTCGTATTTGTCAAGTTCCTTGCGCTTGAATGTACGTTATACACTGCTCGTTCAATTTTTTGGCGCTTTCGAAAAGGAGGTGCGAAAATCGATTATTAGTCCCGTCATGTCCTCCCGCCTGCCTGTCCGGAAGGAAAAGAATTTTGGGGCAATTTCACCTTTGGAATTTTTAAGAAAATTTGTAGGTACATTCCTATTTTCCTTAATATCAAAGATAACGGACAATTCACATTGAGACAGACCTACGTGCAGTTATGTGACCTCGATGTTACAGGTGTTTCTAATTGACACAGGCTTTGTCCTTGCGATTTACGAACTAAGGCCAAAGAAACACAAAAATCGAGTAAGATCGATTGTAAATTTCAATGTTTACGATACCTTGGCGTTTGTAGGTTGAGTATGAGTTTGTAAAACGAGGAAACGCCATTCAAAATACTTGCATTTTCACTGTTTTTCTTAACATTATTCAAGAATTAAAATTTAGGGACAATAACAGGGCGAGAGCTCCACAAACGTGTGCTTCTCGAACATTTCCTAACTTAATGAACTTAACGATTCTTCGGAAAATATTTTCGTATGGCCAGTGCAAACCCAGAATTTAGGGCAATATATAATTGTCTCAAAATAGGCCTACTCATATGGGACAAGAATGTTAATTTCGGATTACAATGATTAATTTGCAGCTCCAGTAGTTCATCATACAAGACGACTCCAAGTGTCTTCCCATTTGTAGCAATTCTGTTTCCAACCCCTTTCACTTGGCGGTCAGTGCCCGCTCAACAGATGGGTCGATGATCCCATTTCAACAATAACAAGTGTTCTTCCTCTCCACACAAGACGTAAACAACATCTCAAATCTGGTTACACACTTTTACGCTTCAAAGGGGTCAGGTAATGGTTATTTTGTTATGCCGTTCCCACGGGGGAGAATAACGTTAGAGAAGCAGCCGAAACAGGTCAATAACCGAAGTTATAAACTTTGTTACATAGTTCATAATTCTTTTGTTACTTCAATACAAACTCAGGAATATCAAGTAGGAGGCGATATTCAGGTTCCCACGCACTTCGACATTTGTACGCTGCCGATTGCAACAGTACGGTTTACTTAAAATGTTTGTCCTCTGCTAAAGATTTCAAATATATGTAACGAGTAAGTCACGGAGGAGCTACTGAATATTAGCTACAGTGCCACCATCATAATAATTAAGGATCGTAATAAAATTAACAAAACAATTTCGCAAGGAGACATTTAAAAAATGCATTCTTTTATAAATACACATCCAGCATGCCCACGCGTATCATCCAAACTCTAGTTTACATTCCCCACGGGAAGAAACTGATTTATTCCTCTTTTAAAAGTTCTATAGTGGGACAGTCAGAATTAATGCCTTATGTATCAAGATGAATAGTATCATTAACATAAATTTTGTGTACATTCCTAAAAGTAGACAGAACACCAGATCACGATCCTGTTTATTTACTTTTGATTGGTTTACTCCATTACCGCTGACACTAGAATATTTCAAACGTCAAGAAATACTGTAGGGATACTGCATCAAAACAATTTCTGTTGCATTTTCAGCGAAAGTAACGTAAAATAAACTTGTCAGGACCATTTACTTGGCCAATTTAAATACATATTTATGTATTCTCCGATAAAAAAAGGAAATCGAATACAAATATTATTTCTCTTACGTTGTAGATATATTGCATAGATTTGAATATATTACGATACGCAAGCCCAGAAATAATTTTTCTTTAAATTTGATGCATATACGCCATACCAAAAATGTTTGAAGTACAAGTTACCAGTACCTTGATAACTTGTAACTTGTTTGAGTTATCATATTTTAATGTTTTACACGATAAATCCTTCTGAAATATTCAATCGATAAATTTCGACTCTAAAAAAACGAAATAAAATAACATTAGCCTGAGACCATTTTAGTATTTTCGGAACTGAAACATTCGTGTAGATGCAAGGTAGACGTGATCTTTACAACTTATGTCCTTCAGTCTTTACATTTATCCCAGTAGAAGTTAAGCTTTGCTGTAACAAGTTATAAACCCTCACATAGAGGATGGAAATTTGGACTTCCACCCTTACTGTGACATTCGGCACAAGGATGCAGAGCTGTCAGCTCTACGCGCCGTCCGCACTGAACTCCCAAGGAAATTTCTAGGTACTCTTTTCTGTTCGAGGCTGCGTGGACACCAGGGCTACTGAATGTGGGCAGAAGGAATCGGCCACTTGAAAATTGAACCCGGAACCTCCCGTCTTGTGGCGCAGTTCCTCAACCAACTGGGCCACTCTTGCCCTCACATTTGCCTTAGTACTGACCAATTTCACGGTATACGGTCCTCTTGACAAGCCAGTATTGACACTTATTCGTAACTTAAACTTCGAAATTCAACGCAATAATGTAACACCCACGTAACACACACCACCACTGCGTGTGTAATTTCATAATCAATCTGCATGTTGCTATAATCTTACGGTCATTGTCAGCTATCAGTTGCATCTCATATGTTAACGCCTCAAAGCCAACCGACCCGCGGCAGAGATGTGCCTGAGAATTTGCATACAATTCCAGGGACACTTTATTAACTAAAGGTGAGTGCCGATAATATAATCGGTAGAAGTGCGTGAAGCTATTTAACAGCACTCTTTCATCTGCAGTGTCATGTAGTGTCAAACTTAACGTGAAGATAACGACAACAGTCTTCACAGTTGCTAAAGGTCTAAACAGACGTTTCTCCGAAACTGTGGTAACTAAACCAAATGGCATCACATCTCAGAGTATGACGGTCTTAATATTCACTGCCATAAGAACCACAAGTCCCATGTTAGATACAAAGATTACAATTAACTGCAAAGGGTTTTGGGAGGAAGTAGTCGTAGCTTGCTTGTAAGCGGTACAGATACGTATGAGGAATAAGGAAAACCAAACACTAGGGCAGAATGACGTGTTTCAAACTATTATTCGAAATGATTCCCTCAGTTAGGTTTAGTGAAATGTTGTTGGTACTGTTATTATTGTCTTGTCAGATATTACTGTGTTACGCAGCGAACAGGAAAACAGAACTGCATTCAGATAATGCTACCCAGTGTTCTCTCTTCTTCAACACAAACTGATGTCATTGTCATGCCTACATCTTGTCAAATAGAGGAAATGCTCATTAAAATTCATGAAATACAAAGTTTACTCAAAACCGAGGGTAATATGCTTTGTTCTCTTGATCGTGGTACAAGTTAATGTGAGACAGGACTTCCGCATTTTTCCTCAACCCTCTAGGTTTATAGCATACGAGTGCCATAAACGAGTATATGGTCACACGTAGGCGCCTTTATAAATCATCCCGATATTCAAAGCCATACAGCCTAGAGCAGGGCTGGCGAATATTTTTGAGGACGAGTGACCAAACTGCCAATAAATATCGAAGAAATCCTTTCACGTGCCCATGGGAATTTTGAAGAGCAAAATAAGGTGCAATCTTCCAAAACTATTACTGAATACAGAATTATTATCATTTATGCGTATTATAATTTTATAATTAATGCGTAGTATAAAGAATATGTTACTAAAAAAAATTCTCGTCGAGGAATGAGATAAGGAAGAAAACGTGGAAGTAACTGGAAGTGCTGCTACTTCCTGCTTAAAAAGCAGGTAGTAAGATGTTTTGTCCAGTGTTGCCCAGACACCGATGCCCCAGTGATATGTACCACACCGCTCCTGATTTGTGTAAAAATGTGTCACTCACAGTATTATTTGGTAGCAACGGCAATTCATACACAATCTCTAAGCCGTCATATATGTATGTATGTATGTGTGTATATATATGTGTTATATATGTATACATATATGTGTGTGTGTGTATATACATACATATATCTATATATATATATATATATATATATATATATATATATTCTTAACAATATAGAGCCGCTGGTCGGGCAAGAGAAATCAGAAGAAATGGAACAGAAGTGAGTGCCGCGTGCCCAGGAAATCTTTCCGATTGCCATTTTGGCCACGCGTGCCATATTATTGTCAGCCCTGACCTAGAGAATTGATGAAGCGTCACGTTGTAATTAAGGAACCAAGTGTCATCATTTAATAAGAAGAGGGATTACCTCGAAATTAAGCACGAAGTCAAAAATGAAAGGTAATTTCAAAACATTTACTGCAATGATGCCATACACAGGTTGCTAAAATACTGAAACTGATTTGTCCCAAACTCCTCAGTTCTCATTGACGATGATTTATGTTTAAATAATTTTTTCAATGTGAAACTTTTGAAACATTGTTTAAGTCATTAGGATATCAACATTGTGCTGAACATTGTTCGGTGTTCGAGTAGTATTTGGTACAAATGGCAAGGTATTATATGACCAGGCTTTACGCCCGTATGTAGGTATTTCGGTGTCTTTAAAATGCAATTTTACAACATATTTATTTTTGGCGCGTTCGTAAACATTTGCGCAAAGCGACCGTTAATTCCATCATGTCTGTCCGTTCGTCCTTCTTTGTCCGCATTCAACAATAAGACTCCTAGAGAGATTTCCGTAAAACGCCATATTTGGAATTTCTACTATGTTTTATTGACTGACTTTGCTTTCAATAGGACAAAAGTCAGAAAATGTACATGGTGACTTACATAAAACTGTGAAAATATTTAGCCGTGACTGTTCATTATAACTAAGATATAACTTATTGCGTTCCCTCTGACGTATGCGATAACTACCAGAATTAATATCTGAACGTTTACAAGATATGAAATACGGCTGACTGAAAATTTACTCCTGAGATACGGATAAATATTATGGCGTATGTTGTGTATAACATGGAAATGCACTTTTAAGATACTTGCATCTTCAAAGTTTTTCTTCGAAACTGAATTTAAAATCTATGGAGAATGAAAGACAGATCCCCCCAGAAGTGTACACAATCGTTAGTTTCGATGAGAAGGGTGGAGATCGGGACCTTATAAATGCCATGCTTTTGTGCAATATACTAGACCATCAGAGCAATGAGAAGTTTGTATGAGTGCATAATATCCACACGTATAGATTTCATATAAATAAAATTGTAGTATAAAATAAAATAAAGTGTTCTCAAAACCAAATTTGATAGTGACGATCTTGTTTATTTGTCTAAAAACTCACTGGCCTAATTTTCGAATCTGTTTCTTCTATAGTCGTGCTTGTGATTTTTAAAATGTAATACAAAAATCTTTTAACTCAAAAAGAATATAAACTAATGCATTTATAGTATTCTTCATAGTCTAATTCTGGGCAAAATATCAAGTTGTGTATTGTTACAGGGTGCTGCAGAATAGCTCAACACATTATTTGGACGGAATGATGAATTTTAAGTCCGGACAGCTTTACATCAGGCAGAAATATCCTTTTCCTACATACAGTACTTCATTCGATATTACATATTTCATTATCAAATGGGCACCTAAATGCCTACACGCAAATTTAGCGCGACCACGTTTGTGCTACTATAACATAGGTTCTAAAACACATTTTTGCAGAAACCTATTACATACTTTTTATTTTATACCACACAGAATTTCATGACACTTCAGCAAAGTGATTCAATGATTGACGTCAATTCGTAAGTTTGCATGGCCACAATACACACAACCTTAATTAAAATATAAAAAGGTGGTAGGGTCCTCCATGGCCTAGGTTCCATAAGTTTTACCTGGTTTCAAAAAAACTGAGGATTACTTTATTCTGAGTTGTGGCATCATGTCATTGAGTCACCTCCCAGAACGCAGTAATCTTATTAGACACTGCATTTAAAATTTCAAATCTCAGCAATAACCTTACTCAGTACAGTTCTTCTTGAGAATTTAATAGTTCTTCAGCTAATTAACTAATATATTCATGAAAATTCGTCGACTATTTCCTGACTATTGCATGGGATGTACACAATCGCAAATGTGTGCACGCACAGAGAAGATAATAGAGATAGAAAGAAAGAAGAAGGAAGGAAAAAAGAAAGTAGAAGGAAAGAAAGAACGAGAGAGGAGTAGACTAAAGAGAAATTATTATCCTAAATGACATTTGGTTTTGTAATAAATTATTCTCATCAGATATATGTATTGCACGACGAAAGTGAAAGTAAAGTTGAAATGACTATTTCGTACAATTGCGCATCCTTCGCGCGTATTGTGCTGTGAAGAAGAGTATTATTGGTTTATCTTGCCGAAGGGCAGAAGGAAGCAAGTCTAGGCCTCCTTTGTAAAAGTTGTACCAAACGTTTTGAGCTTCTTGCAGCCTGTTTTGTAATCAGTTCAGATAAGTTTCCTATCCACTTATCTATGCATTTCCTGAATACTGTAGTTGCCGTTGGAAAAGGGATAAACGAAATTGATTTCGTGACATATAGGTCTAATATTTTGTAGCTTTCTGCCTATATAAAGGGTCACCTGCGGCCTACTATCCAGCCAAATAAATACATTAGCAACTCCGTGAAAGCATCGCTTGATCTATGTTTTAGTTTTATAACTGACATCGTCTACGTCAATATTTCATTCGAAATAAAAGCCTAAAGGAATATTTCCTCTGTTTAAAAAAAACATGGCACGTTAGAGAAATACGGTACCCCACGTACCCACTGAATAATTGAATAGGAGGCTGGGTGCGTACCAGAGAGTTCTACACCTCATGGAGAATAGCAAAACAATTTTCCCCCTGATTGGAATCGAAGCAATATTCGTAGGTCGTCCGGTATGGATCGTATTTGCATACCGACTGAGACACCCGGTGTCATTTCTTCAGGGATACTTCATACGTTCCAACTCTTTCGGGCACTTTAATTTAAATGCCTCGAATATCATAAGGCTTATGGGAAACATATGATGGTTTTAAAGCGAGTGTTTAATCTGTCTCATTAACGTTTCTTACACATATATTTCTCTCAGATTCGGTTTAGGCAAGCTACGCTGGAATTGCTTATGAACACTTTATGTAAAGTGTAATTAATTTTTGCCCATTCTTAATAATGGAAATTGCCGACAAAAAGCTTAATTCCTCAGCATTAAACTTCATAAAAATGCTTTCGGTGGGTCTCGAATATCATCATGAAAACCTCGCTGGAGTTATGATTCATCGACTAAATCTATGGAGTACGGCCCACCTTTGGACCCCAATATTAGCTTTAGGAGGCCATGCAAACCATCGTGTTCACGAAAGTACGTACCAAAATGGAAGGCATGCTACATCATGTCAATCGGACGCACAACCTCATACATTGTTTCCATTTTAGTATCATTCTCCCACACAACCTTGGAGGTGGCGTCTTTCTTCGTTTCTTACAGTTTGACATTTTGTAGTAGTTTTATATCTCTTCCACATGTGCTACATGGGCCGTCAGCTTCACTACTTAGATGCCCTCATCCTACTAATAGGTTAAACCCTTAAATTATGAAACGTCTCTCTCTTTAAACTTTCTGTCGTCCTGTTATTACTTATATCCTAGGTTCAAAAAATAGGTCTATGTATGTAACGTTCGGCGACAAATAAGATTCTCATAAAAAGAAGTTTGACAAAAGGAAAACCCAATTTAAAATAATCATAACTACGAAACGATATTTACTGTTAAAGTTATGAGGTTTTACCCTATTTCTACTTTCGTCTTCAGACAGTCGTGTTTCATGCTGACAGTTATATATCACGTGGTTAATTTTTGTGTTTGTTATTGTCACAGGCAGATATCGGGCTCGAATCCGAAACACTTTGAACAGTGAAATTTTGTGCTAAGTTTCAGGGACTAGCTATACGCTATTGCAGTGCATAGCAACGTTTTATTGCATATGGGCCTCTTTGAAACCTCAAAACCCTGCGCGGACTGCACACCAGTTATTAACATTTTCTTTATTTTCCAAGGCAAATATATTTTATATTAAGCTATAAATGGTCTCTAATTGTTATTAATTATTAGATTTACTGCAATAAAACTAATATATTAATTACTCATAATTTCATTTTCAAGATTTCCATTATTTTGTCACTGATTATTTTTCAAGAAATATACACATTTCTCTTCCACAAAATTATGAATGAAGTAAGCCTCTGCTATTAGTGTTAGAATGTACTTGAAGTTGAAAGATTAAGGGAGATGATGGAGCTTAAAACTCCCTGTTTCCTTAATACTCCTGCTATAAAGTTTTCAACATAAGATGTCTGTCCATGCAATATGCATTAATCCTGTTACAACTTAAATATTGCTCACAGATTTTATCTATGGTTGAGTCATTCATCAAACCACTCAAGAAGTTTCCCTTCATTCTGATAAGGAAGCCTAAGTTGACTGGGATCTAAACGAATCGAGGGCTGCGGGTTGCGCGGCTCATGACTCCATGGACTGCAGGGTCTGTCACTGTTACTTTTTATTTGGTGGAATGTACGTCATTATCGTGATAAGCAACCACATGAAGAGGGGATAAACTCAGCTCCCAAGCGTCATGCAGTAAGCCTGTCTCAAGCATGCAGAGAATAAAAGACGCACACAACAATAACTTATCTGATACATACATCTTTGCTAAAAGCCTTTAGAGTGTCATCTGAAATTGTTATAGACTGCAGTTGTTAACAAGAACACAGTTTTCTTGAAATTATGCGTATTTTATGCATTATTTATCATCACATTAAAAATATCGGACGCTGAAATGGGTATGTGGATTAAAGAAATTGTGTAAAGAATTAACCTGTGTTTCATAATTTGAATAATACTGTCTTCTTGGAAGTGACAGTGTGCTGTCTAGTAGACACGCACCTATTTGACAGAGAAACCAACGTCTTCAGGACAGAAAAACTTTCTATCCAAAATGCAGGAAACATTCTCTGAAAAATGCGACAATTCGTACTCAGTGCAAATGGTAGCTTCCCTCAATTTACTCACCAGCGGTATAAGATGTATAAATTTTTGTTCCTCCATTCTTGGCCACCACCCATTATCATGATTCAGAAGACATATATCTATCCGGTAAACTACACGGCGTCATTTCCCAGAAGACAATATTATTCAGTCACAGTCCTTAACTTCAGTTCCCGCAATGTCATTTTCTGGATTCTTAATTTATTGTAACTTATAGACCCAAGACCCATTTACCTACAAGTCCTCGAGATACAAAAGTGAAAGTTCTTTATGATTACATTACGCAATCGATACAGTTTCGTTACGTATTTATGGCTTCATCCTACTAGCTCTCACTTTTTGGACCTTTTTTCAATTGCCATTTCAACAAACGATTGAATTTACCCGTAAGTCTCTGAGCTCATAAATGAAATTTTGGATGTATTCCTTTCACTGAATGAGCTAGAGACCTATATTTGTGTCGAGGAAACAAAGATAGGTACGCAAACTGGTGAAATGTGGCCCACTGCTATTGTTAGAAAAATAGAAATGGTGAAAAAGATAAGCGTAAAATGCATAGCAAAACGAAGGCAGTGGTATAAAATTTTATTGGAGTTGTAGAAACTCGGGGTTGCAGGCAATAGTTTGTCGGCTTATAATTTTACTGAGCCGAAGGACTGCACTTTGCAAAACGTGATTGAGGTCATGGAAAACGGGAAAACAAGCCTTCTTTACATTTCAAATGTTAGAGTGGATCGGTTTAGGTGGGTGGATTTTAAGGACAAGGAATAGGGGAGGCAGAAAATGTTGCTTATTCTTCACAGGCCCCCTTCAGCATTCCCCCAACTTCAGTACAGTCCTTGAAATGCCTCTAAAAGCTGTAACGAATTCGTAGAGATAGATCGATGGTTAAGTTCATTGCCACATATGACTGTGCAATATTAGGTTCATAAGCCACCTCCTTGCACCTTCCGACAACTACTGGTAAACAACTTTGTATGACCTGCATTTCCTTCTTCATATTCACGCAGAAATATTTATCCCAGAACTTCAATCTATATGATTTCTTCAGAGCGAAATAACTACTTCAACTAATAGTATGCGACTGATTTTTTTTTACGCACATTCGCATCCCTGCGGAAAGCCAATTACAATTGTTCAGGTTGTGCTTACGGACATAACGACTTGAGAATCAGTGAATAGATCTTCATGAAATGTAATACTGAAAAATGCTACAAGAAATTAGGAAGAAATTTCGATTTTGCTCAAAGACAGACATACAGGACCTACTACATGAAGGCCTGTACGTACTTCTGTTCTCATCTCCAGTACATGTAGGTCTACCCATAATCCCAAGCTTTTAAAATGCTTGTAAAAGAAATTTTTATAACGCTTTATTGAAATATGACGTCGAAGTTTCGTCGCTGACATTAAACGGCCTATTAGCGACACTGCTACAATACGGCACTATCGATTGTAAATCTATTGCTAGGAAACGGAGAAAACTTGTAATGAATATTGTGCAAAGAATTGGGAAGACATATTTATGGATATTTTCTTGGAATCTTCAGTTTTACGTTATTTATAATGCTGCACCACAAGTTACCCTTTACATGTGAAATTCTGGAAACAATGGTAGAGAAAAGGCGCCAGCTACGAGTAAATTTCCTCAACCAGTTGAAAAGTTATTAGTAGGTCATCTGAACAAGAAGTTCCCAACTTTTTATGGAAACCACTACCGTGGTCACAAATGTCCCACGCTAGCATTTATTCCTAGCTAGTTAATTCCGGGACACATACTTACCTTTTCTTGCTTCAGTAGCCATTTTAATATCCTGTCATGTTGAGCACCGTCTACTAAATTTTCTCTTTCCTTCAGTTATTGCGATTAAAGTTTTGTTTGCATAGCTCATCACCCCCGCGTGCTACATGCCCATAACATGTAACCCTCCCTTTAATATCAATAGTTATGAAACGTACCATTTAATAACTTTTTCTCCATCCATCCTCTTCTTCCATCCTCTGTCTCAAGACACCAGGTCAGAAAAATAATTGTGTCTGATACAGTTACACCTTTGTTAGTAATTACAACATTTACTACAGGATGCATATACACATACATACATACATACATACATACATACACATATAAAACTAAAATTGGCTTGGCTGATCTGATAATTTTTCCTTTACAGGCTGGCAACCCTGCTAGTCAACGGTATGTGTGAGTTTGATTACATGACGGTCTAGCCAGCTTTGCTACACTGTCACTACAGATAATTAAATTTACAAGAAATGTTTATTTTAATACACTTTTATCTAAGTGTGAGTTACTAATAAGTAGATTTATGAAACTGATGCGCCGCCACCTCAGAATAGCTTCACGACCGAAATTTGGGTCGCGACACATAAGGTGAGAAACAACGGTCTAGACCATGCTAAAATAATGCTAATATGGGAGGGGCAGAATATGTAACATGCATCGCATCGATAACAATTTCCTACGGGTTGCAGAACGTGAAAGGAAGCGATCTGGTATAGTACTCGTATTGTCTTTTTACACCAAATAAAATTAGGTTTGCATAAATTCGACTGGATTTATTTGGTTCACGATATGAAGCAGCGGTGTCTATTGTGAGCGCGGCGATGAGCTTATAGGATTCATAAATGATGGGAATTTTCTTGACTAACTGAGCGAGTACTTGATTTCTGAGTAAGAACTCAGCTCCCAGTAGTTATTTAGCTCGTCACGTGCAACGCGCTTTACATTTATGTACGAAAACGTAACTTTATAATAAATTTATCCCCTTTCTTATAAATCTACATCATTTAATGAACAGATTTATTACGAAACACAATCTTCTGGATGTCTTCATTCAGGACTGAATCCCAATACCGTAAGCTAAGACTCATGCTAAAACTCAGTGAATAATAGAATAGATCCAACTGTGGTCGCTACATACAAGAATCTTGCAGATGTCAGTTATGTGGGGGTGCAACATCTGTAGGGGTGAAACCTCTCTACCTTTTATGAACAAAAAGCTTATTTTTGCCAAAGATGCGGAAACCCGACAAAAATAAGAAAGGATGAAAGGCAAGATTTCTATCCATCTTCCTTCTTCTAGGCTATATTGTTACGTAAGTTCAAGCAAACAAGCAAGCCAGCTCCTCGACTTCGTCAACATAATAACATTACCTGAGCAACAAAGATCTTTTAATTTCTATTTGAACGTAAGCAAGCTCTGTAGAGGGGTGGCCATAGAGGGGTGCCGCATGAGTTGCTTTATATATATAAAAAGGCTCTCTTGTATTTATTATCATAACGTAACAAAAGTGCGATATTATTTACACGTTGTGTCTTGTGGGTGGCATGAATTTGTAGCATGAATTTTCATTAAAATGCGCCCACGGTTCTCAAGGGAAGCCCTGTTAGGAATGCTGTACGTATACACGGAAATTTAAAAGATTTATTACGATATTGCAGCTGGAAGACCAGCAAACAATTGTATCTCAGAGTGTCCTCAGATGGGATACGTAATGTGTGTGTTTGTGTGTGTGTGTGTGTGTGTGTGTGTGTGTGTGGGTGTGTGTGTGTGTGGGTGTGGGTGGGTGGAGGGGGTGTAAAAATATAAATTGTTCAAGCGGGACAAGAATTGCAGTTTTAAAACAAACCCAAGATTATTATCCTATTCACGATGATAATGCTTGCCACACAATTAAGACTGCATACAGAATTTGTGGGTGTGAAAATAAGCTTCTCACACCAAAGAAAATATACAATTTTCATGAGGGTGTTAATATCTGATACCTCCCCTATATCGTCTGAAACCGTAACAAGATAAATTATTCGTTTATAAAAAAGTCGTAGAAGATTAACTTACACACAAAACGGAAAAAAAGGAGAGCGGTTTTTCGTTTCGGATATTAGCGGGACCCCAATTATCTTGACCGAAGTCCTTCGCAGTTTTCACTCATTTGAGACAAATGCTCGCTTAATAAGCCTCCACATCTGACTACACCACGACCATTTCCTTCCACAAAATTTTCCACTAATGTTTCACTAATTGCAAAGTCCAAAGCCAGTGCACTGTAAGTAGTGTGAAATATTGACAGTGACAACCACACCTAAAATATTACATTTCAACTCATTTCCTTATTCGATGATGCGGAAGTAACTGAAACACAACGGAAGCGAAAAATTTCAAAACACCGCTGTTTGAATTAACGCTCCAAATGGCATCCTTACACGAACATTTTCAAAGGCTTATATAAGTTGCGGACTTCTGAGATTTTTATATTACAAAATTCTTTTCGCTAACTCTGAAGATGGAAGTAAAATCTCCAGACAGTCATTAATCTTCTTGGACTACACTGAAGGTATAGGCAGCAAGCTCCGCCGAAACGTCGGTATTTATTCACCACTGTACACGGCATCACATTAAAAGACTTGAATGTTCATGAACACCGTTTAGAGAAGCTCATATTACACATAATATGTATGTCACTAGCCCATACTACAGTTGGTGCATGGCCATGCAGTGCGATGAAAAGAATACTTTTCATGGGCGCCAAGAATTCTTTGGCCTGCGAATGGCCACTTGCATATAAGCCCTGTAGTGGCCATGTCTAGAAAGTGCGCAAAATTTATTTTTATCATTGACACTGATTCGGTGTTTAAATGCAGCATTAGAACACGGTAGCCGGAATACTGCAGTCCTCGTGTCTCCAACTCGCCAACCGCAAGGTTTTATTACTCGGCCCACAGCCACTTTTGTGAATTGTGTATAAACTTCACCCTAGAACAGGTCATGAAAGCCCAGAGTGAGAGAAGAGATATGGCTCTACTCTTTCTTTAACCTCGGCGCTAGACAGGGGTGGGTTATCATATCAACGCCACGCACCGGCCGCTTTACCGCCGGAAGAGCGACCCAATACCCATTGCAGGACGGTGCGTGGGCGTGAAATATGTGTGTACTCTAACAATTACACTTGTTGGCGGTTAGGTATCACACATTATTATTTTTCCACGTGCGGTCCGCGATCCAGCCCAGAATAACGGGTGTGGCCCTTTGTCACAAAAAGATTGGTGGCCCATGCTGTAGTCTGTATAGTGACTAGGCTACGGGATAGAAGACCGAGGATATTTCCCTTTTGTGTGAAGCAGCCGTATCGGCACTTGAAGCCCACCCAGCCTATTATGCAATATTGCACCGGGATTCCTTCAGCGAGGTAAAGCGGCCGGAACTTTAAGTTTTAACATTCACCCCCAACTAGTGCTAAAGGCGACATGCCATGGAAGGGGATATAAATAAAGGCTACAATGGGGTGGATGAATTGAAACGAAATGTCCGTTTATCTAACGTAGAAGAAATGTTAGAACAGAGGGCCAGCCATATGGTGTTCGTGCAGTCAGGTATCGAAACATTTGTGGACAGCGTCCATTAAAAGAACACATTCTTTGTTAAAAACGGCAAATCCTACCGAAGAAAGTTTAATTTACTGGTTTTTACAAGATTTCATTAGTGGCACGAGTTCACTGACAATTTTAAAACTCGATGGTTTTGAGCATAAAGAGCGAGAGCGTCAAGAATGGAATGAAAAAGTGCTTAGATGATGTATGAGGGCTTTAATATTAGAAGGGAGGGAAGTTATGGGCGGTCATTAGTCATAACTTTGGGCTCATAAGGCAGGGCAGCGGGGGGCGTCTGCTACTGTTCGGGTCACCTGGCGTGCGGATCCATCAGGCACAAGCTCACTTCCAGGCACCTTAATTTAAAAGCATCCTTATAAAAGACGAAAGTAAAATATCCCTATACATGTCATAAAGGCAAAGGGAGAGTGGAGGTAAGACTCCAATCGTTCCTAATTTCAACTAGTTTTTAGTGAATGTTCAGCTTCGCTCTAGCAGCTTTAGCCCTGGTATTCTCTCAAAAGTATTCTGGTGGGCCCCACAGCCCATCTTGAAGAATCGCAACTGAGAAAATGTCTTCCTGTTGCCCGAAACCGAAATACGATTCCTCGGTTGTGGAGCCAGTAACGTAGCCATTATAATGACTACGACATCAAGGTTACCGTATCCTTAGGGTGTAACTTACAGTAATAATAAACGATTTACGATCAGCAAGATGCAAAATAACAAACACCACTTTAAAAATGTTCCCTGTGTTGTGTAACATGTTTTGGGTCTCATCTGATCAAACACAAGCCTAATTTTATTACGCATATATACGCAATCAAATTGAATTTGTTGAGGGCAAAAATTGTGGTAACGTTGGAAAATTTCAAAGAAACTTCAAATATTCCATTTTCGTAGCGGAGACTTTATTGTCTGATATTCAGTTCTGTGACTACCGTATATTTCTGTATGTGCTTATCGACTTTCGGAAGAAACTTCAGGGATTAAATCAATCGGTCCTGAAGACAGAGACAGTAAGTTTCTACGAAAAGCTGCTATGCCTTGTCAAACCCAGAAGCCTACAAAGTACCAACAATTTTAAACTATTACACAGCCCGGCAAATAAATTGTATGCACTAGTGTTTATCACCAAGTAATTAAATGATTCTAGAAGAGACAAGAAGAGCTGAAATAAATAGCGGCATCAGGTGACATTCGCTGATACTGAAGTTGTTTCATTAAATTTCTTCTGCTACTTCTTCCTCCTCCATGTTACTTTATTCTCCAGTGTGAAACAAAGATGCAGATGATCCTCCCACATTTTCGCCCATTTCCGTATCGGAGAGTATACCATGTGGCAGCGTAAGCTTCGTATTTTTTGTACCATTCGCGGCGCTGCTTTCCAATCTTGTGAACTGTAGACCTACTGCCTAAAGAAATTGGCTAATTAATTCCGTACATATTCAGAGTATCAGCGGCAAATATGAATGGTTACCACTGAAAAGTATAAAATGAAGAATATCGCCTTCCGCGATGTAATGCCGTCTAGTCTGGTATATACCCCCATCTTCTACCTCGCACTCATGCATGCACGCATGACTTACTTCGTACGCATACTAGTGTATATGTATATATAAAATATATAAGAAAAAGCAAATCATATATTTATATTATATACATAATTTGCTTTTCCCTGTTTGACCGACAAGTGCCGGCCCGACGCTCTGCCAGCGTTGCGTCGTACGCTGCGTGTTGGGGAGGTTTAAGAGTCGGCAAAGGTAGCTGCTAGGCAAATGATAACAGTGTTAATAACTTTCACAAAGTCTAAAAAACATTCACTAGAGTGTCGGACCGGCGCTAATCGGTCAGGTATTAAAAAAACACCCTGTACGTAGCTACGACATCTTTGCATTCACGTACACATGAGTGCATACATGAATACATGTATAAGTAAACACATTTATAGGCCTAAGTACATACATACACACATTTACTTCAATACCTGCCCCACAAAACTGTGTTACCTACAAGAATATAAACTGTAATTTCCACAGCCTGTTACGTAATGCATTTGCGAGTTATAATGGAACACAACTGCTGTAAACTTTGTGTGAGTCTAATTTTCTCTGAATTGTGAAAAGATGATGACTTTCACTTTTACTGCTTTTTTCAAAGCAGTGTACGCGGAAGTTTTCGAAGAGTAAAATTGAAAAGAACAGCAGTGCCCTTCTCACCCTCTGCTTACTGCGAACTACAAGGATCAAGAGTTCAAGTTAACTAAATGAATGCACAGATGCAACAGCCTACTCATGTAACAGTCGGGGCAGTTGGACTCCTACGAATAGAGAACAGTTCTGTTATATCCTAGCTTGGCTGCATGTGACAGACACATACAAACGCAAGAACGAAAAACATATCAGTCAGTCGATGAAGTGACTAGACTACAGCCTAGAAGAAGGAAATGACCTTCGCTTACTGGTAGAGACAAGAGAAATATTTCTCCTCCAAACCGTCCACACCGGCACTGTAGCCCATCCAGCCACCTATTCATAGGCACCGGGGCCCGTACTTCCGACGTTACAGTGGTAGAGGTGTGAAGCTAACCACTTACCTCACATCAGTGCTGAAATCAGAAATACGTGGAGCAATACCTCCACTACTCCATTTGCTTTCTTGGCTTATCGGTGTATTAAGCGTAGTTGCAGTTTATCGTTACCGACGATATCACATCAAATGATATTTTTAACAGAATTAAGAATGCATGAGTCTAAAGTGCAATATATATATATATATATATATATACACATACATAAATATACATATATATGAATTAATAAAAATCCTCTATGAACACTTGCCCTCTTTAATCTCCCTACCCTTTTTTACGGCTGGGTGCTTATACACAGGGACAACTCGCCATGAATGCCTACGTAGTATGGCTTCACAGGTTCTTAAACTTTGCACCAGATGATGGGGCTAGCTTCACGCCTCAGCTGCTTTATCCCCAAAGAATGACCCCCCCCCTACTGACCACTTAATAGGAGGCGGGGTGGGTCCCAGAACACACCTGAACGCTTTGGAAAAGAAAAATTCTATCCTTGTCCGGGAATCTAATCACGATTCCTCCGTTATCCAGCCTGTTACAGTCACTATATCCACTGAGCTATCACGACCTCTTATTCGGAGCGTAAACCTACTTATTTTTTCTTTTCAGTATGTTATTCAGCGTCGTTCTGATTTGTTGTGATCAAATAACGGCGGCGATAGACAAATGAATGAGACTGGAGCCGTGGTAGACTGGTACTGACAAGGGCAATGCGAACTAATCGGAGAAAATTCTGTCCCATTGTCCAGTAATTATTCACAAATCCCACATGGACTGGGATGGGATTGGACGCAGGCCAGTCCATGGTGACAATTTGGCCACAAATCACCTGAGCCATGCTATGGTCCAATCAGTTTCGTGTTAATATATACTAATTGTGTAAAACATAATGTATCTAAAGTTCTTGGGAATTTAAGATGCTGTGCCACGAAACAAAATAGATATGATACGAAATTACTCAGGTTAATCCAGACTTTTTGAAAGAGAGGTCAAGAAAGAGAGCGCAATGGGAGAAGTCCATTATGGAGGCGAAGGTCCGCATTGGACTGTAGTGCCATCTAAGGAGAAAAAGGAGGATGAGGAGGAGAAGAAGAAGGAGAGGAAGAGGAAGAAGGAAAATCCCAACTTTTGTCTCCATGCTTAGGTTACATAAGTTCCAGGCGGCAAATTTGGGAATACTCACTGCAGAATGTGGCAGATTATTGCAGTAAATGTTCCGAAAAGTATCTATTGTCAGTGGCTGCTTCATTCGTGTGTAGAAACATTTTAACGCGCCATTATACTGTGTGATATTGTGTGACATACTTCCTATATTTTTTATGACAAATATATCTGGAGAAGTTGACACAGTTTAACGGTTCTGGCGTCTTTCGTCAAAAGCCCATATTTGTATGTGTGTCCGAAAAACTGGTGCCACGTATTTCGGAAATATTCTGCATTATGGAACCTGAGAATGTGTTTATTGGGATCAGCATGTAGGTAAAAGTCCGTATTCAGCCTAGTCCAATTATAAGAAGGTACGGCTCTTTGCAGCAAGCTGCCCCTCAAAGTTGATACTTATTTCTCAATATATTACACGGCGTCATATGTTAGAAGAGTGGACATTTCAACAGTATCGTTGTGAGAGACTCAAATCTGGCACTCCGTATTTATTCATGCATTTCATTTACAACAAAAATTTTAATAACGCAACGCTGATAAAACTAGAGAGCTTGTACTGAAGTACAAACACACTGGATGTGAAATTCTTCTATATTCCACGTCGTTTGAATAAAAAATTTACAATTTTCTGTGAAGCAAATCAGACTTGTTATCATAGATTGTTTATATTTGTTGTTCCCTGCATCATCATCAGTCTATTTTATTAAATAACCAACGTGATGCAGCTTTAAGCAGTCGTATTTATTATTCACTGCGAGATTACTCTACATGTTTCGGGTGCTCTCCGCACCTAATTTGGCCATGACATAGTGAAGCAGACTCCTGACCTTGGACATGTTTTAACGGATTTAAACCTACACCACACCAACACATGACTTGTACCTGTGATTGCATCTACAGTTTTAATGTACTCCTGATGATGGGTGCAGAGAGCACCCGAAACATGCAGAGTAATCTCGCAGTGAATAATAAATACGACTGCTTAAAGCTGCATCACTTTGGTTATTTAATAAAATATAACTGTTATCATGGATATTTTCTCACTGATTACTCCGTTCATTCCGAAACTGTGGCTGCACTCTAACAAAAAATTGTGTTCGAGTTTTTATGTCTTGGAGACGTAGCCGTGACATCATTAGTAAATGGTACAGTCTGGAAATATACAGGTCAGGGCTTTTGTTCTGGAATGAGTGAAAAAAGAATCAAGGGCTGAGTATACGGACGCCAGACCTCTTCCTCTGGAAATGCTTCCCATTGGCCGTTCTGTGAAAGAACACATGCAGCGAGTTGTAAAATCCTTGGTCACCATGTCGTGATGGACTGCAGCTTAACAAAGGGGATGACATGAAACAATTCTTCGACTTTGTCCTATATTTCTGGTTTTGTAACCCAGGGGTTAACAATTTGCAGACTAAGGTCTTTTCATATAAATCATAATAAATGCTAGTGGTAGACCGAAATACATGTTGAATAAAAGTATTATTTGTAGAATTACACATAAAGGCTGTGAAATACTAAGCACACGTTGTTAAGTGGACACAGGTTTCTGTACAGTTTGTTTCAACTAACAGATATTTGCTTCGCCTTGGTAGATCCCATGTCCTATGTCATAAGGCGGACTGTGTTGTGAGAAACACAGTAAACACTGTGTCACCAAATTACTCAACCTTTATAGAATATGAAAATTCCTATTCCTCTCACAAGAACCCACCAATGTTGGTCCAGACGCCTCCCTCAAATTATCTAGGCCCTATATTTAATGTCGCTTTTAGTATTATATTCCACATGTCTACTTCTAGCGACAACCAATTATCCCAAACGTTCTTTTATTTGAAGGTTTCTACTATTTTTTTAATTTAAACTTCTAATTTCCTCCACGCATCGTGTATGTTTCGCCCATCTCATCCTCCTTGCATCACATTTGGTGTAATTTTCTCCAGCCTACTCTTACTTCCTACCTGTTAGGTCCACACCCTCTTCTCAGACACCCTCTGTCCTTGCTCTTTCCCTGATCAGAGAGATTAAGTTCCACGCCCATAAAATCAAGCAAAATTACATCTTGTATGCTATTGTCCATGCATTTTTAGATCGTAGACTTTGCTACAAAAAATTTGAACCAAATATTTCCAAAAATTTTCGGAATATAATCAGTTTTTATTTATCCGTGAACCCAGCTTTGAAGTGTTTCCAGATCGTCAGTTTTAATTTATACAAATACGGAATAAAACTGGGTTGTAAGGTGTGTATATATACTATGCAGACCTGCTGATAAACAATTTACAGGAAGTAAGTGGACACAACTAGAAATATTTTCAGACAAATCGGCAATCAATTATACATTCGAAAAGATTTTCTCCTGAAAATTTTCCAAACTTTAATGTCAACCTTATGACACTCGGGCTTAAAGTAACAGAAAAAATGGATCAATCCTTATTCACAGCGTGTGTCCGTGGAAAAGTAGAGTACGCGTATTTACATATGAAGAATGTGTTAAGGAAGTACGGTATTCGCATCAGCAACAGAGCTGATATGGAAATCTAGGAAACACGGTGAACTTTACATTTCCTGGTTTTGAGAAAAATCTTCAAACCAAAATTGTGAACCAACTATAGGTTTCAACACAACCAGTGGTTTGCAAGAGAGTGTGTTTGGTCCTGGCACTAAAAATGGAAATGCAGCGGCAGCAAGTCTCGTCGTTGATCGAATTATACTTTTCTTTTCCTTCTTTCTTCCAGTTTCTTCTTTCTTGCTCCTTTCTTTCCTATTTACCTTATTCTGACTGATACCTCTTAGGCAAAGGTTGAATCATTATGGGAACATGATATTAGAACTAAACCTTTGTGTGAGATACACTTAATACAAGGATTTTTCGAGGTTTTCTGTAGTATCGTAATACAGTAGATCTCCACTTATCCGGATTAATTGGAACGGCGATCTATCCGAATAAGCAGAAAATCCGGATAATTGGATTTTTCTTTGAAAATAGGCTACATTGGCAGTTTGGAGTTCGGCTGTTACTATTTACAGTTTGTACCTACGTCTAAACCTTTCGACCACGCCCGATTTGAAGTTCTAGAAGCCGCAACACTGTACTGTACTTGATCAGATAACCCGTAATTCAAAGCAAGTTAGGTTTGTAAAATTCTCGACAGATTTACCTGAAGGGCCAAGCCGATCCGGATAGCCAGCGTCCAGATAAATGGAGTTCTACTGTATTTAAAAATATCCCCGATCCGTTCCCAACTATCGTTCCTGATATAAAAATGAGAAAATTAATAAACCCAAGTCATTAACAACAATTTACCTAAAGATGGAAGAACCAAACTCCACAACTTCGTGTAGGTTGTTACCATATACATCTCAGATCATAGGTGATGTCCGGACGCGTTGCAGGAAAGAAAAATCGAACAACAATTTCTCTGTTACTGAAGCTGTAATCTTTTTACTTCACCGAGTTAAGCATACCAGACAATTTCTGGTTCCTTAACAGCAAAAGAAAAAATTATTAAAAATAAAGTACAGACGTCATATCAACAATTGGACTGAGACAGATCTGTGTGATTTAGTGGTTGCGAAAAGTGATTAAAAAATTCTTATGGATAAAATAAAGAACATAACCTCTGGAGGAATGAGTGAATGAAAAAACAGAGAAGAAAAATTGGAGGGGAGCTGGGTGGTAAGAAACACTGTATTAAAAGGAACAGGAAAAAAGTTCATGTACCTGACAATGACAATTCAGGTCTGTCTCAGGCAAAAGACGCTGAAACTTTTTTACGAAAACCAGCGGGTTGATGCTGTTCAGGACAATAACCGCTGCTTATTTTGATTATCGTACTAAACACAAATACCCTGTGTACAGTACATGTTGGTTAACACAATAATTCTAAGACTTAAATCGCACGAAAGCTCTTCTACTACACCACGTACTACATAAATTATGGGTTTCTTGGTTTTAACATGTGTAGTACTGTAAGTTGAAACCGACGTTTCGGAGTAACACGCTGCCTCCCGTTTCAAGACTGACACCATCCTCAACGTTGACCCAATTATTCAATCCTGAATATGGAGAAAGCGTGCTACTTCCAAATTCCAGTGTCAACCTATATGATCACAAGGTGACTAGAAGGCCGCAATCCGAAAATCTGAAAAATTGCACCAGTTGTTATTGTGCAGAAAACAGTAGTGGATCAGCCGTTACACCGATGAGTAGAACTGTGTTATTCCAAAGAATGTTGGCGTCTATAAAAAAAACTGTTCCTTATTCCACAAAGAGCAAAATCAGGCGGGAGGGTCTATTAAGCCCTTTAACAACTAACTAAATAACTGACTGGATAACTCATTTGGATAAATTCTCCTACAAAAGTAAATAGTCGCTCAATTAATCAGGAAATTTCCAGGCCTTTTAAGGAGCCGGAGTATTCCTTACCTTTTCGAAAACATAGTTTCTGCCGAGATCTTCAAGAGGTTTCTAAGTTTTGGTCACTCCTGTTACAGAATGCTTTTGGGCAATACAAAAAAAAAAAACCAGAAGCAACTGGGCAATGTAAAGTATTGGCAACTTATGCAGGCAGAACATAAAGAAGGGCAGTGGGAGGCAAGTGTTCAGTGTCCTTCTGCCCAATAGCCTTACTTTTTGTGACTACCTTTTCTCTGACTTTTAGTACTTTATGAGCAACGGAAACCCAGCAAGTGTCCCACTGGTTACAGTACAGATCGTAAGAATAATCATAGACCTTCCTGCATGGCAACTCAACTGATTCTTCTGTGTGTACATGCGTAGGTCCAACGCTATTCATAGAAAGTATTTCCACCGGACCACACCCGGAGCTATCTCTATTTAATCCACATTTCCAAACTTACTTTTTGTGTAATCATATTCTACATCTCCCTTTCCCCAAATTTTATTTTCGGCGCTCCTATAGTGACGAGGCTACGGACAGGGTTACTGAGAAGATGGTGTTCAGTTCCCAAAAAGAACAAGAAATATTTTTCTTCAACAATACTTTCATAAAGACTCTGGGGCCTACCCAGTCTCCGATTGAATTGGCACGGCGATTCTGTGCAATGTGACCTTATGGGTGGGCCGCCTTGTCAAAATGGACTTTCATCGTATGGTTCGTACACTTTTATTGCCATCATCACGGATGTAATACGATCGCACTACAGAACTTCATACCATATCCATACAGGCCTACCGTTCGACGCCAGAAACCCCGCAAGTCCCTGCAACTGACTGTGGATTTTGTAGGAGCAGAAGAGGCAGGAATTAGGTGGGACCGTGTTAGTTCGCCGTAGAGTTGCTTGCTACTGACCATTAATATTTGAAAAGCGCATGTGAAGTGCCGGAGCCTGCACGATGGTGCCCAGAGCATGTGGAGCTATAAATCTCTTTAAGCACCCCCTTCCAGCCCCCACACCAAACTCTTTTCCACAAAACAGGAAGAAGGAAGCGAATGGACAGATGTTGCAATGTGTCCCCAATCCTTCGAGACAAGGGTTACGTTAGTTAAGTTGGTGGGGTTGTCGGTCCTGCCCAAATTTTCTCTTGTCCATTCTTCGTTTCAACTAGGCCCTGGTACCAACTTCACAATATCTATTGTCTCTTTTTTCACAATACACGCAGAACAAGAGCTAAAATAAACTGATACGTGAGGCCCACATGTCGTCGTCATCGTAGCCATCACCATCAACACATTTAAACATTTTTTTCAAGCACTCAATTTGGCTGGTCTGTGACGGCATTGTCAACAGTTTATACACATAATTAAACAGTTACTCTGCGCTGATATTTTACAATTTATAACAGATCTTGTCACGAAAACTCTTAACCCTTTTGAAATAAGTAATATCTACTTGAATTTTAACCAAATGCATTTTCCCAGATATTGTGAAAGGACTTTGTGTGTTCTTTGTACTAAACAGGGATCACTTTCCTTGACGTTATTTTGTGAAAGGTTTCTAATAGACAAAAGATTTCCTGTGAGGTGGGAAACAAACATTATAATTTTATTTACACGAATTTCAGACTGTAAGAATTAACATATTCTTACCAATGTGTTCTATACTACTGTGTCACTAACTTGAGGAAGCAAAGTTTCTATGATTATCGACATTTCTTGCGTCCTGTGTCAACTGGAAGTCTCAATAACTTTTTCACAAGAACCATGTTGGCCTAATGTCCTGATTCAGAAGAATTCAATTTTTCAAGTTTCATATTCTGTTTTTTTGGTATTACAGTATTATCCACCATCTATACCTACGTCCTACAAGTAATTGTTTTAGCTCAGATTTGCCTACATTTTCTGTTTTTCCGATCCTTGCAACAGACTGCAACTTACAAACCGCTTCGTTATACAGTTTTCTGCCCACCCCCCCCCCCCCTTGCTGTCAAAACATTCCTCTCAGCTCTCTGTTTCTCTCTTTTTTTCTCACTCTCGGTCCTCATATTGCATAAAATAGTACGCCACTAATGAACTCTTCACAAATCACCGCCGATTTAATATCCCTAATTAAGCTGAAGAACCAAACAATATTTAAGAGATGGCAATTTCAACAAAAAATCGTAAAATCGTGAATCTATATACCAATATATATATATATATATATATATGACGTCATATCCCACCCACAAGACTGAAATTTTCATCAGTACCGCTATGACGAAGTGTTATTTGAGATATGTAATATTTTATTCTTCAGGGTTAATCTGGACCCATCTGACCACTGAAAATATCATTTTTTTCTTAATTGATGGTTTTTTATTTCATTGCCGCCGCATTCGGATGTTTATATTTTGTAGACTGATTTTAATGCCACAAAAAACAGCAGTAAGGGGCTTTATAAAGTTGAAGATTTTCGGTAAATATGAATCCGTTTTTTAGGGGATAAAGTAAAGGACGGGAATGTCTCAGCTACAATTTACAGAGCATTAGCACGGAATAGGCTTCAGAACTCGGCAATCCTTTCAAATTCTGGCCTCTATTCACTGGCGCTGAAAGGGGCTTTGAAAGCCATTACAGGGATACACATAAAGGAACGGTCAGTGTGTGTGTGTGTGTGTGTGTGTTGTGTGTGTGTGTCTGTGTCTGTGTGTGTGTTTATGTGTAGAGGTGTCCGTCTGTGAGGTACAACGAAACGCATGAAAGGAGTTTACAGCAGAAAGGCTTCCTTACAATCATCTACAGACCGCCAGCGGTTTTCACAACCAAGAAGCGACTCATACTTTATACACTGTTCCTTTCACAACTGGATGTGAAGTTCGGTCCTTCACTCTAAGTGAAGATGAGAGTTCCAGGGTATTTCACAACATTATTACAAGTGCTTTGTTTAGAAGTAAAAGTGTCGAAGTTAAAAAAAGAAACAGAAAAATGCTGTAATATTTTATCGACACTTTCTGTAATTTCTTTCGGTCCTACAAAATATGTCGACGCAGTAAATTATTCCACATACGCGTAATCATTTTACAATTATGGCTGTCAATTAAAACATTCTGTTATTCGATGACATCTTACGTACCTCTTAACACGTTGTTAAATGAATCAATAAACAGAGGAACTCTTTTTATAGGGCCCTTTGTAAAGTTTATGATAATTTTAATATTTAAGTTTCACCCCCCTACAATAAAGATGTTGAGGAATTGTAAATGGCATTTGATAATATGAAGTTCTAAAAATTTCTGAGAGGATTGAAAGTTTAAGTGGTTGGGGAGATTTTCACAATAGAACACCCAGCCTTGTACTAATCAATAACTTAAATACCATCAAATACAAGAATGAAATGTGATTTGCTCTGTGTTTTATTTTATATAATATATAATGAAAGCACATTTTAACAAATGTCACCGTGTAGTTTTTTTTTCTCCTGGCGCTACAACCTCCATTGGGGGTTTATTTTACAGCCCTCTAGTGGGCTTTAGCCTCCGCGTTTGCGAGGTTTCTTGATCACATACAACGACGCGCCACATTCGGTAGGACTCCTCTGAACGAATGATCAGTCCGTCGCAGAGACCTCTACCTGACAAC